>Ga0105859_1000059_pt1 | contig 52954 bp, 43 predicted proteins | sample OrgsoiDNA_201063_FD_89684 | JGI IMG/M metagenome (GOLD analysis project Ga0105859, IMG submission 89684) | Permafrost soil microbial communities from the Arctic, to analyse light accelerated degradation of dissolved organic matter (DOM) -... | ecosystem: Environmental > Terrestrial > Soil >...
AGTACGTCACGCTGTGCAAGATATAACCACTGATCGTCGCTAAGAGTATTGGCACTGTTCAACGCAGCAGGTTGAGGCATTATTCCCCAACCGTGCTCACGTTTTAGTAAGGAATAGGATTTGTTGGCCTCAATCCCAAAATTATTATGCCACCAGGAGATGATAAATTGAGCGGGAACAATATCGGTTTGAAAGCTGGAAAGTCCATATATCAGGCGATGATGTGAATTAAGCTGAGCTTTGAGGACGCTACTGAGCTGACCATGACAGATAATAAGCAGTGCGCAATTTTTATGCTGCGCCAATGTGGACATTGCCCTCAACCAGGAGCTGAATTCTTTACTGCTGAGAGTTTGCCAGGTGGCGGCCGGAAACAATAAAACAATTAATTGATTGTGGGTATTACCAACGCGGTTTAAATCATCAGGCAAAGCACGAAAGGCACGTTTGCTACTGGCGAGCTGGTAATAGGATAGCGCCGTGTTTTTCGCTAACAGTTGAGAAATAAGAAAATCTTCCCGGCTCAGGGCATGATCGGATTTACCCGTAATAGGATTTTCTTTAGGAAAAATAAACGTGGTGATAATCCCTTCTGCCTGAGCCTCCAGCACCTGCCCGCCAAGCCCGTAGGCGGCATCCTGGCTGTCAACGTTTACCCAGTACAGCCCAGATGCCTGCATTTCAGCTGATTCATTCCAAAATTGCTTCATGCCGAAAGAAAAGGAAAGTGCCATTGTTTGATTTGCCTGAATTAAGTCTGCCCGGTAGGTCTGCCTGAGTAAGTTCTCAGGCCATTTCGATTGAAAGTCTGCTTGGGACGCAATTCAAAATGTGAGTATAATAAATTCTAACATCGCCAGATTAAATAACCAGTCAGCGCTGTAAATAATAATAGTCATCAAGAATGAACTGAGTGATTTTCAGCTATATTTGAGAGGAGGCAGAGAGGCTTCCTGTCAAATGAAGTGGTGCGTAATTGGGGCAAGAACGCTATGCAGCAAAATAGAATAGACGATAATGAAGCAAAGAAAGATAAAAATGATGATTTCGTGGTGTTGAGTCACCTTTTTTCGTTACCGGAATTACATTACATCGACATTGCCAGTCAGCAAAAAATTCCACAGGTTCTGCAACGTTGGCCCTTACTGGCCGAATTAGCGCAAATTCACTCATCTGTTTCTGCCACAGAGGCCTGAGCTTATGTCAGTTATTGCTCTGCACGGGATCCGCGGCGGAACCGGCACGACGTCCGTCACTGCTGCGTTGGCCTGGGCACTGTCCCTACTGGGTGAAAAAGTGTTGGCGATCGACTTCTCTGCCGCTAATCTTCTGCGTCTGCATTTTGCTATGCCTTATGACTCGCCCCGCGGCTGGGCTACGGCTGAACGTGCCGGATCCGGCTGGGAGCATGGCGCAATGCGTTACAACTCGCGTCTGGATTTCTTGCCTTTTGGACAGTTGTCCGGGGCTGAAGAGGGGTCAGTCTCCTGTGACTGGCAAAATAATCTGACTAAACTGCGCAATACCAACGTATATGACTGGATTCTGCTGGATGTCCCGGTGGGTGAGCCATTAAGGGCAGCACAGGCTATTTCGATGGCCGATCACGCTTTGATTCTGCTTCAGGCAGATTCTCAGTCCCACGTTCGCTTGCATCAGCAGCCGTTGCCCGTCAATTGCCACTATCTGGTAAATCAATTCGCGCCAGTCAGCCAGTTGCAGCAGGATATTTTGCTGTTATGGCAACAGACCTTGCCGCAACTGCTGCCGTTTACTCTTCACCGCGACGAAGCCATGGCGGAATCGCTGGCTGGCAAGCAGCCGGTGGGTGAATTACATCCGCAAAGCAAGAGCAGTCAGGACATCATTACGCTGGCTAACTGGTGCCTGATCAATCTGCGGAGTATGCCAAAATGAGTCGCCTGTTGAGGGCTTTTCTGGTCCCTCCGGTCGCGACGGCCCTGCAAAGTCGCTATCGTCTCTATCGCCAAAATGGGGCGTCATTTATTGCTGCCTGTCTTATGGTCGGCGGTGTCGCGCTGGGCTGGCTGCTGCTGCGTTTTGAATCGCCGGTCTGGCAGCGGGTGCGCGCTGAACGTTATCGCTGGTATCCGCATATTTCGGCGGTACATCCGCGCCCACTTGATCCACTTCGCTATCTGCTGCAAACCCTGTGGCTGCTATTGATCATTCCCGCGGGGGGATTACGCGAACGTATTGTTATCAGTGACTGGCCACAACGCCTGCGTCAGAGAGTTCATACCTGGCTGGACTCTCTTCCCAGTCGTTTGTCCCAGAGTCCGCTCGAGCAAAAAGTGCGTGGGCAGATGCGGGGCATGAGCGGTATTGCCCGGCGTTTACTGATGCTGGTGGGCGGCGCAATTGCCGCGGTGCTGGTCATGTTCTGTATTTCCCAGCCGTTTGGCTATCTGGCCCAATTTGTTTTTGTGGTGTTGCTGTGGAGCATTGCCATGTTGGTACGACGCATCCCGGGGCGTTTCCCGTCGCTGATGCTAATCGTGCTGTCGCTGACCATCTCCTGTCGCTATCTCTGGTGGCGTTATACCTCCACACTTAACTGGGATGATCCGGTCAGCCTGATTTGCGGTTTGTTGCTGCTGGCCGCCGAAACCTACTCCTGGACCGTGCTGGTGCTGGGCTATTTCCAGACCATCTGGCCGCTTAACCGTAAGCCGGTACCCATGCCAGAGGATATTTCCAGCTGGCCCACCGTCGACCTGCTGGTGCCAACCTATAACGAAGATCTGAGCGTAGTGAAACCCACGCTGTATGCCGCGCTGGGTCTTGACTGGCCAAAAGAGAAACTCACTATCTGGCTGCTTGATGATGGCAACCGGCCGGAGTTTGCCGATTTCGCACGTGAAATTGGCGTGAAATATATTGCACGGCCGACTCACGAACACGCCAAAGCGGGCAACATCAATCATGCGCTGAAATATTGTCAGGGCGAGCTGGTGGCCATATTTGACTGCGACCACGTGCCGACCCGTTCTTTCCTGCAACTGACGGTTGGCTGGTTCTTCAAAGATAAAAAACTGGGCATGTTGCAGACGCCCCATCACTTTTTCTCCGCAGATCCTTTCGAGCGTAATCTCGGTCGTATGCGCCGCACCCCTAATGAAGGTGAGCTGTTTTACGGACTGGTGCAGGATGGGAATGATCTGTGGGACGCCAGCTTCTTCTGCGGTTCTTGTGCCGTTTTGCGCCGCACCGTGCTTGACGAAATTGGCGGTATCGCTGTAGAAACCGTGACCGAAGATGCCCATACGTCGTTGCGAATGCATCGCCATGGGCATACGTCAGCCTATATCCGTATTCCACAGGCGGCAGGGCTGGCCACTGAAAGCCTGTCAGCTCACGTCAATCAGCGGATCCGCTGGGCGCGAGGCATGGTGCAAATTTTCCGTCTGGACAACCCGCTGCTTGGCAAGGGGCTGAAACTGGCCCAGCGTTTATGCTATGCCAACGCCATGCTGCACTTCCTGGCCGGTATTCCACGGCTTATCTTCCTCACTGCACCGCTGGCTTTCCTGCTGCTGCACGCCTATATCATCTATGCGCCTGCACTGGCCATCGCGCTCTACGTTCTGCCGCATATGATCCATGCCAGCCTGGCCAACTCAAGGGTGCAGGGCAAATACCGCCACTCATTCTGGAGCGAAATCTACGAGACTGTTCTGGCGTGGTATATCGCTCGCCCGACTACCGTCGCGCTGTTTAATCCTCATGCCGGGACGTTCAATGTCACCGCCAAAGGCGGCAAAAACGAGCGCGATTATGTTGACTGGAAGATCACCCGGCCATATCAAATTCTAATGCTGTTGAATCTTGCCGGTTTTGTGGTCGGTATCTGGCGTCTGTTTTATGGTCACGCTGATGAGTTTTATACCGTGCTGATCAGCCTCGCTTGGGTAATTTACAACATGATTATTCTTGGTGGTGCCATTGCCGTGGCCTTTGAGTCCAAACAGGTCCGTCAGGCACACCGTGTGGAAGTCTCGCTGCCTGCTGCACTGGCGCGGGCAGAAGGGCATGTCTATGTCTGTACCTTGCAGGACTTCTCTGACAGCGGCGCCGGCATTGAAACTGAAAGTGCGGCGCTGTTCCAACCTGGCGAGAGCGTAACGCTGCTGCTGCGTCGCGGTCAGCAGGAATATGCTTTCCCGTGCAGCGTGAGCCGCGTTTTTGGCCATCATGTTGGCGTTCAGCTTCAGCATATGAGCACTCAACAACAGATCGATTTTATCCAATGTACGTTTGCCCGCGCCGACAGCTGGGTGGTGCGTGAAGACAGTTTCCCGGAAGACAAACCGCTGGAGAGTTTACGTGAAGTGCTGGGGTTGGGGATGCGTGGCTATTTGCGCATGCTCGACATTGCACCGCATCGTTACCGGCCACTTGTTGCCCGCACCAATACGCTCGGCAGCTGGGTGGTCTCATTTCTGCCACGTAATCCGCCGCTGCCCGTTCAGCCTGATGAATCAACCTTGATGATGACGAAATAATGAAAATACTTCCCTGGATCACTTTGATGGCCGCGGCATTGGGTACCACAGCACCGGTTTTCAGTGCTGAAGCACCGGCCGCGCCAGCGGCTGTCACCAACGCGGTGATGCAGCCTGCGTTGCCGGATGTTGCGCCCGCCGTCGCGCCGACGATCATTCCTGGCGCACCGGTCCGTGACGTCACGCTGGCGTTTCAGGATATCGCCCCCGCGCCGGGTGCGATGACGCTGCGCGGTTTCCAGCCGAACGGCCAGATTGAATTTGGCGTGCGCGGTGATGAAGTGGTCACACAGGCCACACTGAACCTTGAGTTCACGCCGTCACCGTCGCTAATTCCGGTACAGTCGCATCTCAAGGTGTATCTCAATGATCAGTTGATGGGTGTGGAAGTTATCGATAAGGATCAGCTTGGAAAGCCGAACCACTTGCAGATGGCCATCGACCCGCGCTATATCACCGACTTCAACCGCATCCGTCTGGAGTTCATTGGCCATTATCAGAATATTTGCGAAAACCCGGCTAATAGCACGTTGTGGCTGGAGATAGGCAAGGGCAGTTCTCTGTCGATGCGTTATCAGAAATTACCGTTGGGCAATGAGTTGTCTCACTTCCCGGTGCCGTTCTTCGATGCCAGGGACACGCGACCGCTGTCGCTGCCGATGGTGTTTGCTGCCTCGCCGGATGCCGGTCAGCAGCAGGCCGCAGCGATTCTGGCCTCATGGTTTGGTGCCAAAGCACAGTGGCGCGGCCAGAATTTCCCGACCCTCTACAATCAGTTGCCTGACAGCCACGCCGTGGTATTTGCCACCAATGATAAACGCCCTGATTTCCTCCGGGAATTGCCGCCGGTTAAAGGGCCAACCGTTGAAATGATCAGCCGCCCGGATAATCCGTACGTCAAAATGTTGCTGATTCTGGGACGTGACGATCAGGATTTGCTGACCGCGGTTAAGGGTATTGCGCAGGGGAATATGCTGTTCCGTGGCCAGACGGTCAGTATTGACCACGTTGAGCAGTTGCAGCCGCGTCAGCCTTACGACGCGCCAAACTGGGTACGCACCGACCGGCCGATGCATTTTGGCGAGTTGAAACAGTATGCTGAGCAGCTACAGGCCGATGGCATTCAGCCAAACCCGATCACCCTGAATATGAACCTGCCACCGGATCTGTTCCTGATCAACAGTACCGGGATAGATATGCGGCTGAAATATCGCTATACCTCGCCACAGCTGAAAAATACCTCAAGGCTAAGCATCAGCCTGAACAATCAGTTTGTGCAGGACTTCACGCTGATCCCAGGCCACGATCAAGATTCGCAGCTGTTGCATCTTTCACTATTACAGGGGCTGCTGGATGACCATAAAGATCTGATGATCCCGGCGCTGAAACTCGGTGCGGTTAACCAGATGCGGTTCGATTTTGATTACACATCACTGCTGGCAAGTGGCACCGAAGGGCGTTGTGAGACCTACACGACCGTGCCGAATCACGTGGTGATTGACGACAGCTCAACCATTGATTTCTCCGGTTATCGTCACTTTATGGCGATGCCTGATTTACGCGCTTTCGCCAACGCCGGTTTCCCGTTCAGCCGTCTGGCCGATCTGTCGCAAACGCTGGTGCTGGTAAAACCGCAGCAGCAGCCCGTTCAACTGACCACTTTACTGGATACGCTGGGTAATATTGGTGCTTTGACCGGTTATCCGGCAGTCGGTATGTCGTTAAGCGATGACTGGTCGAAGGCTAAAAGTACTGACGCTGACCTGCTGATGATTGGCGCCTTGCCGGCCGATCTGCGTGACGGCAACATGAAGGATGAGAAGAAGGCCAGCCTGTTAATTGACGCCACGCGCAGTGCGGTCAACACGCCGTCACGCCAGGTCGCGCTGCCGGAAAGTACCGCGCCAGCCAGTGACGCTCTCGCTGATACCGATGCGCAAATTACTGCACAAGGACCGATCTCCGCCATTGTCGGACTGCAATCGCCTTATCATGACCAGCGCAGTATTGTGGCGTTACTGGCCAATGGCCCGCAGGGCTTCGATATGCTGAATAAAACCCTGCAGGACAGCAAACAGAAAGCACTGGTGTTTGGTTCAGTCGCTATTTTCCGAGATTCGGGCGTGAGCAGTCTGAAAGTGGGCGATGTCTATTACGTCGGTCATTTGCCTTGGTGGGAACGCGTGTGGAACGCACTGGCAACGCATCCTGTGCTGTTGGCCTTCATGGCAGTAGTGGCCGTAATATTGATTGCCATTCTGCTGTGGAACGGGTTACGCGCGTTGAGTCGCCGTCGTTTATCTTCCGACGACCAGGACTGATCGCGTGGTTAATTCATCCTTATCACGGCGGCACACGCCATTAAGATTGAGCCTGCTGGCCCTGACATTGGGGCTGGCACTCTCGCCTGATCCTCTCAACGCCACCGAAGTTGCTCCCGAGCAGTGGCTGCTGGAACAGGTACGAGTCGGGGAAGCCAGCCATCAGGACGACCTGGTGCGTCAGTCGCTTTACCGGCTGGAGCTGATGGCGCCTGAAAACCCTCAGGTACTGGCAGCCCGTCTGCGCCTGGCGCTGCGGGAAGGCAATCTGACTCAGGCGCAAGAGCAGTTGGAGAAAATCCATCGGGTAGCCCCGGACTCCGACGTCTATCATCAGGCACAGCTGAGCCTGAAAATGGCCAAGCCGGAAGTACAGCAACAGCTGCAACAGGCGCGTTTACTGGCAACAGCAGGGCGCTTAGCCGAAGCCCGTGCACAATATGATGCATTGTTCGCCGGCCAGCCGCCAACGCTGGATCTGGCCGTAGAGTATTGGCAATTAGTCGCTCGTATTCCGGGACAGAAAGAGAAAGCACAGGCGCAACTGCTGGCACTTAATACCCAATATCCGGGGGATGTCAGCCTGCGGCTGCAATTGGCAAAAATGGCCTTCGAACAGGGGCAGTCAGAACAGGCCATCGCGCTTTTGAAACAGGTCGCGAACAGTAACGAAGGGCGCGAGCCGGCCGCTGACTTGTGGCTGGCACAGATCAAAGCGCAGCCGGTCAGCAACCAGAGCGTGGCCAATTTACAGCGCTTTATGGGCGTATTCGATAGCGGCGCGCCGGCCATTGCCGCCCAGCAGGAATTACAACGACAACAGGCGATGTTAGCCGATCCCCATTATCAGGCCCGTGTGCGCGGGCTGGAGCAAGTTGCCCGCGGCGGCTCCACTGGCGCCATCGCGCCTTTGAGAAAAGCGCTGGAAGAGAAACCCAACGATGCCGAAGTACTGGGTGCCATGGGACTGGCGTATTCGCGTGCTGGCAACCGTTCACAGGCGCTGAGTCTGTTTGAACAGGCCAAGAATGCTGAACAGGATGGTTTCAACAGCGGTAAATGGACCAGTCTGATTCAGACCAACCGTTACTGGCTTGAGATTGAACAGGGTGATAAAGCGCTTAAAGCCAATGACCTGAATCAGGCAGCCGTCCACTACCAGCGGGCCCAGCAAATTGATCTACGCGATCCGTGGGCACAAATTGGTCTGGGAGACGTCGCTGTGGCGCGCCATGACGATGCCCAGGCCGAACAGGCTTACCGACGTGCGCTGAGTGGTGACCGCAGCAACAGCAGCGCCCAGCGTGGACTGGCCAATATTTATCAGCGGCAGTCACCGCAAAAAGCTCTCGATTATATCGATAGCCTGCCTGCGTCGCAGCGCGCCAAACTGGCCGATAAACAGCAAGGCATTCAGAACGAGTTACTCAGTGCTGATGCCGAACGTTTCGCTGCAAACCGCCAGTGGCCGCAGGCAGCACAGAACTATGAGAAGATCCTGCAACGTAATCCGGATGATGTCTGGACTACCTATCATTATGCCAATGCATTGCGTGAAATGGGCCGCAATAGCGATGCCGATGCTGCCTTTGCCAGGCTGGCGGCCAAACGCCCGGCTGATCCGCAGCAGGTTTATGCTTACTCGCTCTATCTTTCCGGCACAGACCGCGACGCAGCCGCAATTAAGCATTTAGATACCCTGCCGCAGGCGCAGTGGGACGACAATATGCGCGAGATGTCTCAACGTATTACGCTCGACAAAACGCTGAGTGATATTGACCAGCTGATTGCCCAGGGTGATACCGATGAGGCTAAATCGCATCTGCAAACAGCAAAACTGCCCGCCAGCGGTCTGAGCCTCAATCAGCAGCGTCGTGTGGCGATGGCCTGGCACGATGTCGGCGAAACGGTGAAGGCCGCGAACCTGCTGCGCCCGGTGACCGCTGCCGCAGAAAAATTACCGGCCGGACAGGACAAGGCATTGATCTACCGTGATGCGGGCCAATTGGAACAGCAGACGGGTCACCCGCAGGCTGCACGAGAGGACTATCAACAGGCAATGGTTGCCAGCGGCATTACGGCTGAGATACCCAAAGATAATGACAGTTACACCCATCTGACCCGCAATAATGCCAGCGATGACTGGCTTAAACGTGGTATCCGTTCCGATGCGCATGACCTCTATCGCCAGCAGGATGTGAACTTCACCCTTGATGAAGACCGGTCGACCAACAGTGGTACGCCTGGCAAGTCGGACCTGCAGTCCAATACCACCATGTTGCAGGCCGATATGCCGTGGTATCAGGGTCGTGCCTTCCTGCGTTCAGATATTGTTCGTATGGACAACGGCACCTTTAACAATGACGGGGGCAATTACAGCTCTTCGTTCGGCACCTGCAACGACATACTCTGTAACCGTGATCAGGATCAGAACGCCAATGGCGTCAGCTTCGGCGCGGGTTATAAAGACGATAAGTGGGCAGGGGATTTGGGCACCACCCCGCTGGGATTCCCGGTGGTTGATTGGGTGGGTGCTCTGGCCTACAGCAGCGATTGGCGCGATATTGGCTGGACGGCAACCGCGTCTCGCCGGCCCATCTCCAGTTCGTTACTCTCTTTCGCTGGAGCAAAAGATCCGAATACCGGCACCACCTGGGGGGGTGTTCGTGCCACCGGTGTCAGCCTGGGCCTCAGCTACGATCAGGGTAAAACCCACGGTCTGTGGGGGGATATCAGCGCGCACCAGATCACCGGTAAAAACGTGGCAGACAACAGCCGCGAGCGCCTGATGGGCGGTTATTACTACAAGATGATCAACGATGATGACCGCCGGGCAACGATTGGTCTGAACTCGATGGTATGGCACTACCAGAAAGATCTCAGCGGCTATACGTTGGGACAGGGCGGCTATTACAGCCCACAGCAATATTTCTCGTTGGCCGTACCCCTTAACTACCGCCAGCGTACCGAGAACTGGTCGTGGCAGATTGGCGGGTCGGTCTCCTGGTCGCGCTCCTCTACCAGTGACCAGCAGCGCTATCCGTTACAGAACCTGATCCCGGATTCACTGCCGGACAAGGGCGCAGTGGAACAGGGCAGCAGCAGTTCCGGTTTCGGTTATACGGCGCAGGCGCTGATTGAACGGCGGGTGACCTCATACTGGACTATCGGTGCCGGAGTCGATATTCAGCAGGCGAAAGATTATACGCCGAGCCACTTCCTGCTCTATGCTCGCTATTCGCTGTCTGGCTGGCAAGGTGATCTCGACATGCCGCCGCAGCCGTTGGTGCCTTACGCTGATTTCAAATAAAGGATGATGTGACCTGATGGCCACCGAACTGGTTTTACCTGACAACAAGCCACGTTGCCACTGGGGGTTTTCTGACCCGATGATGCTTGACTACCATGATAACGAGTGGGGTAAACCGGTGTATGACAGCCGGGCATTGTGGGAGAAACTGATGCTGGATGGCTTTCAGGCCGGGCTGTCATGGCGGATTATTTTGAAGAAGCGCGATGCATTCAGGCTGGCCTTTTGCGGTTTTGAACCACAAAAAGTCGCAAAGTTCACGAATGATGATATCGAAATCCTGGTGGGTAATGCCGATATTATTCGTTCGCGCGCCAAGATTAATGCCGTCGTGAAAAATGCCCGCGCCTATCTGGCGATGCAACAGGCGGGGGAAGATTTTGGCGAATGGATCTGGGCGCAGGTCGGAGGAGAAGCTATCCAGCATACTGGCCCGGTCCCGACCCAAAATGCGCTGTCAGCACGTATTTCGAAGGACCTCAAAAAACGTGGTTTCACCTTCGTCGGCCCGACAATTGTCTACGCGTGGATGGAAGCCACTGGGCTGATTAACACCCATCATCCTGACTGCTTTCGCCGCGCTCAGGTCGCTGACGGGGGATAAAAACGCCGATATTGTGACGGTGTCACTTTTAGCTGTCGCATAAAGGCCCGGCGAAGGATATCCACGCCGGAGAATCCACACTCGTCGGCAATCTGTTTGACGGCCATTTCAGTTGATTCAAGCAGTTGGCGGGCGCGGGCAATTCGCTGTTGCTCTAGCCATTCGGCAGGCGTCAGATTGATTTCCTGATTAAACAGCCTCGTTAAATGCCGGATGCTGATGCCCATGTGCGCCGCCATGGTCTGCACATTGTGTGGTGAATGCAGCGAATCCATTACCCAGCGCTGCAGATCCTGCAACGCCGAGCGCCCGCTGAGCGACGCTTTACCGTGACGGCTGAATTGTAGCTGGCCGCAAGGGCGTTTGAAGAACATTACCAATTGTGCAGCTACGGACATCGCCACTTCCCGTCCTAAATCTTCCTCAACCATATTTAATGCCAGATCCAGCCCGGACGTTACACCCGCAGCGGTGCGCAGCCGGCCATCACTGAGGAAAATAGCATCTGCATTGACCTGCGCCAGCGGGAAGTCTTGTGCAAGCTGGTCGGCCACCGCCCAGTGAGTGGTGACCTGTTTCCCATCCAGTAAACCGGCCGCTCCCAGCAGCAGTGCACCGCTACAGACTGAGCCATAGCGCGTACTTTTCTGTGCCAGTTTTTGTATGGATGAAAGCATCTGGGGATCGGCCCGAAATGTGCTGATACCGGGTGCGCCGGCGATCAGGAAAGTGTCAATCGGCGGTAGATTTTCTTCACCCAGAAAGAGATCGGCCAGCAGGCGTACACCGGATGAAGACACCACCGGCTGATCATTCAGCGCCATCACCTGTAGCTGGTAAACGTGTCGCCCGAGCCGGGTATTAGCTTCGGCAAACACATCCAGTGGCCCTGAGATATCCAACAGTTGCACACCAGGAATAGCCAGAACAACGATATTTTTGACCATCAGACGCTTTCCTTCATTTTGCTGTCACGTATGTGCACTAATGTCTCTTTTCGTCGCTTCGAGATGATTGATGACATTCATCTTGACGCCTATTCTCGTTTCACACAATGAAAAGTCACTGTATTAACGAGGGTCAACATCATGAGTCTGAACATTAACGGTATTCGTATTCCTGATAGTCAAATGGCGCGCGAAGCCACCGAACTGGTGCGTGACACCGAGTCGTCACTGCTCTTTCATCACTCAAGCCGGGTTTATTATTGGGCAGCGTTAGCCGGGCAACAACGCAGCCTGAGCGTCGATCAGGAACTGCTGTATATAGGCTGCATGTTCCATGACATGGGGCTGACACATGAGCACTGCAGCTGCGATAAACGTTTTGAAGTGGACGGGGCTGATACTGCCCGGAACTTTATGCGTCAATACGGGGTGTCAGCGCAGGATATCGACAAGGTGTGGACGGCGATCGCCTTACATACTACACCGGGTATTCCGCAGTTTATGGATCCGGTGATAGCGCTGGTCACTGCGGGCGTAGAAATGGATGTACTGGGAATTAATTATGCTGCTTACGATGACAAAGTGCGTGAAGAGGTTGTCGCAGTGCACCCAAGAACGCCTGATTTTAAAGAAGATATTATTCAGGCTTTCTATGATGGGATTAAAAACAAACCGGAAACGACGTTCGGTAACGTGAAAGCCGACGTGATTGCCGACAAGGAACCGCAGTTTGTGAAAGGCAATTTCTGCTCGGTGATCCGTGCTTCGCGCTGGAAAAGCTGATCAGATCAGCCGAAATTCAATCATAAATAGTTCGTTCAGGCCTGGGTAAATCTCCGAGATCACCTGTTTAAGAGCCTCCAGCGTCATGTTTTCCTGATCGGCATGACGCTGATTAAGCTCGCAGAACTGCACCGGCGTTACCGCGATGACTTCAATATTGCAGAAAAAAACCTCATCTTCATAACGCGAAACCCGCACGCGATCGCCCGGTCCAAATTGAGCATCACTGGCTTCACGCAGGGTGATGGTTTTGCGACCCGCCAGAATGTCACTTTCAAAGCGGGAGTAAAAGGTGATGTTTTTCATGAGGTTTCCTGTGATTCTAACAGATTACATTTGATGGAAATTATGGCTATTGGGTGATGAGCGCGTTAATCCACTGATTCGGCTCATTGTATGAGCCGAATCAGAAATGTAAAAGTGCAATCCATCAATTAGCTTTTTTTAACCCCGGTCTCTTCCTCTGAAAAGCGCGCTGTTATGGCATCGCGCTCGTAGCCCTGGCGTTCAGTCAAAATGTGGTAAAGGTCCGGGCGGCGCCCGTAAATCCAGCGGCGTCCGGTACTGAGTGGGATCAGCGACAGGTCGAGTTCGGCGGTGACCATGACATCGGCTGCAGCATCGGTTTCTTCAACGACCCGGCCATAAGGATCAAGGATCATCGCATTGCCGGTGCGCACTTCGTCATCATCAGCCCCAACGCCGTTACTGAAAAGAATGAAAATGCCGTTGTCATGGGCGCGGGCAGGGAGCCAGCGCATCAACCATTCGCGGCCGTTTACCCCACGAAAAGCCGCGGTGATCTCCTCTTTACGTTCAGCGCGTTGCTCCCATAGTGCAACCGGGATGGGCTTCATACCGTACGGACTGCGCGAATTTGTCCCGCCCGTTTGATGAGGGGCGATCAAAATATCAGCACCAAGCAAGGTGGTGGCCCGGACGTTCTCCACCAGGTTGTTATCCCAGCAGATCAAGATACCCGCCTTAACCCCCCAAGGGGTGTCAAAAACGGTATAGCTATCACCGCTGCTGATTGCCTGATGTTCAAAAGCGTGTAATTTTCGGTGGGTGTGGAAAGTACCATCCGGCATGCAGGCCACATAAGCATTATAAAGTTGGCCATCCTCGGCACACTCGATCAACCCTACACAGATCATCATCTGATGTTTCGCGGCCAAAGAGCGAACCAGGGCCAGCGAAGGGCTGATCGCCAGTGTTTCAGCCAGCGCCTCAACCTGTTCTTCAGGTAATTTGGGGACATGCCAGTAGCCGGTAATACACATTTCAGGGAAGGCTAAAATTTGTATCCCCTGAACGGCGGCCTGTTCGATAAACTTCTCAATCACCAGCAAATTATATTTCTTATTGCCTGCCTGATGCTGAAACTGAACCACTGCTGCTTTAATGGGTAGCACATCGCTCATGTTATTTCTCCAAAGTTAAAATTGGGACCGTTGATTGCTCGTCGCGTGGTGGTATTACAGCAGTTTCACTGATAACTTTATAATGAATGATTTTCTGATTATGATTACCAATTGGAATTGAAAAAATGAATACGAAGCTGCTCAAGGCCTTTGTCACGCTGGCAGAAAAAGGCAATTATGCGCAGGCTGCACTGGCGCTCTCTATGACACAACCTGCCTTAACAAAACAGATTAACCTGTTGGAATCATTGATAAACATTTCACTATTTACCCGTGGGCGTCAGGGAAGTCAGTTGACAATGGGAGGTCAGAGACTGTTGCCAGAAGCCAAAAAGGTGCTCAAACAGGCTGACAGTTTTGTACAACATGCTGAACAGGTTGCGAAGGGCAGTGAAGGGCGGATCTGTCTCGGTTTTGGTTTATCCAGTTTCTATTTTGCGCCTCAATGTATCGCCAGATTTAGGCATCTTTTTCCGGCCATTAATGTGACTCTGGAAGATATTCCCTCGGCCAAGCAATATGAATTATTGGAAAATGGCGAATTACAGGTGGGTTTTGTAAGAGTTCCGGCAAAATCGTCACTGCGCCACCATGTCTTGTTTGATGACCAGCTTGTGCTGGTAACACCCGAAGAGAGTCAGCTTTCGGTGGATACCTGGCTACAGCGATTGCCTCTGTTGCGTCTTTATAATGAACGCGGCCGCGGGCTGAATGCACAAATCGATATGTTCCTGCAATCTGCACAGTTATTTCCGTCATCAACGCAGGAGGCAGGAGATATTCAAACTATATTGGCGTTGGTGATTGCCGGTATTGGCGTCGCGATTCTGCCACAAAGCATTGTGCATATTGCGCCGACATCACTACATCGGATCCCGTTAGCAGGAAGTTTTGTCAGCTGGAAAGTGGGGATTGCCTGGAATGAAAGTCTCCCGGATTTAATCCGCGATAATTTCATTGATATGGTGATCGGTTCTCAAAAGGAGCAGGTATGAACAACTCGATAGAGATATTGCCTCTGATTATTGAATACGAGAGCCGTTTGCATAAACCTGAACAACGTCTTGATTTAAAAACCGTAGAAGCGTTACTGCATAAAGATTTTGTAGAAATTGGACGCTCAGGAAACCTGACCGACAGAAAAGAAATCATTGAATCTCTGCTGAGTGAAATTAATCAGCCTGAAATTCATGCGGAACAGTTTGCTCTGAGTTGGATTAATGACGAGACGGTGATATTGACATACCGAAGTTTTAGTTACGCTGATCACGTAGAATTAGTCAAAGAGCGACACACGCTGAGAAGTTCCGTCTGGATAAAGACAACGCAACATGGCTGGCAAATGCGATTCCATCAGGGAACACCATCCAAAGCCTGGTAAGCGATTGTCGGCAACGATAAGTCAAAAACTGGAGATCGTCGAACAACACAATGACAGACGTAAAACCTCAGATTCTGTCTAATCCCATATTGGTACGCATAATGTATATTATGTTAAATGATAATGGTGTTATTCAAACGGTCTCTATCTCATGGATTCCATGCCCTTACCCACCTGGCTTTGCAGATAATAACAAGCGGATTATCACCAGCACCAGGATTGTTGTTTGCTCTTCATCATGCTGATTTCCACAGGCGTCGCTACGTGAAATCTGCAATCCCGGCAGTACCATTACCGGTCAGATTTGCTCAAATCACGCCGGTTTATTCCCTTTTCTTACTGCAATAAATGTCATTATTGTCATCCGCACGCCACCTCTCTGTCAGTGTGCAAGGCATACACTGTGTATATCAGGCCAATAGGCTCTGTTCATCTGACTGATTTTATGAGGAGTTATCATGCATTTATTGACTAAACTGACGTTATTGGCTGTAGCTTTAAGTTCGGCGGCTTCTTTCACTGCGCTGGCCATCCCGGCAAGCTCAGCACCGGTCAAAAATATTGTGTTAGTGCACGGCGCTTTTGTCGGTGGTTCCGGCTGGAAGCCGGTGTATGACATTCTGACTAAGGATGGCTATCACGTTACACTGGTGCAAGAACCGCTGACCTCTTTCCCTGATGACGTGGCGGCAACTAAACGTATTTTGGATATGCAAAACGGCCCCGCAATATTGGTAGGCCACAGTTATGGTGGCGCCATCATTACAGAAGCCGGTAATGACACCCATGTGGCTGGATTGGTATATATTGCCGCACATGCGTTGGACAACGGCGAAACTGAAGTCACCAATGGCAAAAAAATGCCAAACACGGCGCATCCGTTTGCGAAAACAGCCGATGGTTTCCTTTATATCAGACCGGAGAATTTCCCGGCTGATTTTGCCGCCGACTTACCGTTGAAACAGGCGCAGTTTGAAGCCCAGGCACAGATGTTAACGTCTGCCAGCGTTTTTACTGCCAACATTCCTGACCCTGCCTGGAGAACTAAACCAAGCTGGTACATGGTTGCCAAGTCCGACAAGATAATCAGCCCGGACCTGGAGCGCTTCTATGCTAAACGCGCGCATAGCCATACTGTTGAAATCGCCGGAGCCAGCCATTCCGTCTATGAATCTCACCCAAAAGAAGTGGCGGCGCTGATTGAACAGGCAGCCCAGCATGCAATGAAATGAAATGAAATGAAAGCCAGGGATCGATGACGATCCCTGTCGGTTTGAGCGATCTGCGTTACATCCCCCTGCCCTGATTTTCAGCTAATCCCTGATTATGTGAGCTTTCACCCTACATTCTGTCACCGAAAATGGTTAATAGAGAGAGTCTCTATTTATCAAAAGGATTGAGCATGGAAAATTACGCCAACAAAAGCGGTGACTCTGCTGTTACGGGTTTCCAGATTGAGAGTAATTCGATGAAAGTTCGCTTCAAAGACCACCACGTCTACCTTTATGATATTCGTCATCCCGGCCCGGAACATCTTGAAAAAATGAAAGAATTGGCCCGTGCGGGCTGGGGACTGAACACTTATATTGAAAGTGAAGTGAAGAACGATTTCTCCTCCAAAGTCATTTAATATTTTTATGCGGGCGCGGCCGGCTGCGCCCCTTGATTATTCTGAATTTTATTACACTTCGATAACAATCCGCTGTGACACCTCTGTCGCGAAAAGGTAGTCTGATCACTATATTTAGAGCTAACAGACCTCTTTTCGGAGCTTCCCGATGACGCGTAAAATCACTCAGCAGTACCAGGCTTTTCGCGATGATATTCGCGATCTGCAAACCCGCCGCCCTGTCCCTGGCCCGCAAATCGATCATCTGGATCCTTTTTTGTTTCTCAATCACCATGGCCCGCAGGTCTATGCCCCGGATAATCTGGGTCTGCCCTTTGGCCCGCACCCGCACCGGGGTTTTGAAACTGTCACTTTTATCCTGCGTGGAGAACTGGCGCACAGTGATACCGGAGGCCATGAAAGTATTATTGGTACCGGCGGCGTACAGTGGATGACAGCTGGGTCGGGGCTGATTCATGCGGAGCTCTCCCCGGAATCGTTTAAACGCAGCGGCGGCGAGCTGGAAATTTTACAGCTATGGGTGAATTTGCCCGCCTCACCGAAGATGACGGTTCCGCGTTATGTCGGGCTGCAATTCAATGAAATTCCAGTAATTCCTCTGAGTAAAGGGCATGGCACAATCAGCCTGATTTCCGGCAGCCTGGCGGGCGTCACCGGTCCGATTTCCTCCCTGACGGGTATGGTTATGATGACCGGTCATCTTGGTGCTGGTAGTGAAGTCTCCCTGCCGGCTCCCGCAGCGCGTCAGGTTTTCCTTTATACCGTTAAGGGTCGGCTGCGCATTGACGGCGAAGAAGCGCACGCCTGGCATCTGATTGATTTAGATAGCAGCGACGACAACGTGACTATTACCGCCATTGATGATGCCGTTTTCCTGTTTGGTCATGGTGATAAAATCAATGAACCTATTGTGTCGCACGGTCCGTTTGTCATGAACAGCACAGCAGAGATCAACCAGGCTATGATTGACTATCAAGCTGGGAAGTTTGATGTGAAACTCACGTCATGATGCAGGCAGATTTGTCATGAGAAAACTGTCACTTCCACCTGGCTCCGCGCTGCCGTTATTGGTGGCGGGCGCATTTTTTATGGAAAATCTCGACGCCACGGTAATTGTCACCGCTTTACCGCAGATGGCACAGGCTTTCGGTGTACATCCAGTAGATATGAATATCGGGGTGTCGGCCTATATCCTGACCTTAACGGTATTTATCCCCGCCAGCGGCTGGATAGCTAACCGCTTCGGTACGCGCAAAGTTTTCTCACTGGCGATTGTACTGTTTACGCTGGCCTCTATCCTTTGCTCGATGAGCACAAGTCTGGGCACGTTTACCGCCGCCCGAATGTTACAGGGGTTTTCCGGTGCGCTCATGGTGCCAGTCGGGCGGCTGGTAGTACTGAAAAACACGGCTAAACCGGATTTGATCCGTGCCATTGCCACTATCACCTGGCCGGGTTTAGTTGCGCCCATAATCGGGCCGCCACTCGGCGGATTTATTACCACCTTTGCCTCCTGGCATTGGATTTTCATCCTCAACGTGCCTCTGGGATTTATTGCCCTCTATTTTAGCCAAAAACTGATCCCGGCATTCACTGGCGAGAAAGGTGTGCCTTTTGATCTGACCGGTTTTGTGCTGACCGGCGCGGCTTGTCTGGGGCTGATGTTTGGTCTTGATCTGTTTAATCAGCAGAGGGGCGGCTGGCTGCCTGCCGTTTGTATAGCTGCAAGTCTGATGCTTGGCGCATTGACCGTGCGGCATTCCCTGCGTACGCCTTATCCGCTGCTGCCGTTGGTGGCGTTGAAAATTAAAAGTTACGCCGTCACTATTTATGGCGGTTCGCTGTTTCGAATGGCTATCGGCGCCCTGCCATTTCTGCTGCCGCTGATGTTCCAGCTTGGCTATGGCATGAGCGCGTTCAACGCGGGTTTACTGGTACTGGCGGTGTTTGCCGGGAATCTGGCCATGAAGCCTTTTACGTCGGCGATCCTGCACCGTTATCGTTTTCGCTCCATTATGCTGATCAACGGGTTGCTGAACAGTGCTACCATTTTTGCCTGCGCGCTGCTGACGCCTGAGGTGCCTACCGTGCTGACCCTGCTGCTGCTGTTTGCTAGTGGCATGACCCGTTCCATGCAGTTCACCGCTCTTAATACGCTGGCCTTTTCTCAGGTGCCTGGTGAGCAGATGAGTGGTGCCAATACGCTGTTTAATACAGCTCAGCAGCTTTCCACCGGTCTCGGCATCGCCATCGGCGCGCTGTCGTTACGTATTGCCGACCATTTTCAGCCAGCGGGTGCTTCAATCCAGCTGGGCAATTTTCATCTGGCATTTATTATTATCGGGCTATTTTCCCTGGCGGGAACACTCGACAGCCTGGCACTCAGCCCAACGGCAGGCGATGAGATTCGACGTAAAAAAACACGGGTTACACCTTCGGTATCATCCGAAAAATGAACTGCGCCAGCGGCGCTTCGCTTATCAATGTTCGTGAAGGAGACAAGCAATGGAATACCGTCTACTGGGCCAGTCCGGCCTGAAAGTGTCCGTTCTCAGTCTGGGCACGATGACCTTTGGTGGTCAGGGGAAGTTTGCCAAAACCGGCCAGACCGATACCGAAACCGCCCGGCGTCAGATTGGTTTATGCCTTGATGCCGGGATTAATCTGTTTGATACGGCTGATGTTTACTCAGGCGGGTTGTCGGAAGAAATTCTGGGCCAGGCGTTGGGTGCAAAACGTCACGACGTGTTGGTCGCGAGCAAAGCCCGTTTCCCGATGGGGGAAGGCCCAAACGACCGTGGTTCATCGCGCCACCATATCATTCGCGCCTGCGAAGCCAGTCTGAAGCGACTCAATACCGATTACCTCGATCTCTACCAGTTGCACCAGTGGGATGGCCAGACGCCGCTCGATGAAACGCTGCGGGCGCTGGATGATTTAGTCAGCAGTGGCAAAGTCCGCTATATCGGCGTGTCGAACTTCTCAGCCTGGCACATCATGAAAACGCTGGGTGTGGCTGAGGCTAAGCACTATATCCGTCCTGTCAGTCAACAGATCCACTACACTTTGCAAGCCCGCGAAGCCGAGTACGAACTGCTGCCAGTCAGCCTCGATCAGGGACTGGGCGTGCTGGTCTGGAGCCCGCTGGCGGGCGGTCTGTTGTCAGGGAAGTATCGCCGTGACCAGGCTAAACCGGAAGGTACTCGTCATCTGGCTGACTGGGGCGAACCTCCGGTACGTGACGAAGATGCGCTGTATGACATCGTCGATGTATTGGTTGAAATCGCAGATTCACGTGGCGTTTCTGCCGCGCAAATCGCGCTGGCCTGGCTGATTTCCCGCCCGGTAGTCACTTCTGTGATTATCGGTGCTCGTAGCGAAGAGCAACTCAACGATAATCTGAAAGCTGCCGATCTGGTGCTTACTCAACAGGAGATTCAGTGTCTGGACCAGGTTAGCCAACTGCCGCTGCTTTACCCTTACTGGCATCAGGCCTGGACGGCGGCGGACCGCCTGTCAGACGCCGATCTTTCATTGATTGCGCCCTATCTGAAAAAATAAATAACCTGAAATGAGGTTCCTGAAAACCGGCGAACTACTGCCGGTTTTCTCTCTTTTATGGTAATACTGAGTGCCGCTTCACACTTTAAAACGAAAACTATTGAGGAACATTGGGATGATTATTTTTGTAACTGGCGCAACCGCCGGCTTTGGTGCTGAAATCGCGCGTAAGTTTGTCAAATCTGGCCATAAAGTCATCGCCTCCGGTCGCCGTAAAGAGCGTCTGGATGATTTGAAACAAGAACTGGGCGATGCGCTGTACGTCGTGCAACTGGATGTCACCAACCGCGCGTCGATTGAAGAAGCTATCGCGGCACTGCCCGCTGAATGGCGTAACATTGACGTACTGGTGAATAATGCCGGTCTGGCATTGGGTCTGGAAAAGGCGGACAAAGCCGATCTGGATGACTGGGAAAACATGATCGACACCAATGCTAAAGGCCTGGTGTACATGACCCGCGCGGTACTGCCTGGCATGGTGGAACGTAACGTGGGGCACATCATCAATATCGGATCAACGGCTGGAAACTGGCCGTATGCCGGTGGTAACGTCTATGGTGCCACTAAAGCCTTTGTGCGTCAGTTCAGCTATAACCTGCGCTCAGATTTACATGGCACTCACGTGCGCGTGACCAATATCGAACCGGGCTTATGTGGCGGAACAGAATTTTCCAACGTGCGCTTTAAAGGTGACGATGAGAAAGCCAGTAAAACCTATGACAACACCAATCCACTGACCGCCGCTGACGTAGCTGAGTCGGTGTTTTGGGTAGCAACCCTGCCTGCGCACGTCAATATTAACAGCATTGAAATGATGCCAGTCAGCCAGTCTCTGGCCGGGTTACAGGTTCACCGCGACGCATAATAACCTTGATAGATGTATCCCGCTTCCTTAACAAAAAAGCGCTCTTAGGCGCTTTTTTAGTCCCTTGCATCAGCTGATGCATTAGCAGACTTAAGCGGCTTTCCAGCCGGAAATAATGATTAACATTCCCGCCAACGCCACGCAGGCCCCTAACCAGTCGGTATGGCTGAGCTTTACGCCATCAATAAAATGCAGCCACAGCATAGCGGTCATCACATAGACACCACCATAAGCGGCATAAACCCGTCCACTTGCCGCCGGGTGTAGCGTCAGTAGCCAGACAAACAGTGCCAGACTCAGGGCTGCGGGGAACAACAACGCTGCACTGGCGCCTTTTCGCAGCCACAGGTAAGGCAGAAAACAGCCGATAATTTCTGCCAAGGCGGTGGCAAAAAAGAGTAAAGATGTTTTGATCATAAGCAGGTTTACAGCCCGTAGTTCAATCAGAAAACGACCCTAGGGCAGTCAAAGGGTGACGTTCCCGGTTGCAATGGTATAATTTAGTTGTTCGCCTGAGCGATGTGTAAACCTATAAGGAAGAGCTAATGAATACAATGTTTATGACCCAAATGACTCGCCGGTTGTTACCGGTCGCCCTGCTGGTCATGGCGGCAAGTTGGCAGGTTTCAGCACAGGCTGCCACTAATTGCGCGGGCGGCACCTGCGTGTTCAGTGGGTCAGGCAATGATGCGATAAGCAATGAAGATGCCCGCCAGAGTAAAGAGCAGTGGAACGATACGCAGGAGCTGCGTCACTCCATCAATCAGCGTGCAACCAAGAGTTTCAATAAGTTTGATCAGGCTATCGATCTGCGTGACAAATGTCAGGCCAGCCAGAACCTGAATGCTTATTGGGAACCCAATACCGAGCGATGCCTCGATCGTCGAACCGGTCGCCAGCTGTTAGCGCCGTAAACTTCAGTTCACAGCCGAAACATGCGGTGGGGATCCACAATGGTCTCTTAGCTGCTAAACTGATTGATACGCTCTTTCTCATGATGAAAAAGTCATAAAAGGATTGGATGATGAAAAAAACACTGTTAGCAGGACTGGCCATTCTGGCCCTCGCACCGTTGGCGGTTCAGGCTTCATGTGAAACCGTTAAAGCGGATATCACCCAGAAAATCGTTGCCAATGGCTTACCGGAATCCAATTTTACCCTGGATATCGTCCCGAATGATCAGGCTGATAAGGCCGGTGGTCAGGTTGTTGGTCATTGCCAGAATGACACCCAGAAGATTGTCTACACCAAGACTTCAGACAGTGTGGATGACAGTGCAAAAACCGGCACCAGTCAGGATGCTCCTGCACAGTAATCTGGTGAGTGAATAAAACACGAAAGGCGCAGAATCTGCGCCTTTCTCATTTCCGTCACGCCCGTTTAAATCTGGTAATCGATCACCACCTCGCTCTCATGCGGCTGGGCAAACACTTTCTCTTTGATTTCGCTGACAGACAGCCTCGGGTTACACAGTTCGATAAAACGCCAGACATAGTTACGTTGTAACTGCGCCCTTTTCAACCCGAGCCACACGGTGTTGGCCTCAAACAGATGCTCCGCGTTTAGCAGGGTTAACGCATTGTCACGTTCGGCTTCATAGGCTTTATCTGCAACAATACCCACGCCCAACCCTAATTCGACATAGGTTTTTATCACGTCGGAATCCTGCGCGCTGAGGACAATATCCGGGTTCAGTGCCGCGCGGCTAAAGGCTTCATCAATGCGTGATCGTCCGGTAATGCCTTGACGATAAGTTACCAGCGACTGTTCGCTAAGCTGCTGCAGGGTGACCGGTTGTTGATTGACCAGCGGATGCTCGTTAGGCACCACGATGGCGTGATGCCAGCGGTAATAAGGAAAAGAGGTTACGGCCGGATCGTTGATCAGTTTTTCGCTGGCTATGCCAATGTCCGCCTGCCCACCCAGCAACATCGCCAGCACTTCCTGCGGCGAACCCTGCTGCAATTCCAAACGTACGCCTGGATAAATTGCGCGAAAGGCTTTGATGACTTTAGGCAGGCTGTAACGCGCCTGAGTATGGGTAGTCGCGATGGTCAGTACACCGGCATCCTCTTTAGAGAAGATATCTGCCAGGCGGCGGATATTCTGTGCTTCATTCAGAATTCGCTCGGCGACGGCCAACAGTTCTTTACCCGGTTCCGTCAGGCCCAGCAGACGCTTGCCACGACGAATGAAAATCTCTACGCCAAGTTCATCTTCCAGTTCGCGAATATGCCGGCTGACGCCCGACTGCGAGGTGAACAACATGTTGGAAACTTCCGTCAGGTTGTAGTTGCATCTCGCTGATTCGCGAATGATTTTTAGCTGTTGGAAATTCACCGTGTTCTGCCTCTTGTTTTTACATAAATGCGCGTAAATTTGCGTAAATCTGTTCTGGTAACCCTATTGTTACGGTCTCCAGCAGCGCAGGACAAATACGAAAAAACGGTTACTTATGCTTTTTCCGACTAAAGAAGAAAAAGCATAAGGGGAAGAACTCAGACAGGAACGGCGGTCAGAACCGGCTGGCCGGAAAAATGAGCGGTCAGATTTTGGATAACCAGAGACATCATGTTTTCCACCGCTTCGGGGGAACGTCCGGCGATGTGTGGTGTAATGACCAGATTGGTCAACGGCAACATTTCAGCGGGAACCGCGGGTTCACCCTCAACCACATCGAGCGCGGCACCGGCAATCTGTTTGTGTTGCAGGCTGTGAATCAACTCAGCGCTGTCAACCACGCTTCCCCTGGCAATATTAATGAGGAATCCCTGTTCCCCGAGCGCCTGCAACACGCTGGCATCCACCAGTTTAGCCGTACCCTTGCCGCCCGGCGTGGCGACGATGAGATAATCAGCCCATTGCGCGAGCCCGACAATCGTATCGAAATAACGCCACGGACTATCAGGCATTGGTTTACGGTTATGATAGCCAACGTCCATCTTAAAACCGCCCGCGCAGCGTAAGGCTATTTGCTCGCCGATATTGCCAAGGCCAAGAATACCTGCCTTCTTACCGGACATGCCAGGTACATTCAGGCGGGAGTTCGCCCACTCGCCGCGGCGCACGGCGGCGTCCATCTGCGGGATGTGACGGGTTATAGCCAGCATCAGGGCCAGCGCGTGATCGGCCACGGCAGAATTATTCGTGCCAGGACCGTGCGTGACGGTGATCCCTCGTTGTGCCGCTGCCTGGAGGTCAATTTGTTCAAAACCGACGCCCTGCGCGCAGATGATCTCCAAATTGGGGAGTTTATCCATCTCTTGGGCGTTGAGTCCGACGCTGCCGATAGTCAGCACTGCGCGGATCTGTCCGGCTAATGCCGGGTCAATAGCGGCGCGGCTGGCCGCCGTGGTGGCGTAATGCAAAGTGAATCCGGCTGCTTCGTAGCGTGCCGGATAGCCTGCATTGAGTTCGACGTGGCATAACAGTGCAATGGTCATGAAGGATCCTGGCTTCCTAAAGGTAAACGGCAGAACGGCAAAATGATTTTATAACGCAACCCGCCGCTTTTCGGGGAAAAGAAACGTAACGAAATGGCAGGCATAACGGTGTTCAGCGGCAAAAATGAACTAACCCGACTACACTCCTTGAGGCGTTTGTGCAGACATAATCCCGGCCACAGACGCTCTTTGCTCAATCATCATTCAGGATAAATACTGATTCCCCAGGTTCAGGAGTGACGACAAGAATGGCAAAAAATCCACCCAAAAAAGCCAGTAAGCCCACCACATCCCTTCCCGAGTCCCAGCAACGTGTCCTGAATCATGCTCAGGTTGATATCGCCGTGGATGAAGCGGGGGTACGGATTATTCATCCCTATAGCGATGGTGAAATCGTGAAAGGTTTTGACTCCGGCCATCAGACCCGTGTTCGTGAGGGATTGCCGGTGCCGCTTGGCGCAACCTGGGACGGTCTCGGCGTCAATTTTGCGCTGTTCTCGGCCAATGCAACCAAAGTTGAACTTTGCCTGTTTAATGATGAAGGCGAGCAATACGACGTTATTGAACTACCGGAATATACCGATGAGGTTTGGCATGGTTATTTGCCGGACGCCCGCCCCGGCCTGCTTTATGCCTACCGGGTTCACGGCCCTTATGCGCCGCACGATGGCCATCGCTTTAACCCGGCGAAACTTTTGCTCGATCCTTACGCCAAACAGATCGTTGGTGAGTTGAAATGGGACGATGCGCTGTTTGCCTACGATCTGCAGAGCGATAAGAAAGACCTGCACATAGATAACCGTGACAGCGCCAGGTTTTTACCCAAATGCCGGGTGATTGACCCTGCATTCTCCTGGGCACGTTCGCGTAAAAATCACATTCCCTGGGAAGAGACGTTGATTTATGAAACGCATGTTCGTGGCTACACCATGCGTCATCCGGCGGTACCGGAACACATGCGAGGGACCTTTTCCGGGTTGAGCACGCCACACATTGTCGATTACATCAAATCGCTTGGCATAACCTCTATCGAGCTGATGCCCATTCACGCCTTTACTGACGATCGCCATCTACAGGAGAAAGGGCTGCACAATTTCTGGGGCTACAACACCCTGAGCTTTTTCGCTCCCCATCCGCAGTATATGGCGACTCACACAGTCAATGAATTCAAACAGATGATTGCCACGCTGCACGCTGCCGGGATCGAAGTGATCCTGGACGTAGTGTACAACCACACGGCGGAAGGTAATGAACTCGGCCCAACGCTCTCGTTTAAGGGCATCGACAACGCCAGTTATTACCGGCTGATGCCGGATAATAAACGTTATTACATCAATGATACCGGCACCGGCAATACGCTCAATCTCAGCCATCCACGGGTACTGCAAATGGTCACCGATTCGCTGCGCTACTGGGCCACTGAAATGCAAGTCGACGGGTTCCGCTTCGATTTGGCGACCATTCTTGGGCGTGAAAGCTATGGCTTTGACGAAGGCTGCGGTTTCCTCGATACCTGCCGGCAAGACCCGGTGCTCAGCCAATGCAAGCTGATTGCTGAACCCTGGGATTGTGGTCCCGGGGGTTATCAGGTCGGTGGCTTCCCGCCGGGATGGACCGAATGGAATGACAGATTCCGCGATTCAGTGCGGAAATTCTGGCGTGGCGACGAAGGACAGCTAGCCCAGTTTGCTACCCGCCTCTCCGGCTCGGCCGATATTTTCAACCATCGGGGGCGTAAACCTTATGCCTCAGTTAACTTCATTACCGCGCATGACGGTTTTACCCTCAACGATCTTGTGTCGTATGAAAATAAACACAACGAAGCCAACGGCGAGGATGGCAACGATGGCAGTAACAACAATATTTCGGCCAATTACGGTGCTGAGGGGCTGACGGATGATCCTGCCATCAGTGAACTGCGTTTACGCCAGATGAGAAATATGCTGGCGACGCTACTGTTTTCGCAGGGCACGCCGATGCTGCTCGCAGGTGACGAATTTGCCCGCACCCAAAACGGCAATAACAACGCCTACTGCCAGGATACCGACATTGCCTGGGTGAACTGGAACATAGAGGATAAAGGTAAATCGATGATCCTGTTTACCTATCGGCTGATTGCGCTCAGAAAGCGATTTCCGATCCTGCACCGGGGGCGCTTCCTGACCGGAGCCGTGCATGAACAACTGAACGTGAAAGATGTCAGTTGGTTCCAGCCGCGCGGTGAAGAGATGAGTGAAGACGCCTGGGCCGATCCCCACGCCAAAAGTATCGCGATGTTGCTTGATGGCCGTGCGCAGCCTACGGGGTTGTTGCGTTACGGCTCACTCAGTACAGTATTGCTGCTGTTCAATGCGTCACATGAAGAAGTGGTGTTCAGTCTTCCCTCGGTGGCTCATGGTGAGAGCTGGCGGCATATTTTCGACACCTTTCAGCCCGATGATGTGAACGAACACAATTTCGATTTTGGCCGGGAGTATATCTGCCCGTCGCGCACCGTCGCCTTGTTCGAATTAATCAGTAGCTCGAAACGTTAAACTGCATGCTGCTTCAGGCATTGAGGATCTGAAGCAGAGTTTCATGCCCTTCCGCTAACCCTTTTTCACGACCAATGGCCTGACGACTCACACCTTCTGCACGGATCACATGGCAGTCTGTCACCCCCATTAGCGCCAGAATGGATACCAGATAGGGCTCCTGAAAATCATGCAATTTACCTTCAAGGGTGCTGTAAACGCCACCGCGCGTTGAGGCAATGTAAGCTGTTTTTCCGGACAGTAACCCTACCACACCCAAAGACGTGTAGCGGAAAGTGAGCCCCTTCTGGCAGACCTGATCCAGCCATGCTTTCAGGTTACTTGGGATTGAATGGTTGTACATCGGCGCGCCAATCACCAGAACATCGCAGCCGGTCAGTTCTTCAATCGACTGATAGATACCGTCAAGTTCGGCCTGCAATGCCGGGGTGATGTCTTCTTCCTGCGCATTGTGCAACAGGCTCATGGCGGCGGCGGACAAATGCGGCGGCGGCGTTGTCCCCAGATCGCGGTAAGTGACCACGGCCTCAGGATGGCGGGCGCAAAGCTCAGCAACAATCGTCGCCGAAAGCTCGCGGGAGACCGAACCGGTCATGAACGGGCTGGAATCGATATGTAAAATTTTCATTATGTGTCCTGTATTCATCTCTTTATTTCGAATAAATACAGGGTAATCGTCGTTGTAACGTTTTAAAATGTCTACTATTACAACGCATCGTTGCAGATTTACAACGACATATCAGGACATCCGACATGCAAGACAATCTCAATGACATGGCGCTGTTTGCCGCTGTTGTTCACCATCAGGGTTTTACCGCCGCTGGCCGCGTGCTTGGGGTGTCCAAATCTGTTCTCAGCCGTCGGGTTGAAGCTCTGGAGGCTCGCCTCGGCGTACGTTTATTACAGCGGACCTCGAGACATTTCTCCGTCACCAGCATCGGCGAGCGTTATGCTGCAGAGTGTCAGAAATTGCTGGAACAGGCGCAGTCCGCGCAGCGGGTTATCGATGATTTACAGCAATCTCCCCGTGGGCTGTTGCGGGTCTCGGCACCCGTGATGATGGCCGAAACCGTGATTGCTCCCCTGTTAACGACCTTTCTGACGCTTTACCCTGAGATCAAGCTCGAGCTGCTGGCAATCAACCGGTCAGTCGATTTGCTGGAAGAAAATTTCGACGTGATGATTCGTTCGCACAACGAACCGCTGGAGGACTCCGGGCTGCACCGCAAACCGCTCGGCACCCTGCGCTATGTTCTGATTGCCAGTCCGGCATTTATTGCCACATTGCCTGCGCCGCCGTCGGTAGACCAACTCAGTGCACTGCCGACGCTGGTACGCAAAACGCCGTGGGCAGGAGAGCAATGGGAGCTGGCACATCCGAGTGAAGGCAGCCGCAAGATATCGCTGACCCCGCGGATGGTGAGTAATAATTTGCTGGTGTTGTGCCAGGCCGCGACCGATGGACTCGGTATTGCACTGTTACCGGAAATCGCCTGCGCTCAGGGGATCGCGGCCGGGAAACTACAACATCTGCTGCCTGAGTGGCATACGCCTCCGTCGTCTATTTCGGCATTGTATGCCAGTCATAAAGGGCAATCTCCGGCGTTACGGGTGTTTCTGGAATTTCTCAGTGAAACGCTCAATAACGACCGGTAACGTCCCTATTCTGGCTTTTTCAAATAGGCTTTAAATTGCGGTGTCATATGGACTTCGAAACCATGGTCTTTTTTGGTGATCAGATAGACCGCCAGGTGCTCCTTCTCAGCCAGGGCCATGGCTTTTTGGGTACCCAGTACCATCAGGCCCGTATCCCAGCCGTCGGCTTCCAACGCGGTGGGGGCAATGACGGTGGCAGAGACCAGCTTGTGAGTAATAGGATGGCCGGTTGACGGGTCGATAATATGTGACAGGCGTTTACCATCGAGTTCGTAATAGTTGCGGTAACTGCCCGATGTACTGATCCCCATACCCTGCAAATCAACAATGGCCTGCACGGCTGTCTCTTTGTCGGTTGGTTTCTGAATGGCAACCTGCCATGGGTTGCCTTTGGCGTTATACCCCCGTGAGACTACCGCCCCCCCGACCGATACCAGATAATTACTGATGCCGTTGCCTTCAATCAGGCGCGCCAGGTGGTCCGTGGCATACCCTTCGCCGACCGTCGAGAGATCCACATACATATTCGGCACGTCTTTTTGCAGATATTGGCCATCCTCTTGCTGAATCACTTTCAGATGCTGCAAGCCCGTTTCCTCACGCGCTGCTTCAATTTGCGCGTCGGTCGGCGTTTTTGTCGGCTGCTTCTGCGGACCAAAACCCCACAGATTGACCAGCGGTCCTACCGTGATATCCATTGCTCCGGCAGTTTTCTGTCCGATACGCAATGAGGTAACGATGGCATCGGCCATACCTGCGCTGATCGGCTGCGGGAGATTGCCCTGATATTGGTTAAAGCGTGACAGGACAGAGTTGTCTTTGTAAGTCGAAAGTTCATGATCATCTTCAACCAGTTGCGCTTCAATTTGCTGGCGCAGGGCTGCTTCACGGCTGTTATCGACACCGGCCAGACTGACCCGGTAGAAGGTACCCATGGTTTTGCCTTCAATGACCAGCGTATTCTGGGATTTTTCCGTGACGTTGTCACAAGAAGTCAGCAGACTGAAACCCATAATAACGCAGGCCATACGGGCCGCCGGGTGCAAAGAGAAATGTTGTAAATCAGGCATAAATGACTCGCTTAAGAAAACTGGCCGCGTATCTGCAAGGCGGTAAAAAAGTGTTTGAACAGTAATGGAAGTAACCTAAACCGCAAACCAACCGCGCAGTTTGACCGGCATTATCTTCGTATTACCGCACTATTTTACCTGAAAAACATCTGCCGGGCAGATGAAGCCGCAGGCCAGTAACCGCAGTCTCTCACCGCATATCAGGATGCTGAAACCATTCGCCTGCTACTTCCAACTCTCTGCCCGCCGCCGGTAAATCTGATTTTTCCGTATATACTGATTCATCAGAACAGGAAATAATCCTCAGTGGTTATATTAGGTTCCTTAATAGAATTGAGGAGAAATAATGCCGTACCTTGATGATCCCCTGATTGTTTTTACTGACCTCGACGGTTCATTACTTGATCACCATGACTACACTTGGGCACCTGCGCAAGACTGGCTTGACCGCCTGGTCGGACAGGATATTCCGGTGATCATCACCACCAGTAAAACGTCAGCGGAAGTCGCGGCGTTGCAGCGCTCCCTCAAGCTTACCCATCTGCCATTTATTGCTGAAAACGGTGCGCTGATCCATCTCCCTAATGAGGAGCGCGCCGCCCATCATCTCATTGGTGCTGATTATCAGCGCATTCGCGAGGTGCTGGTAGATCTGCGCAAAAGGTACGACTTCGAGTTTCGTGGTTTTGGTGACGTCAGCCCGCAGCAGGTGGCGGACTGGACTGGCCTCACGTTGCCTGACGCTGAGCTTGCCATGCAGCGCGACGCCTCTGAACCGCTGATGTGGTTTGGCAATACGCTGGATTTTTCCCGCATGGAAAAAATGTTGGCTGAAGAAGGGCTGGCGCTGACCCGCGGTGGCAGATTCTGGCATGTCATGGGACAAGATGCCGGTAAAGGCCAGGCAGTGCGCTGGCTGACCGAACAGTATCAGCAGCGACGCGGCAAAGCGGGGATTACCCTCGGCCTGGGAGATGGGCCGAATGATATTTCCTTGCTGGAAGCGGTGGATTTCGCGGTGGTGATTCTGGGCCATCACGATCAGGATATGTCGCTGAACAAGGATGAAACACAGGTTTATCGTACCACCCGACATGGGCCGGAAGGCTGGCGAGAGGGGCTGGACCATTTTATCCAGATCAGGTGACACTCCGTTTTTTTCGGGCGAGTAATAGGGATAAGCAATTAACGTATCTTTTTGATTCCAATAATTTTACCAAAACTAAAATTGGAGAGTAGCTTATGAGCGATTTTTATCAGGATGGTGTCATTACTAATTTCCATAATCTGACTAACCGTAAGACGGAAGAGCTGGAGTACGATCTTCAGGTATTTTCCGGCCGCCGTTCGATGGGGCTGATTCTTCCCTCTCTGTTTTCCGAACTTGAAGGACCGGCACTGACCCACATTGTCGACGAACTGACTAAAGTGCCCTATCTCGAAGAAATTGTAATTGGTCTGGACCGCGCTGACCGTGATCAATTTTTATTTGCGCGAGAGTTCTTCTCCCGTCTGCCTCAGCGTCACCGAATTTTATGGAACGATGGCCCGCGTCTGAAAGCGCTGGATCAGGAGTTACAAAATGAAGGATTGTCGCCGATGGAGCCGGGTAAAGGCCGCAATGTCTGGTTCTGTGTGGGATATACGCTGGCGTCACGGCGTACCTCGGTGGTTGGCCTGCATGATTGTGACATTGTCACATACAGCCGTGACATGTTAGCACGCCTGATGTATCCGGTTGCCAATCCGAACTTCCATTATGACTTCTGTAAGGGCTATTACGCCCGCGTTGCTGACGGTAAATTCAATGGACGCGTAGGCCGTCTGCTGGTCTTCCCGCTACTGAAATCTTTGCAAATCGTTTATGGGCAATCCGACTTCCTCGAATATCTGCGTTCTTTCCGCTACCCGCTTTCCGGCGAGTTCGCGATGCGTACCCATGTGCTGAATGATTTACGCATTCCGAGCGACTGGGGACTGGAGATCGGCGTGCTATCGGAACTACACCGCAACACGGCGACCAAACGAATCTGTCAGGTAGATATTGCTGATAACTACGATCACAAGCATCAGCCGATGTCTGAAGAGGATGCGAGTAACGGTTTGCAGCGGATGAGTATTGATATCACCAAGGCGCTCTACCGTAAGATGGCGATCCTTGGGGTGAGTATCACCAGCGAGTCTTTCCGCATCCTTAAAGCCACTTACTATCGTAATGCTCTGGATATGATTGATGCGTTCGAGCATGACGCCAAAATGAATGGCCTGACGTTTGACCGGCACAGTGAGGAATCTGCGGTGGAGCTATTCTCAGGCGCGATTATGGAAGCCGGTCAGGCCTTTGTGGATACACCCAGCGAGAAACCTTTTATTCCAAGCTGGAGCCGGGTGCAATCCGCTTTCCCAGATATGCTTGAACGTCTGCATGACGCAGTAGAACAGGATAATGAAGGCGATGTGTAGTTCATGATAAAAGCTTGAAACAAAAACGGGACACCTGAGGCGTCCCGTTTTTTTTAACGTTCGTTTTAATGTGCGACTTTTTTACCGGGGAATAGCAGACTGGCGACAATTCCCAATGCCAGTACGCCAAGCACCACGTAGAGACTGGCCATCGCACTGATGTTGTAGCCGTGATGCCACAGGTGATCGCTGGAATTCAACGCCAGTTTGGCCGCAACAAAAAACAGCAGAAAAATCACCGATTTCTCGAGATGCCGCAGGTATTTACGCAGGGCTTCAAGCACGAAATAGAGAGTACGCAGGCCCAGAACAGCAAACATCATGGCGGAGTAAACGATCAGTGGCTCACGGCTGACGGCGATCACCGCAGGCACGCTGTCGAATGCAAACATAACATCTGAAATTTCCACCACGGCAATGCACAGCAACAGAGGAGTGGCATAGCGGATGCCCTTCTTCACCTCAAAACTGAAGCCTTTGTTTTCAGGTTTGGCGAGGTCCTCTTCGATTTGCTGACTGCTCACCAGAAAATTCGCACCAATAAGCTTGGGGTACACCGGGAAGAAACGGCGCACCAGGCGATTGGCGATGTGATCGGAATAGTCATCGTTAGTGTCGTCGTCATCTCCTGCGCGCATCATCAAAATGGCTGTCCACAGAATGATGACGGCAAATACCATTTCGACCCATGGACCAAGCGCCAGCAGGCTGGTACCAATCACCACGAAGATGCCACGAAAGACGATAGCTCCAATTACCCCCCAATATAAAATACGATGGCGGTAACCCTCCGGCACTTTGAACCAGGCAAAAATCGCCATAATCACGAACAAATTATCAATCGATAACACCTGTTCAAGGGCATAACCGGTAAGGAACAGGCTGGCGACCTCTTTGCCGTGATGAAAATAGAGAAAACCAGCAAAAGCCAGTGAGACAAAGACCCAGAAAAGCGTCCACAGGGAGGCGCTCTTCAAACCAATTGGCTTGTGGCTGCGGTGCGCGAAAATGTCTATCAACAGCGCGCTGACGGCCACAACAATAAAAACAACAGTCGTTTCCAGTGGAAATCCCAAAGATTCTGACGGCATTGCACATCCTGATAAGTAAACAAAAGCTAAACAATCTTCACATTGTAAGCGGTTGCCGGGGTGTTGGATATTGAAAGTCGATAATCACTATGGCTCATGCGATAATTTGTAACCGTTCTTATTACCAAGAGAAGCTTATGTTGGCATTAGTGAGTGAAACTATTGAGACGCCGCTCGGTGAGCTGGAAATTATCACTGATCTTCAGGGGCAGTTGCGGGCGCTGGAGTGGGCTGATTTTCATCATCGCCTGATGCAATTGCTGGCGCGTCACTATGGCCCCGAAATTTCTTCTGCGCTAATCTCCCCTCAAATAATGAAATCTGATGCCAAAAAAGGGTTTTCCCTCACTCAGGATAGCGTTGATGTCAGCGTTCGTCAGAGGATCCAGGATTATTTCGCCGGAGACTTACATGCCATCGATACCCTGCCCGTCGCCACCGCCGGGACTGAATTTCAGCGCCGGGTGTGGCAGATGCTGCGTACGATCCCATGTGGGCAAATCATGACGTATGGACAAATGGCTGCACAGCTTGGTAACCCAGGCGCATCGCGCGCCGTCGGTCTGGCGAACGGGTCAAATCCAATCAGTGTGGTGGTGCCTTGTCACCGAGTGATTGGCAGTAATGGCACCCTGACGGGATATGCTGGCGGTGTAGAAAGAAAAAAATGGTTATTGATTCACGAGGGTTATTTTAAAAACCAACAAAATTCACTTTTTTAATGCATTAAAGTTATTCCTAACCTTATTGATTCTCGGTTAGCTTTTTTTTGCGGGTCGAGATCAAATAATAAGAAAAAAAAATTCGTTAAAAATCTGGGTTTTTAACTAATTCGGCCTTTTAGCCCAATTGTCCTACTTATCAATTCCGGTAAAAGATGTTAAAATTGACCCATATCAATATTGCCAGAGTGAATCTTATGATCCCGGAAAAACGTATTATTCGTCGTATCCAATCTGGTGGTTGTGCCATCCACTGCCAGGACTGCAGCATCAGCCAGCTGTGTATTCCTTTTACCCTTAATGAACACGAGCTCGATCAGCTCGATAACATTATTGAAAGGAAGAAGCCGATCCAGAAAGGTCAGGCCCTGTTTAAAGCGGGCGATGAATTGAAATCCCTGTATGCCATCCGTTCCGGGACGATCAAGAGCTACACCATCACAGAACAAGGCGATGAGCAGATCACCGGTTTCCATCTCGCAGGCGATTTGGTCGGTTTTGACGCGATTGGTGGTTTGCAGCACCCGAGTTTTGCACAAGCGCTGGAAACATCAATGGTATGTGAAATACCGTTTGAAACCCTGGATGACCTCTCGGGTAAAATGCCTAATTTACGTCAGCAAATGATGCGTTTGATGAGCGGCGAAATTAAAGGCGACCAGGATATGATCCTGCTGTTGTCGAAGAAAAATGCGGAAGAAAGACTGGCTGCATTTATTTATAACCTCTCCCGCCGTTTTGCCGAGCGTGGTTTTTCACAGCGTGAATTCCGCCTGACGATGACGCGTGGCGATATTGGTAATTATCTGGGTCTGACGGTAGAAACCATCAGCCGCTTATTGGGACGTTTCCAAAAGTCTGAAATGCTAAGCGTGAAAGGTAAATATATTACTATCGAAAACCACTCCATGCTTTCTCAGTTAGCCGGTCAATCTGTTGCCGTAACTGCTTAGTTGATTTAGTCGGATTTTCAAAGACAATAATTTGTTGATCCGACTCAATTTCTCCGCTGTCCGATTGCTTAATCTTGGTTTACTCTGTACTTAATACACTGAGCTATAACGCTGTTCAATCACAGGTGTTAAGGAGTGCCCATGGCTAAGTATCAGAATCTTTTGGTCGCAATTGACCCCAATCAGGACGACCAGCCCGCGTTGCGTCGTGCAGTTTATCTGGTCCAGAGAAACGGCGGGCGTATCAAAGCCTTCCTGTCGATTTATGATTTCTCTTATGAAATGACCACTATGCTCTCCCCTGAAGAGCGGTTAGCCATGCGACAAAGCGTGATTAACGAGCGTGCGGCCTGGATCGCGGAACAATGCCACTATTACATTGAAGCTGGCATACCGATTGAAATTAAAGTGGTATGGCATAACAAACCTTTCGAAGCCATCATTCAGGAAGTCTTGGCCGGCGAACACGACCTGTTACTGAAAATGGCCCATCAGCATGATCGCCTTGAGTCCGTTATTTTCACCCCCACTGACTGGAATTTATTACGCAAATGTCCATGTCCGGTGTGGATGGTCAAAGACCAGGCATGGCCGGAGAGCGGAAAAGCGCTGGTGGCTGTAAACCTTTCCAGCGAAGAGCCCTACCATGACCCGCTTAATATCAAATTAGTCAAAGAGACGCTGGAACTGGCCGATCACGTTAACCAGACGGAAGTGCATCTGGTTGGCGCTTATCCTGTCACACCTATCAATATTGCTATTGAACTGCCTGATTTTGACCCCAGCGTGTACAACGACGCCATTCGTGGTCAGCACCTTATTGCCATGAAGGCCCTGCGCCAGAAATTCCAGCTGGACGAAAAATTCACTCATGTAGAAAAAGGTCTGCCTGAGGAAGTTATTCCCGATTTGGCAGAACATTTGCAAGCGGGTGTGGTGGTTATCGGCACCATTGGCCGTACAGGATTGTCTGCGGCGTTTCTCGGCAATACCACTGAGCAGGTTATCGACCATTTGAAATGTGACCTGCTGGCCATAAAGCCTGATGATTTCGAATGCCCTATCACCGCTGAAGATGTCGAAGAACACGATGACGAATAATCACAGCCATCTTCTGTCTTTGTGACAAGGAAAAAGCCAGTTCCTATGAACTGGCTTTTTTTTATGTCTCTGCATTGCTGATATCCTTTTTTCTGGCTTTCGGATGTGAGTATATCCGTTCTCGTAACATTCAAAATTCTGCCAAACAGATCAAATTTCTCTTCGAAGAGATGGGGACCTCTTTCGGCGTGATTGTTTCTATTATGTTATGTGCTCAGGTTCTGGCTGAAGGCCTGATTAAGATTGGTTTTGTGAATATATTGTTCTCCATGTTACCGGGAGGCGAGCACACAGAATTAATGATAGTGGCCTTCTTCTCCGCATTTATTTTCTTGAGTGTCATGAGGTAGCTCATCGACCTTTAATGCCTTCGCCCCCTTTGCGGCTGAAATGGCTAAAACCGGCGGCGCCTCGGTCACCAAGGTACTCTTGTCCATGTACTATTCCGCTGGATTTGGTCGGGCGTTTTCCCCTATCGCCGGTTTTATTATTGCCGTGTCAGGATTGGTAGGATTAAAACCTTATGACCTGATAAAACGTAACTCAGTACAATTCGCTTGTGGCTACGTTCTGACGTTAACACTCAACTATTTTATCGCCAGTTAGCACGCCTCCCCGAAGACACCGCAACAAAAAAGGCCTGATGCAATGCATCAGGCCTTTTATAAATGACTTAAAGAGCGCGAAGAATATTCTCTACGCTCTCTTTTGCGTCACCAAACAGCATCTGCGTATTCTCTTTAAAGAACAGCGGATTCTGAACGCCGGCGTAACCGGTATTCATTGAGCGTTTGAAGACGATAACGTTTTGTGCTTTCCACACTTCAAGCACTGGCATACCGGCGATCGGACTCCGCGGATCTTCCTGAGCGGCCGGGTTGACGGTATCGTTGGCACCAATCACCAGCACCACATCGGTGTCGGCAAAATCGTCATTGATTTCGTCCATCTCCAGCACGATGTCATAAGGTACGCGTGCCTCAGCCAGCAACACGTTCATATGACCAGGCAAGCGCCCTGCGACAGGGTGGATACCAAAGCGCACCTTGACGCCCATTGCGCGCAGTTTCGCGGTAATATCCTGCACAGGATACTGAGCCTGAGCGACAGCCATACCGTACCCCGGAGTGATGATCACCGAGCTGGCGCTTTTGAGCATTTCTGCCACATCTTCAGCGCTGGCTTCACGATATTCACCCATTTCATCCGCATCTCCGGTTGAAGAGCCGTCGGTACCAAAACCGCCTGCAATCACGCTGATAAACGAACGGTTCATCGCTTTACACATGATAAAGGATAGGATCGCACCGGAAGAACCCACCAGAGCACCGGTCACGATCAACAGGTCGTTGCTGAGCATGAAACCTGCTGCTGCCGCTGCCCACCCTGAATAGGAGTTCAGCATCGAGACCACGACCGGCATGTCAGCACCGCCGATAGAGGACACGAGATGCCAGCCGAAACCGAGCGCAATCAGCGTCATGATCAAGAGAGTGAAGACTTGCAGGCCGACGCTGTCGGTACGAACAAAGATCACCATCAACAGGAAAGAAGCGACCAGTGCCACCAGATTCAATTTATGACGATGTGGCAAAGCAAGCGGCTTCGAAGAGAAAGTCCCGCGCAGTTTGCCGAACGCAACAATGGAACCGGTAAAGGTGACGGCACCAATGAAGATACCAAGGAACACTTCGGTCAGATGGATGTTTTCCAACACGCGATCCATAGGAACGGCGCCGTGATCCAGATAGCTGTTAAAGCCAACCAGAACCGCCGCCAGGCCTACGAAGCTATGCAGAATTGCGACCAGTTCAGGCATTTCGGTCATTTCGACTTTACGCGCCAGATAGATACCTATCGCACCACCGATGACCATCGCAATGATGATCCAACCCACGTTGCCTGAATCAGGCCCAAGAATGGTGGCAATTAACGCAATGGCCATCCCGGTCACGCCGAAAATATTGCCTTGTTTCGATGTTTCGTGTTTTGACAATCCAGCCAGGCTGAATATGAACAGAATAGCGGCAACGATATAGGCTGCTGTAACTAATCCCCCAGACATATGCTACCCCTTAATTCTTACGAAACATCTTCAGCATGCGCTGAGTGACGGTGAATCCGCCGAAAATATTGATACTGGCAATCAGTACTGCCACAAATGACAAAACGCTCACCCAGCCGCCATGACCAATTTGCAACAACGCGCCAACGACGATAATCCCAGAAATGGCATTGGTGACCGACATCAGTGGCGTATGCAACGCATGACTAACGTTCCAGACCACGTAGTAACCTACGACACAAGAGAGTGCGAACACGGTAAAGTGCGACAGGAACTCCTTCGGAGCCACGTTAGCCAGCCAGCCAAACAGAATAATGGCCACGGCCATGATGATGTATTTGGTGTAAGGCGAAGAAGGTTTGGCTTCAACTTGCGGCAGCGCCTCAGCCTTTTTGGCCTGAGGCTGTGCGGAGACCTGAATCGGTGGTGCTGGCCAGGTTACTTCGCCGGCTTTTACTACGGTAACGCCGCGCACGACGGAATCTTCGAAATCGATGTCGATATTGCCGTCTTTCTCTTTGCACAGCAGTTTCAGCAGATTGACTAAGTTCGTGCCATAAAGCTGAGAGGACTGGGTAGGTAAACGGCTGGGTAAATCGGTATAACCGATGATTTTAACGCCGTTAGGAGTCACGGTAATTTGGTCAGCGACGGTCAGTTCGCAGTTACCGCCGGTTTGTGCCGCCAGATCCACGATCACACTTCCCGGCTTCATGGAAGCCACCATCTCTTTAGTGATGAGCTTCGGTGCTGGACGGCCCGGAATCAACGCTGTTGTGACAATAATGTCGACTTCTTCAGCTTGTGCTGCAAACAGCGCCATTTCAGCCTTAATAAAAGCGTCAGACATCACTTTCGCGTAGCCATCACCGCTGCCAGCTTCTTCCTCGAAGTCTAGTTCAAGGAACTCTGCCCCCATACTCTGTACCTGTTCTTTCACTTCAGGTCGGGTATCAAAAGCACGAACAATCGCACCCAAGCTGCCAGCGGCACCAATGGCGGCCAGACCGGCCACACCGGCGCCGATGATCATGACTTTCGCAGGTGGAACTTTCCCGGCAGCCGTAATTTGACCGGTAAAGAAACGGCCGAATTCATGCGCGGCTTCCACAATCGCACGGTAACCGGCAATGTTCGCCATAGAACTTAAAGCATCCAGAGACTGGGCGCGGGAAATTCTTGGGACGGAATCCATCGCCATCGCAGTGATATTGCGTTCAGCGAGTTTAGAAATGAGCTCTGGGTTTTGTGCAGGCCAAATAAAACTCACCAGAGTGGTCCCTGCCTGCAATTTTTCAATTTCATCACTCTCAGGGGCATTCACCTTTAGCACGATATCGGATTGCCAGACTTCATCCTCGCTGACAATCACCGCGCCAGCTTCCTGATAGGCTGCGTCATCAAAACTGGCCAGTTTCCCGGCGTTTTGTTCGATGGCGACCGTGAAGCCGAGTTTTAGCAGCTGTTCCACCGTTTTCGGCGTGGCTGCAACCCGGGCTTCATTGGTCAACCGTTCTCTTGGTACACCAATACGCATAGTATTCCCTTCACCCTTTTTCATTGATGATTAGTGTCATCGACTTAACATTACTATTTACGACCTGTAGATTTTTACCCTACCCAAACTGTGTTATCAGGCCATTTATAACCTACTGAATTTCTAATCAATAATCTACGTATCACAGTGATAGTCGGACAATTAATGAGTAATTCTATCCGACAAGCTATAAAGCTGCTGTAAAACCAGTAAAAACCCGGCTTAAAAATCTTTTTTACGCGGTAATCTCCGCAGGTATCACTTCCTTCCCCCCTCATTAATCTGCGGATTGTCAGCATAAAAGTTATGAAATAGTGAATAATTAACATTTATTTCACCACTTGGATTATTTACCAAACTTATATAAGTTATGAACTGAAAAAAAAGTGATACAGGTAGCGGTTAGCGACATCGCGATTGACATAAATTACTGAGACACTCGGTATTGTTACATGCAATAATCGGCCGCTAACCTGTTACACATCAAGAATTCAGCACGTTTCAATATTACTGCGCAAGGTGAAAGGATTTTTTATGAAGCTGACCAAAACGATCATCGCATCGGCCCTGTGTTTAACTCTAACGGCTATTTCCGCGTTGTCAGCAGCACAGGCAGCCCAGGAAATCGCTCCAGAAAAAGCAGCAGCCATCAAACCCTTTGATCGCATCGTTGTTTCCGGTCGTTTTAACACGCTGGGTGATGCGGCAGATGCCGTCTCTCGCCGTGCTGATGCGCTGGGTGCAGATTATTTTTATATTCAGGATACTAACAGCTCAGGTAACAGCGGTAACTGGCGTGTCGTCGCGGATATCTATAAAAAAGATGCGGCTGAAGTCAGTAAGAAAACCACTTACCGTGTAATGAATGGCGTAAAAGAATTACCTAAGGATGAAGCTTATCTGCTTGAGCCTTATGACACGGTGACTGTTAGTGGTTTCTATCGCAGCCAGCCCGATGTCACTGACGCCATCAGTAAAGCAGCGAAAGAAAAAGGGGCCGATTCCTTCTTCATCGTTCGCCAGATTGATGCCAACAGCGGCGGCAATCAGTACATCACCGCATTCATTTACAAGAAAGATGCTCCCAAACGTGTTGTTCAGGATCCCGATGCTATCCCAGCGGATTCTGAAGCTGGTAAAGCTGCACTGGCTGCCGGTGGCGCTGCCGCGAAGAAAGTTGAAATTCCAGGTGTCGCTTCTTCTGGCAGCCCAAGCCGTGACGTTGGTCGTTTCTTCGAAACGCAATCCTCTACCGGTCAGCGCTATACCGTGACTGCAGTAAATGGTGCGAAGGTTCAGGAAGTGAACAATGTAACAGCTGCGCAAATGGTGCCTTTTGACTCGATCACCTTCACTGGCCATTTCAACAGTGTTACGGACGTATCGCAGGAAGTGGGTAACCGTGCCGCGGCGAAAGGGGCTAAGTTCTACCATGTGACCCGTGAGTGGCAGAGCAAAAGTGGTGGTAACCTGACCGTCAGTGCTGACTTGTTCAAGTAATCGCCCTACCGTTGACGTAATAACAAAAGGCAGCCAGTTGGCTGCCTTTTTGCTAAGTCATTTTGTTAAATCATCGAATCAGATTTAATTGGGGCTGTTTAATGCTGGGCGGCCATCTGCAGGATTTTCACCGTCAGTAATTCATTATTTTGAGACAATTGAAGCAGATGTTTGCATTCTACTTTTATTGCCTTCAGCTGTTCTTCACTCAGGCCATAGGGTAAATGTATTTCTATAGCATAGAAGCCCTGCTGTTCAGCCAATTCAATCAGACGCACGATATTGGTCTCATCGCTGACCTGCGTTGAAACCACCTGAAGCGCCAGCGCACTTAAACTTTCCTGCTTAGACTTTTCCTGCGAGGTGCGCGATTTGAGGACCATGCCAAAAAACGGCATCACGCCATAAATCGCATCGAGAAAGCTCCAGTGCTTTTTGCACGATGCTGACAGATATTCCATATAGTCAAAGGAGGCTTTTTCACTGCGCACATCAGGTATCAGGCGGCTTTCGCTCATCCCCTTTTCCTCTCCTGGCCAGTGTTAGCATGGTTAAACGCACGAAGAATATAATGTAGCTAAATATATAACGCTAAGCGTATTCATCTCTATAATGGCATATTTCAATGATACTGCGCCAGTCAGTTCCGAAGCTTTAATTATGCGTTTTTTATCGTGTGAAACCATTTCGTTACGGTATTATTTGGCAGACGTTAAAGCCTGTTACACCAGGTTAAATTTAGGTGACCACGTGGGTTAATAAACGGACTAAATTGGCAAATTGTTAACCATTGTCAGCTTTTCATGGTTTTTGCCTGTAAAACGAGAGCAAACTCTGAAAAACTGTCACTTTTTATGACGCAAGTCTCATAGCACCCGCCTTCGTGACGGGCTATGCTAACCACCGGACCTCTATTAGCAGCAAGCCAATGAATAAAATCGTTTTTGTAGAAGATGATGCAGAAGTCGGCAAGTTGATTGCCGCCTATTTAGGCAAACATGATATTGACGTTTTGGTTGAACCGCGTGGCGATACAGCACAGGAGCGGATTGAACGCGAAAAACCTGACCTGGTGCTTCTCGATATTATGCTCCCTGGTAAAGACGGCATGACGCTCTGCCGTGACCTGCGCCCGACATACAGTGGTCCCATTGTCCTGCTGACCTCGCTTGATAGCGACATGAACCATATTCTTTCGTTGGAAATGGGCGCCAATGATTACATCCTAAAAACCACGCCACCGGCAGTACTTTTAGCGCGTCTGCGTCTGCATTTGCGCCAGCATGCTCCCCAGTCAACCGGGGAAGAAAAGCCGGCTAAACCCTTACAAAGTGGAAATGCCCTGCACTTCGGTCAACTACGTATTGACCCAGTTAACCGCGAAGTCACGCTGGTTGATGAAACCATTATCCTGTCGACTTCCGACTTCGATTTACTCTGGGAACTCGCCACCCATGCCGGACGCATTATGGATCGCGAAGCCCTGCTGCTTAACCTGCGCGGCGTGAGCTACGATGGGCTGGACCGTAGTATCGACGTGGCGATCTCGCGCCTGCGTCGCAAACTTTATGACAACGCCCTTGAGCCTTTCCGTATCAAAACCGTGCGCAACAAAGGTTATTTATTTGCACCCAATGCCTGGGAGAAAGGCGAAGAATGAGAAAGCTCTTCATCCAGTTTTTCCTGTTGCTGCTGGTTTGTTTCCTGGTGATGTCGATGCTGGTCGGTCTGGTCTATAAGGTCACCGCCGAACGCACAGGTCGGCAATCCATGAATGACCTGATGAAAAGTTCGCTTTATCTGATGCGCAGCGAATTGCGTGAAATTCCAATTAAAGACTGGAATAAAACCATCAATACGCTCGATCTCAATCTCTCGTTTAAATTGCACATTGAACCGCTGGGTAAGCGTGTTCTTTCGCCAGAGATGGACAAGCGCCTAAAGGATGGCGAAATCATTGCACTTGATGATGAATACACCTTTATTCAACGCGTTCCGCGCAGTCACTATGTTTTGGTTGTCGGTCCGATCCCTTACCTATTCTATATGCATGAAATGCGCATTCTGGATCTCATCCTGATGATGGTGATTGGTCTGTCGCTGGCGTTTCCGGTCTTCCTCTGGATGAGTCCACATTGGAAAGATCTGATGAAGCTTGAAAATTCAGCCCAGCGTCTGGGGAATGGTTATCTTGATGAGCGGATTAATTTTGATTCCAGCTCGAGCCTCAACCGGCTGGGGATCGCCTTCAATCAGATGGCGGACAACATCAATACCCTGATAGCCAGTAAGAAACAGCTGATTGATGGGATCGCCCACGAGTTGCGCACCCCGTTGGTACGTCTACGCTATCGGTTAGCGATGAGTGAAAATCTGCCCGAAGCGGAACAGCAGGCAATCAATCGCGATATCAGCCAGCTGGAAGCACTGATCGATGAGCTGTTGACCTACGCGCGGTTAGACCGCCCACAGGTTGCGTTGAATCTCGAGAAAGTCAATCTGGCCAACTGGCTTACTGACAAAGTGGATGATTTCAGCCTGATTAATGCTGATCAACACATTGAACTCACTGTGCCGCAAAATGTGGATTTCGGCGGTGTTGATTTACGCCTGATGGAGAGGGTTCTCGACAATCTGGTTAACAACGCTTTGCGCTACGCTCATGATAAGTTACGCATCAGCCTGTGGCTTGAAGGCGAGGAAGCGAATTTGCAGGTTGAAGATGATGGCCCTGGTATTCCGGAAGAAGAACGCCTACGGATATTCGAGCCATTTGTTCGCCTAGACCCCAGCCGGGATCGCGCAACCGGGGGCTGTGGCCTTGGGCTGGCGATTGTCCACTCCATCGCCGTGGCCTATCAGGGCCGCGTAACCGTTGAGGCCAGCCTATCTCTGGGGGGGGCCTGCATCCGTTTCACCTGGCCGATCAAAGCCGTTTTCAACCTGAACACTGAACCACGCTAAAATTTCATCATCCGAAGGGAGTAAATAATGACAACAGCCTATTCACAACTGCGCACCACCTTCGCCCGTCTGTCTCGCTTTAGCCACCTCTCTGCCATCGCTGGCTGGGATATGGCCGCCATGATGCCACCTGCCGGCAGTCAGGCGCGTTCCGAGGCACTGGCTGAACTCAGCGTTTTGTCTCACCAAATTCTTACCGCTAAACAGGTCGGCGAGTGGCTGGAACAGGCCAGTAACGAAGATCTGAACGACGTGGAACAAGCCAACCTGCGAGAAATGCGCCGTCAGTACCAGCAGTCTGCTTTGTTACCTGAAAGCCTGGTACAGGAAAAATCTCTGGCCGGTGCACGCTGCGAACACGCCTGGCGCGTTCAGCGTAAAGGCAATGACTGGGAAGGCTTCGCAGATAATTTGCGTGAAGTGTTACGTCTGAGCCGTAAGGAAGCTAAATTGCGTGCCGAGGCCGCAGGGATCAGCCGCTATGATGCCCTGCTGGATATGTACGAACCGGGCATGACGTCAAAAAAACTGGACGTGCTGTTTGGCGACCTGAAAACCTGGCTGCCCGAACTGCTGCAAAAAGTGGTCGAGAAACAGAAGTCAGAGTCGCGTATCGCCCCTGCCGGCCCCTTTGATATTGAGAAACAGCGTCAGTTAGGGTTGGCGGTAATGGATCGCCTGGGCTTTGATTTTGACGCCGGTCGTCTGGATGTCAGCGCCCACCCGTTCTGCGGTGGCGTGCCTCAGGATGTGCGCATCACTACCCGTTATAATGAAAATGAGTTCCTCAGCGCCATGATGGGTGTTATCCACGAAACCGGTCATGCCCGTTATGAACAAAACCTGCCGCAAGAGTGGCTCGGTCAGCCCGTATCCAACGCCCGTTCGATGGGTGTACATGAATCACAAAGCCTGCTGTTTGAAATGCAGCTCGGTTGCAGCGAACCCTTCCTAAAATCAGTTTACCCACTGGTGATTGCCCAGTTCGGTGAGCGTCAGGGTCTGGATGAAAGTAACTTCATCAAGCTTAATCAACGCGTACAGCCCGGTTTGATTCGCGTTGATGCCGATGAAGTCAGTTACCCGGCACATGTCATCCTGCGTTATGAGATCGAAAAAGCGCTAATCGAAGGTGAAATAGAAGTCGATGATATTCCGGCGCTGTGGGGCCACAAAATGAAGGAATACCTCGGCATTGATACAACCGGTAACTACCGTGACGGCTGTATGCAAGATATTCACTGGACCGACGGCGGTTTTGGCTACTTCCCAACCTATACGCTGGGAGCGATGTATGCAGCCCAACTGTTCCAGTGTGCCAATCACGCTATTCCTACCCTGCAAGATGACATCGCCCGTGGCGACCTGACCGCCCTGTTCCAGTGGTTACAGCAAAATATCTGGCAGCACGGCAGTCGTTTCAGCACCGACCAGCTGATTAAGAACGCTACAGGTGAAACGCTGAATCCGGCCTATTTCCGTAAGCACCTGGAAATCCGTTACCTATAATGGGTATACAATAAAGCGGTTTTAGTGTCCTGCCGGAGTCCACGTATAGGCCCATCAGTGTTTGGGCCTTTACGTTCATCCTGAAGCCCCCTTCTACGTCTTGCAAAGAATTCTGTTAATAAACTTTCAGATCCCCCTGTTTCACAAAGATTTTCGGGCTTTCAGAGTTCTGAAGTATATTAAGCCCATTGCATGTTGTAACTAAACCTGTGTTTATGTACTTAGCGCCCGTTGCGATTACTTTCTATAGCATTGATTTACCCTAGTTTTCCCGCCTGTACATAACGTTACACGCCGACACCATTCACTCACTTACAATGTGTTCTGTCAGGCCTAGTATTCCTCTACCGACCCCGCAGTGGGGTGGACACATAAACGAACATTCTGAGGAATTTAAGATGAAAAAAGTATTAGCTCTGGTTGTTGCCGCTGCAATGGGTCTGTCTTCTGTTGCTTTCGCTGCTGAAACTACCGCTGCTCCAGCACCTGCTGCATCAACGACTGCCGCTCCAGCTGCGAAAGCACCTGCTAAGCACGTTGTTAAGAAAGCACACAAGAAACCAGCTCAAAAAGCTCAGGCTGCCAAAAAACACAAAAAACACGCTAAAAAAGCAGCGCCAGTAGCTCAGAAAGCGCAGGCTGCTAAAAAACACGTGAAACATGCTAAAAAAGCTGCACCTGCTGCAAAAGCAACACCAGCAGCATAAGTAAGACGTCTTAGTGAGGGTATCTCCTCCACGTTATCAAGACTGATTATTTAACACCCGGTTCGCCGGGTGTTTTTTTCTCCAGTTTTTATTATGAGGTATTGATGGAAGATGCTGCGCCGATACCTGTTCGAAATCACCTTGAGCGCCCTGATCCTCTGCGGCCTGATCACACTGTTTTTCTATTTGTAAAACTATCCGTTCCTCCTGACGTTTTATCTCATTTACGTTCTAAAGTTTGCTAAAAATCAGCATCATACCCACGTCGAATGTTGCAAGCGTCTAAAATCACTCCATAATAAACGATTCAAGGGATTTCCCCGTCTTCAAGGTCAGATTGTTATGCGCATCGCGTTACCCTATGTTTTGTGCTTTTTCTATTTCGCCCTTCCCTCTGCTCATGCGGATGTTCCTGAGCCGGATTCAGACTCTGACGCGCCAACGATCAGCGTAAAAGAAAAAACGGCGCTGTTTTTTGGTCATGACCAACGGACTCCCGTTGAAGACTCACGTCAGTGGCCCTGGCAAGCTATTGGTCAAATAGAGACGCAAAGCGGTAATTTATGCACCGCGACACTTATCTCTAAGCATCTGGTTCTTACCGCTGGCCACTGCGTGCTGGCGCCTCCCGGTAAAATTGATAAAGTCGTGGCCCTGCGGTTTATATCTCACCATCAGAAATGGCGCTATCAGGTGACCGCTTTGGAAACGCTGGTTGACCCGAAACTGGGTAAGAAACTTAAAGCCGATGGTGAAGGTTGGATCGTACCGCCGAAAGCCGCGCCCTATGATTTTGCCCTGGTTCGTCTGACCGATGCCAATATTGCCTTACCAATCACCCCGCTCCCCCTTTGGGAAGGCAGCCGGGATGAGCTGACAGCGGCGTTAAAACAAAATGGCAGGAAGGTCACTCAAGCCGGGTATCCGGAAGACCATCTGGATGATTTATATATCCACACGGATTGTTTAGTCACCGGCTGGGCGCAACCCGGTGTGATATCGCACCGCTGCGATACGTTACCGGGCGACAGTGGTTCACCGCTGTTGTTAAAAAGTGGCGACAAATGGTCACTGATTGCCATACAGAGTTCCGCGCCTGCGGCCGAAGACCGCTATCTGGCGGATAACCGCGCGCTGGCTGTACCGGCAATCCGTGACGCGTTAAATAAACTGTCCGCTGGGGCAGTCAGCGCAACTCCCGTCACACCGTAGTTCTTCTCTTTTCATCAAAACCACGAACAAGAGATCTCAATTGTTCGTGGTTTTTTTAACACTCCTCGCTAATTTTGAGGTCTATCTCAATGCTGATAGATCAAATCCCACATCGATCTCGCATATCTTCATTTAAAGTGCGTCTTTTTGTTACAACCACTAAGAAAGAATGTTGCTACTAACGTTTAAAAAAATGCATCGGCCGCGATGTAGCGGAATCATGGCATTTACCGACGAGTTATTATTTACGTCAATCGATTAAAACCCATCGGAGACAAACCAATAAGAACCAAAAATATATAAAGAAAAATCATACGCTACCTTTATATTAATATTTTTCAGATGTTCTTTTTATGCTCTATTATTTCGGGAATATAAGATAATCATTACCTTTCACCAGGCATCATAAAACAGGAGATATATGACCTGGGAATTCAATGATTCAAAGCCGCACGATCTGAACGTTCATGGAAAAAAATCGCCGTAGAGCCTGCAGGAGTGCGGAAATACTACGAATTCATGCGAGGCAGTCGTAAGGCCGGAGACATCAGGATGGAAAAGCTTCCCGGCTACGGAGCCGATATATATTCCTTAAGATTAACTCAAACACACAGGGTGCTGCTAAAAATAAACACGAATGCACGAATCATTGAAGTGTTATCCATTGGCGGGCACAACTAAATACGATTATTCAGTTCTGAACCCTGGATTAACTTATTCAGGGCTCAGAACTTCATGCGTTAACCAGCCGCTACGCCAGCTGTTCCATGGTTTGTAAAATACGCTTGTCGGAAATCGGATATGGCGTTCCCAACTGCTGGGCGAAGTAGCTGACACGCAACTCTTCGATCATCCAACGTACTTCTTTCACCTCTTCGCTTTGCTGACGCACCGGTGGCAGTTTATTCAGCCATTGTTGCCACATTTTCTGCACATGCTCTATTTTCAGCATTTGAGCGCGGTCGCGGTACGGATCAACCGGCAGTTTATCCATACGCTTTTCGATAGCATTAAGATAACGCAGGGTATCCGGCAGACGTTTCCAGCCATTTTGCGTCACAAACCCTCGGTAGATAAGGCCTGACATCTGGCTCTTAATGTCTGACAGCGCCAACGCCATGGTCATATCTATGCGCCCTTTCAAACGTTTGTTGATGCTAAAGACCGCGGTCAGGATTTGCTCAACCTGCACCGCAATCTGCACCACGGTTTCATTTAAATGCGCACGCACATGTTCATTCAAACGGGCAAACTCTTCCTCTTTCCATACCAGGCCGCCGCTTTCGGCTATCAGTTTATCGATGCCGCAGGCGATACAGTCGTCGATCAGATCCAGCACTTTACCGTACGGGTTAAAGTAGAGCCCGAGCTTGGCTTTATTCGGCAACTTCTCATGCAAATATTTAATCGGCGATGGAATATTCAGAAGTAACAGACGGCGGATACCCGCCCACATGGCCTGTTGCTGCTCAAGTTCACTGTCGAAAAGACGAATGGCGATACTGTCTTTGGTATCTACCAGCGCCGGATAGGCTTTCACTTCATAGCCACCGCGCTTTTGCTCATACTTCTCAGGCAGCGTGCCAAAACTCCAGACATGCAAATCACTCTGCTCTATGCCGTCGTCTGCCACCGCCGAGAGTGTTTGCTGGACCTGCTCTTTAAGGCTTGCCTTCAAAGCCGTCAGATCCTTGCCTTCGCGCAGCGTTTTATTTTTGTCGTCCAGAATACGGAACGTCATTTTCAGATGGTCAGGCACCTGCTCCAACTGCCACTCTTCGCGTGACACCGTAACGCCAGTCATTTTGCGTAATTCACGCTCCATGGCTTCCAGCAGCGGCAATTCAAAGGGCTTGAGACGGCCGAGCAGCGCATCTGCATAATTTGGTGCGGGCACAAAGTTACGGCGCACTGGCTTTGGCAGCGACTTAATCAGCGCCATGATCAGTTCACGGCGAATACCGGGGATTTGCCAATCAAACCCCTGATCTTCCACCTGATTGAGCAAAGGCAACGGAATATGCACCGTCACGCCGTCGGCGTCAGTTCCTGGCTCAAACTGATAGGTCACCCGCAATTTGATGTTGCCCTGATGCCAGAAGTTCGGGTAATCGTGTGCGCTGATATTGCCCGCGCCCTCTTTGATCAGCATGCTTTTCTCAAAGTTCAGGCTGTCAGCTGGCTGAGTTTTCCACCAGGTATCAAAGTGACGGGCAGACACCACTTCCGCACCAATACGCTGTTCGTAGAACAGAAACAGCGTCTCTTCGTCGACCAAAATGTCACGGCGACGTGATTTATGTTCCAGCTCTTCAACTTCACTGCGCAGTTTTAAGTTAGCGCGGAAGAATGCATGGCGCGTCTGCCAATCGCCTTCCACCAACGCATGGCGGATAAACAACTCGCGCGACAGAACCGGATCGATTGTGCCGTAATTGACTTTACGGGCTGCGACAATCGGCAGGCCAAACAGGCTGACTTTCTCGGTCGCCATGACCGCGCCCTGCGCTTTCTCCCAATGCGGTTCGCTGTAGCTGCTCTTGACCAGATGTTTGGCCAGCGGCTCAATCCATTCCGGTTCTATTCGCGCCCCGATGCGTCCCCACAGGCGGCTGGTTTCTACCAGCTCGGCGACCATGATCCACTTCGGCGGTTTCTTGAATAAACCGGAACCCGGGAAGATGGCAAAGCGGGCGTTACGCGCGCCGGTATACTCGTGCTTATCCGCATCTTTTTGACCGATGTGCGACAATAAGCCGGTAAGTAACGCACAATGAATACTGCGGTAATCTGCCGGTTCGCTGTTCACCGGCAGGCCCAGCTCCTTCACCACCTGACGCAGCTGGGTGTAGATATCCTGCCATTCGCGCACGCGCAAATAGTTAAGGTAATCACTGCGGCACATTTTGCGGAACTGCGCTGAAGAGAGCGCTTTCTGCTGCTCTTTCAGGTAATCCCATAAATTGACGAAGGCCTGGAAATCAGAGTCCTTATCTGCGAAGCGACGGTGCTTTTCGTCAGATGCCTGCTTTTTGTCGGCTGGACGCTCACGCGGATCCTGAATTGACAGCGCGGCAGTGATAATCATCACTTCCCGCACGCAGCCATCTTTACGCGCTTCCAACACCATGCGGGCCAGACGCGGATCCACCGGTAACTGTGCCAACTGGCGTCCGGACGGCGTCAGCGTATAGCGGCCATCCTGCGCATTGTTAATCGCACCCAGCTCTTCCAGCAGCCTGACGCCATCTTGAATATTGCGTTTATCCGGGGCTTCGACAAACGGGAAGGCCGCGATATCGCCCAACCCCAGTGAGGTCATCTGCAAAATGACCGAGGCTAAGTTGGTCCGCAGAATTTCCGGATCGGTAAATTCCGGGCGCGAAAGGAAATCCATCTCAGAATAGAGACGAATACAGATCCCTTCCGAGACGCGCCCGCAACGACCTTTACGCTGATTGGCAGAGGCTTGCGATATCGGTTCGATTGGCAGACGCTGTACTTTAGTGCGAAAACTGTAGCGGCTGATACGCGCTGTGCCGGGGTCAATCACATATTTAATACCCGGTACAGTCAGCGAGGTCTCTGCCACGTTGGTAGCCAGCACAATGCGGCGACCAGCATGTGACTGAAACACGCGGTTCTGCTCGCTGTTCGACAGGCGGGCATACAGCGGCAGGATTTCGGTATGCGGCAGATCCAGCTTCGTCAGCGCATCGGCGGTATCACGGATTTCCCGCTCACCGCTCATGAAGATCAAAATATCCCCGGCGCTTTCACGGCCCAGCTCATCGACAGCATCGAAAATCGCCTGCAGCTGGTCGCGGTCGGTATCGTCAGCGTCATCCACTACCGGGCGGTAACGTACATCGACCGGATAGGTCCGCCCCGAGACTTCAATGATCGGCGCATTATTGAAATGCTTTGAGAAACGCTGCGGGTCAATGGTCGCTGAGGTAATAATGACTTTGAGGTCAGGACGCTTTGGCAGCAACTGACGCAGGTAACCAAGAATGAAGTCGATATTCAGGCTGCGTTCGTGCGCTTCATCAATGATCAGGGTGTCGTACTGCATCAGCATGCGATCCTGTTGGATCTCCGCCAGCAAGATACCGTCGGTCATCAGCTTCACTAACGTCGTGTCACCCACCTGATCGTTGAAACGCACTTTATAACCGACCGTACCACCGAGCGAGGTTTCCAGCTCATCAGCAATGCGGTTGGCAACGGTTCTCGCCGCCAGACGACGTGGCTGAGTATGGCCAATCACACCGGTAATACCGCGGCCCAGCTCCAGGCAAATTTTCGGGATCTGTGTGGTTTTACCCGACCCCGTTTCACCCGCAACAATCACTACCTGGTGGTCACGAATAGCGTTGAAGATGTCATCTTTCTTCTGGCTTACCGGCAGATTTTCCGGATAGCTGATTTTTGGCCTGGACGCTTCACGTGCCCTGACCTTTTGCAAACTCTGCGCAATCAAAGGTTCAAGTTCTGCGGTCAGTTTTTCCAGCGCCTGCGGGTCAGGAGTCGGTTTATTCAATAACGATTTGGCACCCTGCAAACGTCGTTGCAGGCGTTGCCGGTCACGTAGCATCAGCCCGTCTAATTGCGCTGACAGTGCCGCGAGCGGAGATTTCACGTTCGGTATTCCTTGTTGCAAGTCAGACGGCCAGAGGGTGAAGGAGTTCTGTCGGCTGAATTTGAATGGGTTCCAGGCGGGTTAACACGTACCTGTATGCGAATATGTTACCACAAGCTATTGAGGATGCTGAAAAGAGGTGGCTTTTTGGCTGCCATTTCCATTCATTCAAAAAATTCGAACGTAGCACTCGAATTATTGCGCTATCACTGAAAGATATTTGTGAATAGAGTGGGTCCCATTCACAGGGCATCCGCTCTTGTTACGCACACAGTAAGGATTTTCACATGAGCAAAGTACTGGTTCTGAAATCAAGCATTCTGGCGAACTTCTCTCAGACAAACCAACTGACTGACTATTTCGTGGCACAGTATAAAGCGACTCACAGCGGCTCGCAGGTGACCGTGCGTGATCTGGCAGCCGATCCAATCCC
>Ga0105859_1000075_pt1 | contig 43650 bp, 33 predicted proteins | sample OrgsoiDNA_201063_FD_89684 | JGI IMG/M metagenome (GOLD analysis project Ga0105859, IMG submission 89684) | Permafrost soil microbial communities from the Arctic, to analyse light accelerated degradation of dissolved organic matter (DOM) -... | ecosystem: Environmental > Terrestrial > Soil >...
AGCGAATCGTCGACGCAGCTTCTGGCTCAGGGCTGGTCGCTGGCGATTGTCTCGATCTCTCGCAGACAGCCGCCGCATCTTTGGCTGTCATGGCCGGCGAAGCCCGAGGAGGATGAAATCGAATCGCCAGAGGTATGCGCCTTTTTGACGCCAGCCCCCCTGGACCTAGGCCCTTTCGAGACGGGGCCGGGGCTCTTTCAATTTTCGTTGATCAGCGAGGCTTCGCGCCGTCGGCTGGCGACGCGAGCCCGCGCCCGCAATGTCCGCGGCGCCGATGGAAAACCTCAACAGGCTCAGCGCTTTTTCAGCGATCTGTTCCATTTTTCGTTGGAGGCTCAAACGCATGCGGATAGCCCGCGGATGGCCGCGGTGTCTCTTTGCGTAGCCCACACGCTGGGGCCTCCGCCTCGCGGGCCGGAGCGGCGCCGATGCCTTCATCGCGGGGAGCGCATGCGATTCAAGAAGTCGCTGCGCTTCGTCAAGGCCAAAAAATCCAAAGACGCAAAGCAAGCCGCTCGCGAACGACTGGCTGAGCGCCTGCTCGCCGGCGGCGCGCGAGGCAACACCGAATGGGCGTCCACCTTGCGCGCGATCAAGCTGAGTTTGCGAGCCGAATTCCCCCTCGCGCGCCTGGAGTCGCTGGCGGAGCCCTCGGCTGACCTGCTCAGGCAATGGAGCCAATCGCGCGGCTTGCTCGAGTGCGGACGGTTTTTCTTGGCGGTCTTTGAGCGCCGAGCGCTGGCCGGCGAGATCGGGTCCGATGGCGCAACAGTCGCAGAGCGCGATTGCGGCAAGGACGGGCGATCGGCATCGGGTCGGCGCCTTAACCGCATCTAACCATTTGAGCGCGCGGAGCAATGTTCTGTTTGTTGCCGTCGACGCGCGCTTATTCGTTTTTCCGCATTGCGCGCTTTGCGGTTTGAGCGTATTCTTCGCTCCAAGGAGCCCTGACATGAGCATGCACGACCGCATCGTTTTCCCTTACGCCGGACAGTTGCTGTCGATGACGACGGACCAGCTGGGCGAAGGCATGGGCGAATTCCCCTGGGGCTCCCTTTGCCCCGGGCTCGGCGCGGGCCTCTTGGTTGAGGACATGCCGGTGTCCGCCCCGCTGGCGGCCCCTCTTCATGGAGCCGCGATCGGATGCGATCATTTGTTCGTGGATTTTTCATTCGCCCCGCTCCCGCAAGAAGCCGCTTTTCTCGCACGCCGCGCCCAGAGCCTTTGGAGCAACCCTTTTTGGCGCGCAAAGGGATTCGCGCGGCTAGCGCAAGCGGCCCAGTGGCGAGAAACGAATGCTCGGAGCCGCCAAGAAGCCTTTTCAGAAGGCGTTCATGATTGGCGCTTGATCGAAGACGAGCCGGCGCGAGCCGCAAAAAAGAACGCCGCCGCCCTCTTCGGGCTTCTGCATGTCTCGCAAGCGAAAACAAATGTCGATGGGCGCGACCTTGAAACCCTTATGCGCGACTTGACCGATGCCGTTCGCCACCACTCCGAGCGCGACGGTTTCTGGCCGGATCACCGTTTGGCTCAGTCCATCGCGAAGCTCACGGCCTCGCGCGGGGGCGGCCTGAGCGCCGGGAAGGCGTTGCCGTCGTCATTTTTGCCTCAATCGCTGACGCCCCCGGACGCTTCGAAGGCGCATGCGGCCGTTCACGCTTGGCTGTCCGGTTTTTCCCGGAATCACTTGACGGCGAGCGCATGGGCCCGAGAGTTCAACGAAATGAATCACTTGGCGGCCAGGAATTCGGGCCCCATCAAAGGCATGCCATCCGCTCCGACGCTGGGGCAGGGTTCTATCGCTCAGTTGATCGAGCAAGCTCGCGTGGACGATTTGTGCGCCCTGCTCCAAGAACAGCCGGCCCTGGCCCAAACCCCCGAAATCACGCAATTGTTGGGCATTCTGGCCAGCAGCCGTTTGTTCGCGCCAGAATTGGTCGATTTGCTGGGGGCCGGAGCCCGGGCGCCGCGGCATTTGGCCCTCAGCTCAGAGAATCGAGTGGAATTCTGGGTGGGATTGGCCTTGATGGGCTGGCCGCAGGACGCGTTGTTGGGCATCGCGCCTTTCATGCCCGCCCTTCAAGACCCGCTGCCGCCCACTTTCGCGTTGCCGGTCTTCACTCCGGCGTGCGCCCTTCTTGATTTTGACGCCGTGTCTCTGCGGGCTCCCGACTCCGTCCGGTCCGGCGCGGCGGCGCGCCAAGAGGGCTTTGACTGGGCGCTCAGGGCTGCCCTCGATGGATACGAGCCCAATGTGCCGGCGTTTGCGCGTTGGCTTGAGCTTGGCGCAAATCCGTTGGCTGAACCCGAGGGAACATGGGACCCTTATCACAGGGAAAATCCGCGCACCACCGCGCAATTGTTGGCCGAGGGGATCGAGCAGCGCGGCGCGATGAGCCTGAGCCATGAAACGCCAGAGACCAGCGCCTTCGCTCGATGCGGCCAACTTCTTCTCGAAGCCAGCGCGGGCCAGCCGTGGCAAGCGGGGGTCATCGCCGCGTTCAAGCCGGTGCGGGCCATGCAGCCCTCGTTGTCCCGTCTGGAAGCGCAAGACCTCGCGGACGCTCTGCCAAAAGGCGCCCGAAAAAAACGAGCGCCGCCCAAGTCGCTTTGATCCGATCCATGGACTGCCGCCTGGCGCGAAGGCTCCCAGCGATCCGTTTTTGATGGCCAAAGTCAACGGCCAGGGCGCTTGGGCCGTTAAAGGAAGCACCGCCACTCTTTGCGCGACGCGAAACAGCGCCAAATATCGCTTTTCGACACCCGCCCTTCTCCATGACTCTTCGACACCCATCTGCTGACGACGCCCTGGGGCGTTCAATCGGCCGCGCACTGCAAGAAACAGCGGACCAACTGCCCGCTTCCATTGCCCATCGACTCGCCGTCTCTCGGGCCGCGGCGCTCTCTCGGAAAAAAGCCTCGTCGCCAACCATGCGTCGGTCTGGCCCCCTCGCGCTGACAGGATTGGGCCGACGGGCTGCATTGGCCCGGCTCGGCGGGGCATCCGCCGCTTTGGCGTGCGTTTGCGCGATTGTGGCTTTGCTTCCCCTGGGCGGACAACCGTTTTGGGTTCATCCCGATGAGCAAGCCGCGGACATCGATGTCGCGCTGCTGACGTCGGAGGCGCCCCCGCAGGCTTGGAACGATCCGGGCTTCACGGCATTTCTGCTCGAAAATGAACAACGAGAGCCAGGGGCTCGGACTCCAAAATCGGCGCGATAATCCGCAACGCCGTCAGAGCCTGCGGCGGCTCGGGAGTGGAGGGTCCATTTGTTGCTTCGGCTCGGACATTGGAGCGGCGAAGGCGCGCGCCACGGAAAATTCTTGGGCCAAAACTCGCTGTTCGCGCCTTGCGCGCAGGTTCTCCTGCGCAGCTCTCCACAGCGCGGAGCTGTCGTCGAGTTCGATTTTTCGCTGCATTCGAACGCTCCACCAATCCCATTTCGCGGAGTCGAACTCGCCGACCGCCGTTTCCTGGGCCAGCGCGAAAAAAGCGGCGGCCGTTTCCGCGCCTTGGCACTGCGGGGACGAAAGCAACCACTCCGCTTTGGCCGTGATGTCATTTGCGTTCGCCATGCCAAGCCTCAGGGCATATCCGAGAGATTCGGTCGCGTCCTTGGCCAGGCCCTCGTGCTGGTCCTGCGGCCGGCGTCTCGAATTCCCGTGCGCGTCCCCGGCCCATGTGTCCAAAAAGGCTCGCTGATCCGCGCGCGCGCTCCAACCGTCCATGCCTGGCAAGGCCTCCGGACGCTGCAAATCCCAGCGAAGCGGCCAATGGGCTAGACACCGTGTCGCCGCTTCGCGAATAATCCATTTCGCGTCGTCAGAATATTCGCTCGCCGAATTTTTCAAAACCGACACGCTCAACTCCCACAGCCAAGCGTGCCCGAGCGTTTTTTGCTCCAAAACACATTGCCGGACATACGGCTCAAAGTTTGATTGCGCGCGCAGCTCAATCATCAGCGATTGCGCGAATGCCATGGTTTTCGGCTCGTGAGCGCTCGCTCCTTCGATGAGAATTTTCTGCACGCCGGCCAGCTCCGACAAAAATGTCGAAGATTCGGCTCGATTTTTTGGGCCATTGGCCGCGCCGCTCCAATCGATTCGCTTGATTTGGCGGCGAGCGGCTTTCAAATCCTTTCCCCTAATGGCCTCAGGCAGCCCCATCAGGCGTTTGCTTTCAAAAATATTGGAGGGCATGGGCGCTCGGCTAATGTGGATCGTCTTCAAACAGAAAAAAGGCTGTCCGCGATGAACGCGAGACAGCCTTCATTTTGCGGCTTTTTCGTCTCAAAAGCCAGCGGTTGACAGACAAGATTTTGCGCCACCCTTCTTTGCGCCTCGCCGAAGCCTGCCTCTCAAGCGGCAGGGCCGCTTAGTCGACGGCGCTTCACGATGACGACGGGGGCGGCTTTGGGAGCCGACTCTGATTTTTCCCACCATTCGCGCGGATTATCGCGCTGAGCGCGGCCCAGGGAATGCGAAACAAAGCCCGTCCGATTGGGATTGGTCGCCTGCGCCAAGGGATCCTTTCGCCCTTTCCCCTTCTTGCCCTTGCTTGCCGTGAACTTCTTTATGGCGCCGTCCGCGCTGCGCGAGCCTGCGGCCCGCGGCTTTGTTTGGGCGCCGGATTTTCTTTTTCCTGTCGATTTAGCGGCTGTTTTCGCTGCGGGCTTATTGCCGTTGGCTTCAACGGGCGAGCCAAACGTCTTTTTCTTTGTTGAATTTTTTGCGGCCACGCCATTTTTCTTTTGCCCTGGCGCGCGCAACAAGGCCTCAAAGTCTTGGGAGGGCGCGCCAATTGAGGCGGGAGCCGGACTCGACTCCAAATGAGCCTCTAGCATGTCGGCGATGTCAAAAAGACCCTTGGCTTCGGCGATTTGCCCCGCTTGGCGGCCTTGGCCGTCGCGCAGCTTGGCGTCGGCGCCAAAACCCAACAGCCATTCGACGGCGTCATCGCAGTGCTCTGTGTCGGCTTCAACTTGCCGAATCAAAGCCGTTTGGCCCTTCTGGTCGCGCGCGTTGATGTCTGCGCCATGGGTGGCCAAAAGGCGAGCGCGGTCAAAGTCGCCGCGATCCAGCGCGGACATCAAAGCGGTTTCTCCATCGCCGTTCCGAGCGTTCACGTCCAGACCAGACTCCAGCGCGGCCAGCAAAGGCGCGGTGTCCTCGATATTCGACAAGGCTTGCGTGAAGGTGAGCCCATTGCGGCTCAGTCGCGCGTCAACGCCCAACGACAAGTAAATTTCAAGCTCAGCAAGCGAGCCTGACGCCGCTGCCGCCACGGCTTTCTCAAACGCTTGGCTCACGCTCATCGCTTCGTCCTGGGGCCAATAGATGCTTTGGACCAACCCTTCTTGCGACTCTTCGTGGCTCAGCGAAGGCAATCCAACGCCCCACTCTCCGCCCTCAGCCTTGGCCACGGCGACGGGTTTCTTGGCTTCTCTAGCCATCGCTTGAAGCTGCCCGCGAGCCTCCGCTGGAGCGTCCAATCCATTGGCGCGCGCCCACGCAAGCTGGTCAGCGAGCTCCAATTGGCGCAGCTCACGCTCTTCCTGCGTCCACGAGGCTTGCTCCGCCAGCTCCTCAGCCGACAAAGCAAATGTCGCGCGCTCTTGCGGATCTTGTTTTTGGCGCTCTTTTCGAGCGGGCTTCTCCGCTTGCGTTTGGCGATCTTTGGCTTTTTTTGCGGGCTTGTCCAGGGCTTTGGCCTTGGGCTCCGGGCGCGCGATCGCGCTTTTGAAATGCCCCTTCACGCTTTGGCCTTGCGCGGCTTCGACGCCCTCTCCCAACCCGCCCTCGACGCCGGGCTCGGCGTTCAATTGACGAGCCTTGCGCTCTTTGGCGGCTTTGCGTTTCTTCGCCGAGCGGCTCAGGGGTTTGCTTTCCCCTTGCGACGCGCCTTCGCCGCCTTCATTTTTGGCCCCATTCGCGAACTCGCCGCTGTCCGCGCTGTCGGTTTCGCGCGCAGCCAATTGCGGGTTTTGCTCACGAGGCGCTTTGGCGGCGGACCCGCCAGCCAAACGGGCTGCGTCGCGCGCGACTTTTCGCTCAATCAATTGCGGGTAATTTTCAAAAAGCCACTCAAAGGGAGCTTTTTTGTCTCGCGCCGCCATCGCGAAAAAGCTCAAACCCGTCTTGCTTTTCGAAAGCGGATCCGCGCCCAAATCCATCAATTCGCGCGCGATGTCCCAACGGCCTATTTGAGCGCAAGCATGCAACCCATTGAGGCCCTTCGCGTTTTTGCCGCCCAAATCCATTCCCCGGTCTTTCGCGGCTTGCATCGCCACGCGAGCCGCCGCGCTGTCGGCGTTCACGCTGCCCAAATCTTTGACCAAGCCATAAATGGTGGTGGGCTCTGGCTTCTTGCTTGATTTTTTCTGCCCCCCGATCGAAGCGGCCGGGTCATTGGTTTCGCTTGAGGCGGTTTTCGCCTCTTCTTCTGAATCTTCGTTTTGGGCTATATTTTCCGAGGGCTCGTCGGACAGGTTTGAATCAACAGGCTCGCTTTCGCGCGCAAAGGAGGCCGCAGCGGGCTGCGCATTTGCGGCTTCGCCCCTCGGCGCGGTCGCTGCGCCGTCGGCATCGGCTTTTTTTCGGCGCGGAGCGCGTTTTGCTTTGGCTGGCGCGTCCATTTCTAGTGCATTTTCGGCCGCCAGGCTGTTGGCGTCCGTTTCTGTCGCCGTCAGAAGGTCGGAGGCCTTTTCTGGCTCTGAGGTCTTGCGCGGACTGCGCGATCGCGGCGCTTTGCGCGCAGGCTTGGCCTCGGAGCCCGCTTCGGAAACGCCTGGCGCTTCCTGCGTGGACGATGTTGAGGGCAGTTCGCGATCAGCTTGGTCATTCATGGGGGATGTCATCCAGCAAGAGCCCAAAGCAAGGCTGCTTTGAGCGGGTTCAATGAGGCAAGTATTGCCGCAAAAGAAAAATCAAAGAGGTGAGTCGAGCGGGCTGCCGCGAAACGAAAACCAGTTTTGCGGTCCGCTTGGCTTTGAGCCAACCAAGGCCCTCACACGCAAAAGAGCGTGACGCGCCCCGGATCAGGAGCCACAGCAGTTCTGTTTGTCGCGACGCCGGCGAGCTTGGGGAAGCCCTTCGGCAAAACACGGGTTAATCTCTGGGTTTTTGGCGCGGATTTTTCGCGCCCAATTTGGCTTGTGTTCCGCATTTCGCTTGCCGCCCCTTAGGCAGCCCATGCGCGAAGTGTCACGAAACCCCGGAGCTCGCTCGATTGACGTTAGCTCATAACCCTATTAAATCAGAAAAAGAAGCCGATCGCAACCTTTTTTTGCTGTTTATCGTTTTTTTATTACATTTCCGCAGGACGCAGGCGCAATTGGCGGCCTTTCCGACGGCTTTGATTTTTCTTTTCATATGCCTATACTGGATGGGCGTTCGGTTGATCGCCGTGCCGGCCGTTGAAGCTTTGCCCTTTTATATTTCCATCACAAGGATATTTCTCGTGTCCAACACTTTTGAAAAAGAACGCCAACCCGCCAACAGCTTTTGTGGGTGCTGCGGAACGGCTTACTCCGCTTTGGCGTGGCCGCGTTCGTGCGGCTCTTGCGGCGCCATGACCTATCGCAACCCGCAACCGGTTTCTGTCATTTTCGTCCCGGTCCATAATGGAAAAGAAATGATGGGTTTTGTGGGCATGGTGCGGGCCTTGAAGGATGGGTATGGAAAATGGGCGCCGCCTGGCGGTTTCACCGACATGAATGAAAGCGCGGAAAATGGCGGCATTCGCGAAGGCGCGGAAGAAGTGGGTCTCCAATTTTCAGGCGCGCAATTGGCGATGAGCTTGCCCACCCCGCACGGACAGCTTTTGGTGTTCTCTTTGGCGGACCCGATTCACGAAGATATGATTCAGAACGCCGTGGTGGAAGAAGTTGAGGCGCTAGAGGTGGGTGTTCTCAAACGCGGCCAAGCGCTCGCGTTCCCGCTTCATGAGCAGGCCATGGAAGCCCTCTGGGACTCCGCCGCCGCGCGCGTGGCGGCCTTCTTGGCCGCTCAAAACACGACGCCTGCCCAGACCGCTGCGCGCCGCCCCGCTGGCCTGCGCTGAGCCGAGCCTTGACGCGATTGCGAAGTTGAGGATCAGCCGTGCAAGCCCCTTTGAGAAGGGGCTTTTTTTGAAGAACGCAAACGGTGGCCCAAACGGCCGGCCGGAGGCGTGAAGAAGGCTCAACGGCCTTTCAAGCGGCTTTCGGACGTGCAAATACTCGGTGAATGGCCTTGCGGGGGCTGTCGACGCATGCGAAAATTCTCTCTTCGCGTTTGGCGCAATCGCCCGCCCCATGCGGCAATCCCGCGCCAAAGCCATATCAACTCACTCCAACCCTATCACGCCCTTTTGAGAATCCTCATGGAAGAAGAATTTGAAGTCGCAGGCCATCACGAACACGCGGTGGAGCATCAAGCGGAGCATGGCGATTCATTCAGCTCCAAAATTGCGGTGATGACCGCGGTATTTGTCTGTTGCGGCGCCTTTGTCTCTTATCTTGGCAATGAAACGGAAGCGCATGCGATGAATTTGAAAAACGAGTCGATTCGGTTGCGCGCCCACTCCGCCGACGTGTGGGGAGAAAGCCAGGCGCAATCGCAAAAATCGCATTTGGATCAATTGGCGCTTTACATCGCGCCAGAAGCCGAACATGAAGGCCTCAAAAAAGACATGAAAGAGCGCGAAGGGCGCAAAGACAAATTGCAAGAACAAGCGCGAACATTGGACGAAGAGAGCGACAAGGCCAACGAGCAGGCCGAAGGCCTGGAAAAGCCGCACGGCCGCCTGAGCCTTGCGTTGACGCTGGTGCAGATTTCGATCGCGGTGTCGGCCATTTCAGCGTTGACGCGCAAGCGTTGGCTGCTGGGGATGGCTGGCGCGACCTTTTGCGCAAGCCTCGTGGTCGCGGCGACAGCATGGTTGTGAAATTCACGGGCTGGCTCTCAAAGCCAGTCCTGGCAAAGCCTTTCCGGATGTGGCGAGAGGGATGAAGCAAGGAAAATGAACCCAGAAAAAGCCGCCCGGAGGCGGCTTTTTTGCGTCGATTTTGTGTCTCACGGACGCCCGGCGAGCAATGTCGTCTGACACGGGGAAGAGCCTAACGATCGCAGCGGACTGAGCCGGTGCCTGAGGCCATCCTGTGCCCAAAAGGTGATTCTCGCAAATCCGCTCGTCGGGAAAAGCCTCTTATGCGTTTGCCGCAGCCAGCAAAAATTTCGCTTGGTCTTGCAAGTCTTTGTCTTCAAAGGGTTTTGGCAAAAATCCGTTAATCTGGGCGTCGGCGAATTCATCAAGATGGCTGTTCAAGTGGCCTGTCATGACAATGATGGGCACAGACGCCAAACGCAGATCGTTTTTGACGCGACGCGACAAATCCAACCCATTCAATCTCGGCATTTCAATGTCGGACACCAACAGGTCGGGCTTCCAGTGCGCCATCATTTCCCATGCCTCTTGGCCATCTCGGGCATCCTTCACGTGGCAACCCATTTGCTTTAGAATGCGAGAGACTTTGGCTCGCGCGACACCTGAGTCATCCACCACCAGGGCGGTCCAAGGCGCCACGGGCTCCTCTTCATCGCTCCATCCGTTGGCGGAATCCTTTTTCGCGGCGTCATTCCACCAATCGTCTCGCCCTTGTTGGCGAACCGCGATGTCCATCAGCTCATCGGAACCCGCCCTCAGTTCGTCGCTCAGGGCATCGTTGTCGCCGCGATCCACCCGACTCTTTCGCACTTCCTGGGCTTCTCTGAGGGAGCGCGGGGCTTCGACAAGCGCGGAAGCCTCTGGCGCCCGCTCCTCCGGGGGGCTGATGGACGCGGCGCCGGCCGCGTCAACGTCAGCGTCATGCGCCGGTGTCGCGGGCGAGGCCTGCGTGATTGCGCGAGTCGCGGCGTCTGTCGCAACGCCGCCGGCCAGAGCGGACAAAAATTCTTGTTCCCAATCCATAACGACCGCGGCGGCCGCCAAATCGGCTTCCTGCGCCTTTTGCGGCTCAGCGGACGGCGCTCCTGCAAACGGCTCTTCGGCCAGGGCTTCTGCGACGGGGCCAGGAGGGCTTTCGCCCAAGGAGAGGTCGTGTTCAAACAAGAGGTCGGAGGCCTGAGCGTCTGTTGGCGCCTCCTGAGGCGGTTGTTGGCGCGAAAAATGGGAGCCTTCGATCGCCAAGGGCGCAGCCAATGTTTCCCCAAAACCCCAGTCAGCGCGCTGGGTTTCTCCCACCTGAGCAAAAGGCGGCTCGAGCAATTCGCCCATCTGGGCCAATTCGCGCCGGTCTTCCGCATGCGGAGCAAGCGAGGCGTCGACGGCCTCCGCCTCATGCGGCGAGACCTCCAAACCATGGCGCGCCGGCTCCTCCGTCGCGACCCTCCCCGCTTCGCGGCCCGCGCGGGCATGCGCGAACAGATCTTCGCCCACCTCGGCTCCGGCAAACACATTGGCGTGCTCCGGCATCGGATAAGAGGGGACAAAAGGGCGGGGCTGGCCCAGGCCGCTCGCTGTTTCAGGCTCGTTCGCCGGGTCCGACAACCCCAATTCTAGGGCTTTTTCAGCGGTTGCTGCTCGGGTTTCCGCTCTGGCGGACGAGGAGAGCGCGGCGTCCGCTTCGGATTCTGCGTCCTCAAACAGCGCGCTGTAAAAAGCAGCTCCGGCCGCTTGGCCCAGGCGGATATCCGAGTTGGCGCTGGCCATTGCGAGCTTTTCGTGCAAGGCGTTCAGCTGCGGAGTTTTCGGAGCCAAAGACGCGGCTCTGCCCGCAGGGCTGACTGGCCCCACCGGCCCATTTTCCGCCAATTTTCGGACCCGGCGCCCCGCCATCTTTTTTTCGGCGCGGGCCTGCTTTTCTTTTTGGGCGCGCTCATTCTTTTTTCGGGTTTCTCGCGCGCGCAAAGAAACCGTCAAAAATATGCCGGCCGCGGCGAGGCTCGCCAACGCCAACAAGACCCACACCATTGATTGCGCCATCGCGCCCCCTGTTATAACGCGCGGTTTTTGCGCGGCCCCGCGTGCCCGCCGGCCCTTCTGGGTCAGCTCTGGGCTTTGGGCCCGAAAAAGATTGGCCGCAATATAGCAATGCGCCGGCGCTTGCGCAACCAAAAACAGGACGCCGCTCCTCGGAGTTTGCCTGGCGGACCCTTTATTTTTTTATTTCGCGTCGCCCACACAAAAAATTACAATCTGCTGTCAATCGCTTGAGTCACTTTCATGCCGCTGGGAGGGCTCAGAGAACGCGTTCGTCCGGTCGCGGCCAAAATAAATTTGAGAAGTGGTGGAATTTTTCTTTTTTTTCGGGTTATAATCGCTTCACAAATGGCCTTTTTGGCCTTTTCCCATTTTCGAAGGAGAATTTTATGGCCCAGCATCAATCCGATTCCACGGTTCTTGAGCGCGTTGCGCCGGCCAAGGAAGCCTATAAGCCGCCGAAGTATCAGGTCGTTTTGCACAACGACGACTACACCCCGATGGAGTTCGTGGTGAAGATACTGGTGGAAGTGTTCCAACGCACCATCGACGACTCTTTGTCGCTGATGTTGCAGGTCCACCACGACGGCAAGGGCATTGCCGGCGTCTATGTGAAGGAAATCGCCGAGGAATACGTCGAGCAAGTGAAGGCGCTCGCGACCGAAAACGATTATCCGCTGCTGGTCACGATGGAAAAATTGGCGTCAGAGTCCGACAGCAAAAGCAACAAATGAGGCTTGGCGTTAGGCGGAGGACGGCCTGCGCAGCGAACAAAAACCCGCCTAGGCGGGTTTTTTGTCAACAGCTTCCATGGGCCTCGATAAAAATCACGAGGCGCCGGCGGGGGCCTCTCAACGCGGTGGTTTCGCGCTTTTCACCATAGAGCCGAAATCTTGGCCGGTGACCGAGAGCGCCATCATGTCGTCAATGTCATCGCTGCTCCGCTTGGGCGGCCCTTTGGGAACCGCCGGCGCGCTGTTCATCGCGAAGAATGCCTGGGCGCTCTTTTGCGCTTTGGCCTCCTTGGCTTCCCGCACCTTAGCCATGGATCCGACTTTTGACTGGTCGTAAGGGGCGGTGAACTCCTCGGGGAACAACTTGGCATAATCCGCCCACGCCTTCTTGACGCGCGCGGTGATGCCGGGCATCCCGGACCCCTTATGGATCACATGCGGTATTTGGCCTGAGGCTTGGATGTCCAAAATGGTGTAGTAGTCGTTGTTGTAGCGCGTGTAATTGTGCCCTTTGTTGAAAATGGCGCCGTTGTTGTGGCACAGGGTGAACGCATGGTCAACCATCAAGTCGAGCGAGTGGCGTCCTTCGACCGCGGCGAGCAGCGTCCGCGAAATGTCGCCCCAACGCGCGCCCCCCCACCCTTGGCTCCACTTCAAGCGGTCAAAACACATCACCGTGGCTTTCACGGCGTCGCCCAATGTGATGTCAGCGCTCTTCGGCACAAGCGGCACGCTCGATCCGTCGCCGCCGTTCCTGATCAATCCGCGCATCCATTTGACCGCCGCCGCAGAAATGTCCTCTTCGGCTTCCTCGAAAAAATACTCGCCGCGCACAGTGCCCGCGCAAGCTTCCTCCGCGGTGATGATCAGCATGTAATAAACCATGCGCAAAGCGATTTCTGAGCGCTCCCGGTAGCCGCTTTCCAGCACGGCAGACTCCTCAGGCGACAACTCCTCCGTGGAGTCTCGGCGCGCTTCAATCAAATGCTGCGCGTGGCTGTGCAGATAATAAAGCACGGTGTCTTCGTGGATGTCGGTCATTCCTTTGGATGCCTGGCGCAGCGACTCCGTCACTTGGTCCATCGTGGCGTCCGCGATTCGGCGGCGAGTGGTCAGCGGCCGGGCCTTGAAGCCATCCATCGTTTTGCTTAATCCAGCGTACATCTGCGTTCTCCTTGTTTGGCGGCCAGTGAAAGCGGGGCGAGGCCACGCCGACGGCGGGTCGGCCCCGCGGGCTCGTCATGTCCGCATCCCCTCTCAATTGGATTATTTTAGCTCATTTTTAATCTTTTTGCGAGCCCTTCGCCGATCGGCGCCCAAAAGGAGGGAAGAACCCTTTTGTTGCGCCACTTATTACGCTCATCAGCTCAAAGCAACCGTTCATAATCGTAGCCGCTAGCTCTGGCGTCATTGTCTCTTCGCCCCCTTGCCTAAATCTACAATTGTTTGTAAACTGTTCTTTTGAAATCGGCCACATCGGAGGCCAACATGCAATCAGCCACACTTTCCGAAACCCTTGAAGAAGCACAATCCCGCATTCGCCGGCGCAGCGCCGGAGTCATCGTTTCTCGTGGACAAGGGCCGGACCGCAAGTTTTTAATACTCAGAGCCTGGCGCCATTGGGATTTTCCCAAGGGCGCCGTGGAAGAGGGCGAAACCGAAATTCAGGCCGCCATCCGCGAAACGGCGGAAGAGACGGCATTGGACAATCTGGTGTTCTCCTGGGGCCAGGACTGCTGCAGCACGGCCGTTTACAGCCGCGACAAAATCGCGTCTTATTTTCTTGCCGACAGCCCTCAGGGCGTCGACGCCGAGATTTTGCGCAATCCAGTCAGCGGCGTCTATGAGCACGACGAGCTCAAGTGGGTCTCCTGGGAAGAGCTCCCCCAATTTCTGCCCCCGCGCTTGCATGACGTGATGCGCTGGGCCGCGCAGCAACTGAGCCTTCCCGTTTTGCGATTCGCGGAGCCGTCGGCCCAACACGCCCCGCGCACCCGGCACTCGCATGTGCGGGCCATATCCCTGCCGGAGCCAGCGCCCGCCGCGGCCCCGGTCATCGACCCTCCGCGTGGCGCTTTTTCCGCAACCCCTCAGCCCTCTTTCCGGCCGGAGTCCCGGCCTGAATCCCGCATTCGCGCCGAAGAGGCTTCTGTCTCCGCCCCGCAAGGCCGGCACTCCGAAGCCAGCGCCCCCACGCGCGGCGCTTTGGCGAGAGACGCGGATGGAAAGCCGGAGCGCAAAGAGCGCCGCGACCAATTTGGGCGCATTGTGTCTCGAACGCGCAAATCGAACTTTTGAGTCGCAACGCCCGAACCGCGGGGCCATTCGCCGCGAAAAGAAAAAGACCCTGATGGGTCTTTTTCTTTTTTAGCCCGCATCGTTTGCCGTCGCGAGTTCGACCGATGTCCGATCAGCGCGGCTTTTTGGTCAAAACGGTCCCTGACGAGGCGCCCATGGCGCGGGGGTCCAGCAGCCCCAAATCACCAAGCGCGGCCTCTTTCACGGCTTTTGGGCTCAACGGCTGGCTCATCGGACGGGATTCTTTCGCGTCAGTCCCCGAAGAAGATTGGCTGGGGCTTGCGGGGTTGGCGTCCGGCGATTGGACGGCCGCGCCTCCGGCTCCCTGCCCGATGATGCTTTGGGCGTGGCTCGCTTTCAGGCGGACTGGCGCGCGCCACTTGAGGCCTTCGCCGGCAAAGGCCGCTTCTATTCGCTCCCTCCACTGTTGCGTGATTTCTTCCGGCCCTTGCATGTCTGAGAGCCAGACGGTGGGATTCCACAACGTCGTCGCGCCATCGCGCCCAAGAGCCCAAACGGCGCCTTTTTTCCACGCGTCCTCGTCTTTTTCGGCCAGCGTGTCGGCCACGACCCAACCCACGGACTCCACGCCGATTTTCTTCATGCCGCGCGCGGCCAAAAGGGCGGCCGCTGGCAGCATCATCGTGATCGCGTCGTGCGTTTGCAGGGCGAAGCCCATGGGCATTGGCGGATACAAGGCGAACTCGGGCAGCCCTTCGGCTTGCGCGTCAAGCAGCTCCAAACGGGAACCGCTTGTTTTTTCGGAGGCGAACAACTCGGCTGCGGCAGATGAGTTGTCAACCTCCGATGCGGCGGTGGATTTCAGGTCTTGGTTGGCTTTCAGGGCCGCGCGCAAAATTGCGCTGGCGGCTTCTTGGGCTTCATCCAACCCGCGCGCGCAGCCAGGGCCCAGGCGCGGAGCCAGGGCGGTGAAGATTTTTTGGCTCGCGGCGGCATTTTTTGGCCAAAAGCCAAACACGATCCACGCCAAAGCGGGCCATCGCTCTTCATGGGGGTTGGCGAAAGTGAGCGCGTCCATCAATGCCGTAGCCGCTTCCGGAGCAATTTTCGGCTGCGCCATCGTTGACCAGAAAGCGCGCAAACCGCCCAGATCGCGCTCCAAAAGCCGCAACTTCCGCGGGTCCAGAAGTTGCGGAACGCACGCCAGCTCGGCGTCGTCGCCCAGCTCCATCGCTTGCGCGAAAATTCGCGCCACCGTTTGAGCGGCCTCTTGGTCCAACGATGAGAAAGCGGACTGATCGGCGCCCGGATCGCCCAACACAATGGGCACGGCCCAGGTCACCATGATCCTGGCGCGCTCCGCGTCATCGGCCAAAATGGCGTCCGGATCGTCGGGCTTCACGCCCAACATGGGCGCTGAGCCACTGAACGCCAACAGCTCTTGAAGGCTCTTCCACGGAGCGTCTGACTTGTAGCGCCACAATTTGCCTTCCGCGGCACCCAGCCAATCGACTCCGGATTGCATTTGGTCCCATGCGAGCGCATTGCAAATCCAATATCCTTCCCAACGCGCCGCGATGTCTTCGCGAGCCGGCAGTCCTTTCGCCATTTCGTGGCACAAATCATGCAGCCGCGCGCTTTTTTCCTTTAATTTTTTATCCCGCGCTTTGTTGAGCGGCGTCTCAGCCGTGGCGGTCTTGGCCGAGTCTTGCGCTGAATTTTGGGTGTCGCTCATTGAGTTCCTCATCTCGCCTTAAGCCGCGCGCAATCCTCTCGGACAAGGGCCTTGGATTGGCGCGCGGGATTGGATTTAATTCGTGGGGCCAGCAAGCGCCGCGTTTGCTGCGCAAAAATCCCCGCTCACTGTGGGTATCCAGCTCCCGACACCGATTCCGGGTCTTTCCACATGGGTTTCCAGGCCGCCTCCACGGCTCGGGCGGGCCATCCTTTTTCCCAACCCGGGCGCCCAATCCAAAGCGCGCGCGCCATCCTCCACGATTGGAGGGCCCAAAACACGATGAACAGCGCGACCGGCAAACCCCAAACCCATCCGTGGGCAAAAAATGCCCAAATCAAAGTCGCCGCGGCTCCGAATCGAGCGAGATTGGGGCCCCAGCTTGAATCCATCCAGAATTTGGGCCAGAAGGCTTGCGTGAGGCGACCGAACCGAGAAGCCAGCGGCAAGCCGCTTTCGCCGCGAGAGACCGCCTCTGCGAGCCCCAAGATGTCGCGGGCGCGCTCGCCCACCGTGGCTTCGCTCGCCAACAGATTCGCGCAGACCGCCATCCAAGCGTTCGCCGCTTTGATTTGCGAAGCGTCGCGCGGCGTGATGTTGGGAAGCGCGGCCCAGAAGGGCAGCAGGCGCAACGCCAAAAACCCGGGGTTGAATTGTCCAAAAGAACCGGGTGGCAAGGCGCGCGCAAAAGCTTGCCCGACGGATCCCCAGGCGCCCAATTGCGCGGGATTCACCCCGCCCTGGGCGAATCCGCGGAGCCAGGCGACCCATAATGAGCGCCCAGCCGCCCCCATTTTGTCAAAAGCCAGCGCCCAGCGCGCGCGTTCGTTGTCGTCCATTTCATCGCGGCCGCCCAGGCTCCATCCCCAAGCCCAATCAATCGACCAGGCGGGGGCTGTCGACCAAACCGCACGCGCTTTTCTGGATTTTTCAAGGATTTTCGCGGCGGTCGATTCTGCGTCCAGATCCGCGGCTTCGGGTTGCCCTTCGCCGTCCAGAGACGCCACGGCGTCTTGCGCCGGCAACGTTTCCTCGCCCAAGCCAGCCAAAGCCGCCGCGCGCGCGATGTCGGCCTCTTCGGTGACCGCAGGGGAGGTCAATGGGCTTGGGGCGGGGGCGCCCATGGAGGGGCTTGATTCATGCTCAGCCGATGAGTCGCCCGCGCCGATCGAGGCAAATCCTGCGAGCCCCGCGGCGGATTGCGGAGTCAGGCGCGAGCCCAACGGAGCGGCGGCCACGGATCCGGCTTGCCAGGGGGCGATTGGGGAGGCGCCGGCGATCCAATCCATTTCGCGTTGCGCGCTGTCTTGCCAGCCTCGCGGAAATCCGGCCGCCCGAAGCTCGCGCAACCGGTCGCGCAGGGTTTCCAGGACATCTGTCGCGCCTAAAGAAGCCGCGTTTTCATGGGCGGACAGATCATCCTCGGCGCGCAGTTGCGCGGCGTGCGCCAAATGGAGCAACTCCGGAGCCATTTTTTCCGCGCGCTCCGCGGCTGGGTTTTTCAGGACCCTCGCCACCGCTTGTTCGCCCAGGGGGCCGCTGTTTCCCAACTCAATCATGTGCGAGCTCGTTCAAAAGGAAAATGCCAAATTTTGGGGAGACGCTTCTTTTACTCGGAAAAGAAGAAATTTGCAAACGCTCTCGCGCTCTATTTTTTATTTCCGCAAACGTCGTGGAATTTTTTTCTTTTTTCCTTAATGTGTTTGCGTTAAAATGCAGCCTGAGCCGAGCCCGCCCCGGCATTCTTTTTTTGTCGTCAACGCCATGAGTGATTCACGCCCTTTTGACCCGTCGCCGACGCGCGGCTCCTTCGCCGGAGGGCGCGAGGCGTTGTCGCGCATGAATGAGCAGGCCATTGGTCGCTTGCAACGGGAGTTGGGCGACGTGATGGGGGTTTGCGACGAAGAGGCCGGGCGCGATGGCGAAGGGCCGCGGATTCAGTCAACGGCTTTGGCGTTTGCGGATCAAGCCTTGGCGGCAAACGTCGCAGGCTGTTTGTCTGGCCCTCTTTTGCAAAAAATCTGGGGCTATGCCCTGAGCGACAAGCCAGGAGCCGACGTCCTGGCCGCGCGCATGCTCGAAAACCCCTCGCAATGGCTATTCGCTTCGTCCAGCTTGGGCGAACCGGCCGTTTTCGCGCTTGGCGTCGGGATTGCCCTTCAAGACGAATCGGCACGCCTGAATTTAAACGAAAAAATCGTCCGTTTCGCGGCTCTGGGCGTCTGCGTCCAGGCCGCCATGGATTGGCTTCGGGAGTCGGAGGAGTGGGGCCCGCGAATCATGGGCGCGCCCAAAATTCTGGCCGCTTTGGAGGCTTGCGCGCTGAGCCGGGCGGCGTTCGGCGCAAACTCTCCAGTCGCGAGCAGCCGTTCGCTCCATAGGTTATAAGCGTCCCGCCGCGCGATTCTCCGAACCCGTTGTCCGGGCGTTTCGCGCTTTCACAATCTGCGCCCGGAGGCTTTTGCCGAAACGGCGGGCGTTTGGCTTGAAGGCTTTTGCTCGGCCTCCGCGCCAAGCGCCAAGCTTTCCGCGTGATTGCGGCCCTCCTCGATTGCGTTGCGAATCGCTCGGGCGTCTTCGCGCCGCCGCAATATTTCGTGCGTTTTTGGGAAGTTCTGCTCGCTGGCCAACGTTGGGATGTCCCGCGCCAGCACGGAGAATTCTTCCAAGATGTCCTGGTGCTCAAACCGCGCGAGAAATCGGTCATGGCTGGCCCAAAAACGCTCTTGGCGCGACCGGAGCAATGCGGCAAAGCGCTCTTCTGGGGGCGTTTCGCGCCAAACGGCGTCCACGAGAAGAGGCGTCGCATATCGGGCGGCGTGCCCCAAAGGGCTTAGCCCATGTTGATTGCGCCCCGAGAAATCGATCACGGCTTTCAGCGCTTGCACGCAGGCGCGCGCCTCGGCGGAGCGCCCCGCTCGGTCCGCCAGGCAAATCAGCTCAAACAGGGTTGAGCCGTTTTTGTCCAGGCCCGCGATCGCGCCCGCTTCAACCAACAACTTTGCGCACGCCGCCTCTGCGCTGCTGGCGGCCAATTGCAGCGCCGTCCACCCTTCGGGGGCCGCGGATCTTTTCTCCAAGTTTGACAATGGAATCAACAGCTTAACGCAGTCAATGGCTCCGCGGTCCGCGGCGCTCATCAAGGCGGTGCGCCCCTCGACCCCCACGGCGCGCGGATTCGCGCCCAAATCCAGAAACGCTCGCGCTTCGGCGGTTTTGTTGCCTTGCGCCGCCGCTTGCAGCTTGCGATTCAGCTCCGGGTTTTGCGTGATTTTTCGTTTCTCGTTCTGCGTGGTTTTAGGCATGGTCGCTCCAGGATCGCCTTCATTTTAAGCGATAGCCCCGCGCCGCGCAATCCCGCCGCCCTCGCGGAGAATACGGCGGCGCGAAGAGAAAATCGCGGCCCTGGAAACGCGTCCATTGATGCAAGCCTTCGCCAAGCGTCTCCATCGGGTCCGTTGGTCTGAACAATTCAATGAATTTTTTGCGCTTTATCGTCCGAAAATCGCTCTTTTTGTTTGGGAGGCAAGCCGGATCATTTTTTCGCCCGCGCTCGCGCAGCCTTTGCAGAGCGCAAACGGAAGCCCGCGCAAGCCAACGGCAGAGCCAATTTTTCTTCGGCGGCGGCGAGCGAGCGCCGTCCATGGGCAAGCGGCGTTCGGCCAAGCAATCGCTTTTAGGGGAATCCGCGGCTTGCTTTTGTGACGCTTTTTGGTATTTTCCCGCGGCTTCGCATCCGCAACGCATCCCGAGCCCGCAATGGCGAAGGCGCTCCGATTTCATTTTTGGCGTTTTTCATGAAACGAATTCCCTTTACAGCCATCTCGTTGGCGACCCTTGCCCTCTGCCTGCCGTTCTTGGGCGGCTGCGTCCCCCTGATGATCGCGAACTTTGTGCTCTCCGACAACGGCGTGCGCACCGAGCGGCCCATGACCCCGGATTCGATCGAACGCCTTTATGCCCCGGTTTCCCCGGAAGCCCGCGCGAGCTGATCCAACCCAGCCTTTTATTCGCTGGGCATCGCCAACGCCACATGCGGCGCCGTCCGCGAAAAGCGCGCAAAAAAGCCCGGATGCCCGGGCTTTTCTTTTCGGCGCCAAAATGGCCATTTGACACGGTTCCGCGTCGCGCGAGGCGCCCGAATCAGCGGCTGCCGAAACCCAGGAAGCCACGTTTGCGCGGGCGCTCGCCGTCCACCGGCGCGGGTTGCTCGGGAAAGCCGCCCAGCGCCTTGATTTTGTCGAATGCCGGCTTCGCGTCAAAATCGTCGACAAACTTCATTTGTTGCGGCGTCTCCACCGCGTGCGCATTGTAATGATCGCGCACCCACTGCACAGGCTCGCGCGCGCCGCTGGCTTTGGCCAAACACGCCATGAAAAGGCCCGTGCGGCCAATGCCGCCCCAGCAACCCACATACAACGACTCGCCCTTCTTCAAGCGATCGATCGCCTGCATGATGCCCAATTGCATCGCTTTTTGGGTCGGCACGCTGTAATCGGCGGTGTCGACCGCGATGTCATGCGGCCGGTCGATTTCGACCGCCATTTTCACGCCGGTGAGCCCTTGCGGCTTCTCGACATAAGGGCCGCCAAAAATCACCACGCCGCCGAAAATCGCGAGCGGCATGCTTTTTGGCGCGGGAACGGGCGCAAAATCTTGCAGGCCAACCGATTCATTGATATTTGACATGAAAGCTCCAAGAGAAAAGGGCGATGCCATTTATTCTCTGGCATCAGCGCGTTTTTTGCAAGCGAGGCGGCCTGTTGCGGCAGTGTCGCGAAAAAATCGAGAACGCCATTCGCTGAGGGTCGCCACGCAAATGGCGCTCATCCAGCTCAATCGGGCGCAGGGATGGTTTTTTCGGGCCTCGTCGGTTTTTGGGGCGCGGATTCATCCGCGCCATCAGAGCCTTCGTCAGGCTCGCCGAACATGGCTTGGCAATCCGGGTTCAATTTTTCAAAATGCTCTCGCATGCAAGCCTTGATTTTGGCTTTGTTCGGAATGTGCTCCGCGCAATATTTGATGGCGTCATTGCGGCAAGCGCGCGTTTGTTGAGCCAACGTCGCGGCGGTTGCCGAAAAAGCAAAGCCCGCGAAAACGCTCACGCCCAACGCCACCGCCATGGCGTTTTTTTTCCATGCCGCTCGGCGTGGGCTTTTCCCGCTCATGCGCTGCTCCTCTCGGTTCTGTCTCCGAGGCCGCAACTTACGCCAAACGCCATGAGCTTGGCAAGAGCGCCCTCCTTTTCTTTCTCGGTTCATGGCCGGGCCTTCGCGCGCCGCGCGGGCGTCTTTTTTGGCGCCATAACCGCTTCGATGACAAGCCCCGCGGATTCGGCGTCTTGGCGGCTTGCTTCATGCACGAACGCCGCGCGAGCAGGGCCTCTCCATTCGAGAGCGCGGTGCGCTTCATCCGCCAACGGCGCAGGCCTTGCCAAATGGCGTTGAGCCAAGCCGCGCAATTGCTCCGCGGAGCAGTCCAACACCCGCTCCCGACGAATTTGGCGCAAATTGACATCCACGCCCAACTGCGCGCGGCCGATGGCCATTCGGGCCGTGTCCGCGGCGCCTTGGATTTGGTCGGCGGTTTTGATGACCGACACAATGGCCTCCGCCAATGCCTCTTCGGAAATCGGCTGATTGATCACAAACGCCACAGCGGCCTCAAAATCCTCGAACGTGCCCTTCACGCGCGGGTCTCTAAAACTTTGCAACGTGAACACCCCGGTCTCCAGGTCATAGTGGGCCGAGCCTCCATACGCCCCTCCTTGCTCGCGCACCGCGCGATGCACGAAGGCGTTTTCCATGTAAGCCGCAAGGACGGCCATCAGCGCGGATTCTTCCTCCTCGATCGCTGGCGTCTGCCACGCCATCACGCAATGGTTGACTTGGCCCCCGCCCGCGAGAGCGACAGCGCGCCTCGGTTGCCCGACGAGGTTTTTCTCGACGCCTCCCGCGAACGTTGGATTGCCCATTCGGGCCATCGACTCAGGGGAGAATTCCCGAACCTCTGGCGTCGGCCGCGCCCAACCATCCACGCCCGCCAGCGCTGCGCGCGCGGACTCAAACGCCTTCTCCGCGGCGTCTTTTGACCCAACCCAAGAAACAAGGGTCGGCAAAACCGCCAAAGCGGATTGGACGGCCTCAAGCCGCCCTTGGATTTCCCGCAAGCCTTGCGTGGACTTGCACAACTCATTGAGGCGTTCCCAAAATCTCAGGTTGGCCACGCCGTCGGCATGTCCATGAAATTGCGCCAATGCGCAAAAACTCCCCAAGCTCATGGCGTGCGCCAAGTGCGGGCCATCCTCAGCGAGGTTTTGGCGCATGTCTTGCCATTCGCTTTGAATAAGGTATTTGACGCGGGCCGTCTCGTTGAAACGCGCCCGCTGGGCGGTTTCAGCCAAAGCTCGCGTCAGCGCGCCCGCGTCTGTATCCAGCGTTTTCCCTTCCAAAGTCAGCAGCAAGCTCATTGACCGGCCGCTGGCGTTAGGGCCCCGGCTCGCTGATTGTCCACTTTGCCCCGCCACGGGCGCGGCGTTTCCATCGAGCCCGCCGTGATAGCCCGAGCCCGCTTTTTGACGCTGATTTTCAGCCTCTTCATAGCTCAAGGCGCCCCTTCCCGATCCATCGCCCTGCAGGCCCACGGCAAAAGCGATCCAAGCGAAAAGCTCGGCCCACGCCCACATTTCGGGGGGCAAGCTTGTCGCGTCCCACTGCAATTGCATGTGCCCCACTCCATCTGTGTCGGCCCCCGCCCAGAGCGTTGAAGGGCCTTTGGCGGCTGGCCTGAATTCAAGCGGCGCATCCGGCGCCACAGCCCGGTGAATCTCGCTCGGGTGAATGCGGGGCAAGAGCGAGTTGTCGGGCTTTGTTTTTTGACGCTGCCGCAAGTCCGCGGCGTCCGCCTCGATTCGTTGTTTTTGCCGCTTGTCCATGGCGAAGAAGGCCTGGCGCAGCCTCTCTTTTTCGATTTTTTCGCGCGAGGGGAAATAATTCGCTTTTGGCGTCAATCGCGCCTCCACGCGACCCGGCATTTGCAGCAACCGCATGGCCATTCGTTGGCCAAAGGCCGGGTCGGCGGCGCTCGCTCTCGCGCGCGCCATCGCCGCTTCGTGGTTCAGCGCGCGCGCGGCGTCTCCTCCGTTCATTTCCACGGCCGCCATGCCGAAAAGCTTCTCGATGCCTGGCGTCGATCCGTGCCCGGCGTCGAACTCTCGGCAATCCATTTCAAAGTCCCGCAGCGCCGCGGCCAAGGCGTCTTTCGACAACCCTTTTTTGGCGATCGCCTTTAAAGCGGAAAAAATCAATTCACGGGCCTCTTTCACTTCGCCGGCCGCCAAACCGTCCATGGACAGCATCAGGGTCGCCTGGGCGTGCTCCGTCTCCAAGCCCATCAGGTCGCCGGGTCGCCCGAAGCCCGCGGTTTCCAATGCCCGGGCCAATGGGCTTGATCCATCCGCGTTCAACGCGGCGAAAAAAAACTCCCACTCGTCAATGGCGTCGTCATCGCGACCTCGGTCGCCCACGCTCCATGCAACCGCGAATCCGTGCTCCGCTTCGTCTGCGCCCTGGGGTTTTTCAATCTCAACAGACACCACGCTCGTCAAAGACGGCGCCATTTGGGCGCTGAACCGCTCCAACCGCTGCGCGAAGCGCGAGAGCACGCGCGCCTCGAGCGTGGCTTGGAACGCCTCAGCATCCACGGCGCCATACGTGTAAAAAGTCGCGCGCGAAGGATGATAATGCGCCTGATGAAACTCGATCAATTCTTCATGCGTCAAAAACGGAATCGCCAAAGGGTCCCCCCCGGACTCCACCGCGTAGGTGGTGCCCGGACGCAGCGCGCTTTGCAAGCCCATGTAGGCCGCGCGAACCGGATTGGAAAAATCGCCCTTCATTTCGTTCAAGACCACGCCGTGCAATTGAAGCGCGCCGTCCTTGATTTCATGCCGCCATCCTTCTTGCAGAAAGTCATGCCGAGCCAGAGTGGGAAAGAAAACGGCGTCCAGATAAACGTCCAGCAAATTTTCGAAATCCTTGGCGTCTTGCGTGGCGAAAGGATAAACCGTGTGATCCGCCGAAGTCATGGCGTTCATGAAAGACGACAAGCTGCGCCGCGTCATTCCAAAGAAGGGGTCCCGAACGGGAAAACGCTCGCTGCCGCAGAGCGCCATATGCTCCAAAATGTGGGCGGCGCCCTTGTCATCCTCGGGCAACGTCGGGAGCGCGGCCATGAACGCCATTTCTGTGGTGTCGGCCTTCACATGGATGTGTTTGGCGCCCAATCTGTCGTCAATGTATTCTTGAAATTCCGTGCCTTTGGAGTCAATGGAGACGCGGCGAGCCAATGTGAAAGTCATGAGTGTGTCCAAAAAGAACGAGAAAGGCGTTTTTCGCCTGAATCCCGCGCCCAAACATCCCGTCGAGAGAGCGCAAGGACAGCGATGGACCCATTGTCGCACAGAGCGCAGGCTCTGTGCGAGCCCGCGTCGTTTTTCTTTCCCAAGGCGTCTTTTTCGGGACGAAAGGGTTTTGGGGGGCGAGCTTGCGCGCTTGGGCCGCCAATCGCGGTTTACGGCTTTTTGGGCTGATTGAATTGGCTTTGCGTTTGTGCGAGAATGAACAGCCAACCCGCGCCTCTTGCGAAACATCCTCGCGCGGCTCAATGGCTCGCCCATTCAATGCATTGTTTTTCCGTGTTTATGAATCCATCCGCAGACAGCGCCGCCTCTCCGCAGCCCTCGTCGGCGCAGGGCGCTTATGGCGCTTTTTTCAAAAACAAGGCCGAACGCAAGGCTTTCGAAAAACAAGTCGAGGCGTTGCGCCATGCTGTCCTCGGGGGCTCTGAGCGTGAATGGGCCGCGGCTTTCGGCCCTCTTCGCGGCCACCCCCTTTTGCCCGATATTTTATCCAATGTTTCTTTTTGCGGCGCGCCCTTGCTGGCGCTCGCCGCGGACATTGGCTTCGCTGCGGCGGTTCAGTCGCTGATCAACGCGGGGGCGCATCCGGATGCGCCAGGCCCTCGCGGCATGACCGCTTTGATGCTCGCTTGTGACCATGGCAACCTTGAATGCGCTCGGTTTTTGGCGCCGGTTTCGACGCTGTCGGCAAAAAAAGAAAGGCCTGGCGCCGATCACGCCGCCAGCGCCCTTCATTTCGCCGCCGCGGAAGGCCGCGCGGACATCATTCCTGTGGTCGCGACGGAGGACGGCGGCCGGCTGCGCATGACGCGCGGAATGACTCCCTTGATGGCCGCCGCCGCCCCGTTTGAAGTGGCGTCCAAATGCAATTGGAGCGGGCACGTCGAAACCGCGCGCGCCCTTTTGCCTTTTTCTGACGCCTTCGCCCGCATGGACGAGTCGGACCCCGCGCGCGGCGGGCACACCGCGCTCATGGTCGCGTTGGACGAAGATCGCTCCTGGGGGCCTTTGCATGAAACGCTTTTGGCGGGGATGATCGAACAAGAAAAAAAAGCGACTCGCCCGGGAGACGCGGATCGCGGGGGCTGGCGCGAGCGCCATCTGGTCGACATTTGCCTCTTTCGGGGCGAAGAGCAGGAACTCGCGGCCAAGGCCCTCATGGACGCAGGCGCCGACCCTCTGGCGCGAGCCCTTTCCACCTCTAGGCTCCCTGCGGAGCATCAAGCTTTTTGGATCGCGCTCCACACGCACTTGGTGCCGACCGCGGCCCTCATGGCGCAGGCTTTGGAAAAGCAAAATCGCCATCCGCGCGAAGAGCGCCAAGCTTTTTTCCTTGAGGCGGTGAATCACGCAATCGCTGGCGGAGCGTTCGACATGGTTGATGTTTTGGCGCCTTTTTGCGATCTGACCGGAGCGCAATTGCGAGACGGCGTTGAAACGAGAAAACGTTGGTCGCACAGTGATGGATTTTTGACGCAATGGACCGCGCGCTGGGAGGCTTTGCAGCTCCTCGCGGCCACCCAAGGCCACGAAAACGCTGACGCCTTGATTTCCAGAGCCCCCCGCTCCGCCGCCTTGGCGGCGCATTCCGCGGCCACGCGGTCCGACGTCGCGCCTGGCGACGCAAAAACCCCGTCTCGCAGGCTTTGATGAGACGGCAAGGCGGATTTTCCAAACGGAAAACGAACATCCAACGCTCACAATCCCAAAACGATCTCACCGTCCGCCAGGCCGCCGTCGGGCTGTGGTTTTTTCGCGACGTTGAATCGCTCCTCTTTTCCCTTTATTTTCCTTCTTTTTTGGTATAGACTGAAATTTGAGGGATGAGAAAGATTCTTGTTCAACGCGCCTTTTTTGGAGGTTGCCGTGTTCGTTTGCGTGTGCCGAAAAGTGTCCGACAAAGCCATTTCCAGAGCCATCACCGAGGGCGCGCGGACCTATGAAGACTTGCAAGTGGATTTGGGCTTGGGCATCCAATGCGGAGGGTGTGAGCCCTGCGCGCGCGGACTGCTGGACAACGCGTTGACCGAAATGGGCTTTTTGGCCTTGAGCGATTTGCATGCCCACGCCCCTGATTTGCATGGCTTGGACTGCGCCGCCTGCGAGCCGCATCCGGACTCTGCGCGCTGCGCGGTTCCCGCGCCCGGCCAGTTGAATTTGGTGGCTTGGGCCAAGCCTGCGGCCTCTCAGCATCCGGCCCGCGCGCCATCAACGCCCACGGCCGCCGCTGACGCGCAGCCCCCCTCGGCGGCAAGCGAAAGCAGCGCTGTCCGACGCTCAATGGCGGCCTGACCGCTCAAAAATAGACAACAAAAAAAAAGGCTCAACATGCGTGGGGCCTTTTTCTTTCGCGGCTTTTGGTTTGCGTCTTGGCCATGGCCTGCGCGGCGAGGCCATGAGAGCAGCCTGTTTTCCGCCGTCAAAATCCAAAGCGACGGGATTCGCGGCGTCTATTTTCCGGACGGTTTTCCTCGGTGGCGAATTTCGGCGCATGCTCTTCAATGGAGTCATTCAGAGCGGTTGCGAAAGCGCGCACATCCTCCTCATAAGACGTGTCTGGATCGCAATACTCAAAACGAATGCGCGCGATGTCTTGCAACGCGAAAGCGCGTGTCGACACCTGCGGGCAGAACACGGCGTCATAGGCCGTTTCCCACGGGTCGATATCGGTTCTGCGCGCGCGCATGGCTCGGAAAACGTGCTGTTGAACCGTTTCGTTGATTTCCACGAGTTTTTCGAACGCTTGCCCTGGACTCATTTCGGAGGTCGGATTCGCCTCTTCGCTGTCCAAAAGCTCCGTGATCAACCCGGGCTGCCGCGCTTCCACCAACGCGAGCAAATCTTGCAAATCGATGGATGACATGGCGCCAGATCCGCTGCGTATTTCGACCGCCCACCGCTCGCTCGCCGATTGATTGTCGGTTTCTTCAACACACTGCTTTTTCAGCTCCACGCTGCTTTGCGCTTGCGCGGCATACATGCGCACGGTTTTTTCCACGATCGGTGCTCCTGAGGCTTGATTGTGAATCCATTCTCTGAGGTTGCGCCTTTCGGCGCCATTTTTGCAAAATATTCTTTCGCCCCTTCATTCTCCTCGCCTTTGGCTCAAAAAACAACCCGCCGAAGCGGGTTGGTCGCAAGCGCTTTTTCACTCGATTGCTCAGGGGCGCGCGCCGCGTTTGCGGACGGCCTCAATTTCGGCGCCATCCAGCCCGACCTCTCCATTCAAAGCGGCCTTTTTTGCGTCTGCCGCCGCTTGCGCCTCAGCCGCTTCGCGTTCTTTCAACGCGGCGACCGCCACGGGGTCCGTGGCCAGGAACTCGCCTGCGATTTTTTCGAAGTCGAAGGGCGTGACGCCATCGGACAGCGAAAACACCGCATCAGCCTCTTCGCGCGTCGCCACGAGCTCTCCGCGCGCTTGCGCGTGCAGCGAGAACAAATCGAATAAATTCGGTTTGCGCGCCAAAGCCAGAGCCTTCGCGGCCGCGGCCACGGCGTTGCTCGCGCCCTCAAGCATGGACCACGCGCTCGCGCCCGGAGCCAAAGCGATGTCCGCCCAGATCGCCTCGCGGTTGGCGATGTCCAGCAGCGCGGGCATGATCGCCGTGGACTCAATCACGCAATCGCTTTTGTTCTGCACGGCGGTCGGGTCGAAAAGCTGACCCTTCATCGCGTGCTCGCGTCCTTGCCAGCCGATGAAGCACTCCGGCAGCTCCGAGAATTTTTGCCCGGTGTAGGTGAACGCCGTGACGGCCACATACGCGATGTTGGCTGGCATTTTGTCATAGTCGACGTCGATGAACTCGCATGCGCCGTTCGGGGCCGACGTGATGTCGCCCGAGTGCGTCACGCCCGATCCGCGCAAAGAGGTCCATGACACATGCCCCAAGGGCTTGAAATCGTCGCTCAAAAACAAGCACGACAAGTCCACGTCAGCGCGGGAAATGGACACAGGCTTGCCGTCCAAATCCGTTCCTTGCTCGCTCCAATACACGAACAGGCGCGCCACCGAGCCCTCCGCCGGCAAGCGCGAGCCGCGGGCGAGCGTCTTCAACGCGCGGCTGGCCGAACGCTGCGCGAACGGCACAAAGGTCTTCTTCAGCGCCGGGTCGATCCACACTTTGCCCATCCGGGGCATTTGAGCGAAGCGGGCGAGCAACGCTTCTTCGCACGCCAACGCGAGCCCTTGGGCCAACATCGGATCGATCGCCTCGGATTCTCCTTCGGGCAGCGTGAAGACACGCCCCATTCCGCCCTTGGGCATGAACGCGCGGACCGCGCGCGGGCCAATCGCTTGCTCGGCGAAGCTTTCCTTCGCTTGCAGCAAGACCGGAGTCGCGACCGAATTGGCGGACTTCTTCACGGCCCCCAGCAAGGCCACCGCGCTTTGCGGCACGGCCCTGGCGACATGGGTCGCCCGGCGAACCAGTTCGCCCGGGCGTTGCGCAAGCCACGACACCGCTTCTTCGCCCCTCTTCGCGGCGATCAATTCCTGCGCCCTTGACGCCCAGGACTGCGGGCGGTCATTCGCGCGCAAGCGAGCGAATGCCGAGTGCGCGTTCGGAAAGGCCTTCTCAAATTCGCCCGGGTGCAGTTTTTCCGCCAAGCGCAGCCAGCGCTCGCGCCGCTCGAAGAGATTCTCCAAGGCCTGGGTGGCGTCGCCTTGCGTCAAATGGCGTTCGACCACGGCCAACAACTGCCGGCGCGCGGGGCGAGAAAAATTTTTGAATTTGGTGGCCTCCGCGAGGCTCGCGTCGCCCTCGGACAGGGCCGCGGCCAGCCGCAAGGCATCCGTGGCCCCCGTCATTTGGCTCGCGGCCGCGTCCAAGCGGCCAAACGTCGCGGCGATCGCTCCGACGCGCGCGAGGTTCTCTTTGTTCGGCGCGCCGGCAAGGCCCTCGGCCAACTGGCCCAAGCGCCCCAATGCGTCCGCCGCGCCCCACAGGGCGGCCAGGGCTTTGAGGTCAGACGGCGCCAAAGCGCCATTTGCTTGCGCCCACGCGGTCGCGAGGCCCAAAGCCTGCTCCACGCTCCACACCGACAATTCTTGCGGCTTGCGCGCTTTCATTTGCTCGCGCGCTCGCTCGGACGCTCGTCCCGGCGGCAGAATGCGTTCGCCGATCCACGCGCCGGCGTAATGGTCCGCGGCGTTTTGGGCGAGCTCGGCGTCGGTGGCCTCCATCACGTCTTTGGGGAAATTCGGATACATCGGCTGAAACACGCGATGCGCGCCGGATTTGGCGCGCAAAACGGCATCCAGCTCGTTGTAGAAAGCGCCCACAGCCCCGATCGGCTGCCAGGACAGTTGGCGCAGAAAAGCGCTCGGCAAAGAGAATCCCAGCGACTCCAGGTTCACCTGGATCGTCAAGGCATGCGCGTTCAGCGGGCCCCAGGCGGAGTCAGAGACGGTCTCATCCAGGCCGCTCCAGGCTGGCGCAAAGGCGTTTTTCGCCCCGAGCAGCTCTTTGTTGGCATTCTTCAAAACGAAGTTGGATTCGATCGCGCTCATGATGAAACTCCTTGCCCGTCCGTGGGCTGTTGGCATTGTTGCTCCAGCTTCCCGCTGGGTGTCCGCTTTGCTGCTTTGTGGGTTGATTTCACGCTTGGCGTGAGGTTGCGTCTCTTCTTCGTTGCTTCGTTTGATCGCTCGACGCGCGCGGGCCACACAACAAAGAGGCCGGGTCGCCCGGCGCGACGAACGATCAAAAAAAGGGTGTGGGTTGCGCCATGAGGCGAACATCCGGGCCGCGCGGCCTGTCGGCTGGATAAATTCTCGCCGCCAAACACCGCGGCTAACATCAACCTTGGCCCAGAGAAATAAAAAGCCCCGCGAAGGGGCTTCTTGCAAATTGCCAGGAGAGCGCGATGGCTAGATTTTCGCCAATGAATTTGTAGAAGGAAGCGACACCACATAGCCTGACAAAAGCGATTATGCCTTGTCTTTCCGCAGCGCGCAAGCGTTTTTTTGAATTTTTTAAGCCCATCGGTTCGCGCTTCAAGAGTGGCTCTGACGCTCCCCAAGAGCAGATCCAACGCGTCGGGTTTATCGGCTTTTTTGTTGCCATCGTTGGTCTTTTTCGTTGAAAAATCCTCCGCGGGACGGCTTTGAGGCCGTTTTCCCACCCGCCCATCCATAATTTAATTATTTTTACAACTATTTTTTCGAAAACCTCTTGCGCTGGCGTTAATTAGTTGTAAAATTACACTATTAAATGTCCACCTGGCAAAAAAATGACTCCCTCCTCCCTTCCCTGCATTGGCATTCTTGGCGGCAGCGGCCCTTTGGCCACGGCCCATCTGCATGGACGCCTCCTGAACTTTTGGCAATCGGCGACCGACGCCGTCGAAGACACGGACTTCCCGAGCCTGCGCGTGCATCAGTGCCCTGAAATGGGGCTTGACTGGCGCGGCGCCGGCTCCTCCGCCCCCGCCAAGCTTCGCGAAGGCCTCGAAAGCCTGCGCGACGCCGGCGCGCAAATTCAACTGATCGCCTGCAACACGCTTCACGCGCATTTGAGCGCCGAAGACAGCCTCAGCGTGTGGAGCCTGGTTCGCGCGGCCACCGCTGAAGCTCAAAAATTGGCTTGCCCGCGCGTCGCGGTGTGGTGCTCTCAAGCGGCGGAAACATCCGGGGTCTACTCCAAAGCGCTCGCCGCGCGCGGCCTGACCCCCCAAGGATTGCCCGCCGAGACCCGCGCGTTGGTTGATCAAATGATTCGCTCGGCCATGAGCGGCCGGGCCGCGCAAGCGCTTGACGCCTTCCGCCACGCATTGCGCCAAACGCGCGAACGCGGAGCGCAAACGTTGATTTTGGGCTGCACCGAACTGCCCTTGATCACCCAACGCGCGGGTTGGGACGCGCAAGCGGTCGCTCGCAAAAACGGCCTTTGGGTCGTCGACGCGGGAGAGGCCGCCGTCCAAAGCCTTGTGCGCCAACTGCAAGAGCGCCGCGCTGGCTCCCCGCCCAAGGCCTTGCCGCACTGATCCCATCCACTCGCGGCTTTCATGCCGCAAATCGTTCAAAGGCCGAGCGGCCCATCCCCTTTAAACCCACGTCCCCACTCGCGGTTCACGCGCCAAAATCATGAAAGTATTCAACGCCTCCTCTTCCTTTCAAATGCCCGCTGAGCTCCGGCTCGAACTGCTGTCGTTGCGCGCGATCCGCGCTTTTGACGTCGACGCCTGGATTGACGCCAAAGTCGCTCTGGTCAATGCGTATTTCACGCGCTCGCGGCTCTCGGCCGCGGTCCTCGGCATGAGCGGGGGCATCGATTCAGCCGTGGTGTTGGCGTTGCTTGCGCGCGCGCAAAAAGCCCCTGGCAGCCCATTGAAAAAAATTGTGGCGTTGGCGCTCCCGGCTCACAAGCACGAAGGCGTGACAGGCCAGGGCAGCGCCTTGGAGCGCGCGAAGAAAATGGCTCGCAGCTTGGGCCTCGAAGCCATGGAGCTCGACGTGGGCTTCGCCGCGCGCGATTTGCAAGGCCGGTTGGAGTCGGGCTTGGGCCTCAAGGCGCAAACGTGGGCGTCGGGCCAAATCGTCCCTTACACGCGGACGCCAGCGCTTTATGGAGCGACCAGCCTTTTGACCGAGGCCGGCTTTCCGGCTTTGGTGGCCGGCACGACGAACCGTGACGAAGGCGCTTATTTGGGGTATGTGGGAAAGGCCTCGGACGGCATGGTTGACCTGCAATTGATTTCGGACGCGCACAAGAGCGAAGTCCGCGCGGCTGCGCGCGCGCTGGGCGTCATTCGCGAAATCCTTGACGTCACGCCGACCGGGGACATGTTTGACGGCCGCGTGGACGAAGAGGTTTTTGGGGCGCCGTATGACGCCGTGGAACTGTTGCTGCTGAGCAAAACGTTGCTGAGCGAAGCCCAATGGGAAGCGCGCCGCGCGTCATGGAGCTCCGCCGCGCGCGAGCAAATGGACGAATGGACCCGCAATTTGGAGAACCTGCATCGCTACAACGCCCACAAATACGCGGTGGGCTCCCCCGCCGTTCATTTGGACGTGTGGCCGTCGGCGGTGCCCGGTGGCTGGGCCGCGCATGAAATGCAGCAAGCGCCGATTCCCGAAAAAATCCTGGCCGCGCCCTTCGCGCCCATGTCCGGCCAGCCGCAACCGCTGTTGCCCGCGATTTCGATCGCCTCGGCTGAGCCCTTGAATCGCCTGTGCTCGACGGACCTGATCCAAACGCGGGTTTTGACGGCTTCGGACGCGGAGCGCTGGGCCGCGCTGTGGGAGGCGCAACCGCGCGTTCCGGCGCCTGTTGACGGCCGCTGGAGCCAATACGCCGAAGGCGCCACGGTGGGCTCTGAGCGCGCGACGTGCGTGGATCCGCAATGGGCCGCCGCGCTGTGGCAATCGCTTCGCCCGCTGCTGCCCGCGACCGTCCACTGCGACTCGGAGGGTTGGATGGCGCAGGACGCGGACGGCACGCCCGTGTGGCGCCCGGTGGGCGTCAATCCGGTGTTCCGCGGCATTCGCTATGCGGAAACCGGCGCGCTTTTGGCCCATTATGACGCCCCGCAGGTGATTGACCGCAATCACCGCACGCTGATGAGCGTGGTCATTTATCTGAGCGACACCACCAAAACGGGAGGCGCCCTGCGATTTCTGTCCGACCCGCAAGCGCTGGCCCCCAGCGATCGGCGCGACCTGTCCGACGAGGGTGGACGAAAAGCCATTGAGGGCGCAGAGCCGGCCGTTCAATTTGAAGCGACTCCGGCCGCGGGCTCCGCTTTGGTTTTTGAACACCGCCTGCTGCATGCGGTCGCGCCCTTGAAGCCCGGCCAAGTGAAGTGGGTTGTTCGCACGGATATCATTTTTGAGCGTTGCGGACACGGCGTTTTGGGGCACGCGGCCTCCTGACCGCCACCTTGATCCGGGCCGCTCGCCAATCATGCCCAAAAATCCCTTTTTCTTGTCCGCAGCGCGCCGCCTTTGTGCCATAATCTCCGCCATGACCTCCACTTTTCTTCATTCCTCCGCGGCTCGCTCCCCTTGCTCGCCCCCCGCTGCTCCGAGCGCCGCCACGCCCATGCATGTGTTTCCCGCATGGGGGTTGGAGCAGGCCGCCTGGTCGATTTTGGGCGTCGGGCCAGACGCGGAGGGCCCAGCGCTGGATGAGGCGTTCGAGCGTGAAAAAAGCCTTCGTTTGGCAGGCGGCTCCATCACTCCGCTTGGGGTTTTGCGCCAAGCGTGGAAGGCTCTTCGCGATCCGTTTTACGCGGGGCTCGCGCGCTCCGGAGCGTCTTGGGAAGAGCTGGCGAGCGCGGGTTTGTTTGACGACCAAATGGAGCCCCGGCAATGGCGCGCGCTTTTCGCCGATGTGGCTCCTGCGCCGTCTTGCGCGGCCACGCACACGGCCGCCACTCGCGCGTTTGGGCCTTTTCCGCCGCCAAAGCTTGGCATGGAGGAATTGAGCGGCTCGTTTCTTCAAGCCGGCGAGTCGCCTCCGGGAGGCGCGCCCGCGCGGTGGAGCACGCCGTGGGGGCATTTGGACTTGGAGCTTGCGGCCACGAGCGAGCAGCCGGTTATTTTGCTCACAACGGGCAGCTTCGCGCCGTTTCACGAGGGGCATTGGGGCATGCTCGAAGCGGCCCGCGCGGCATGCTTGGCTCATGGCTGGACGCCGATTGGCGGCTTTGTCTCGCCCTCGCATGAATCCTACACCGGCGCCAAAGATGACGGCCGCGCGGCCTGGGGCGGCGCTGAGCGCGTGGAGAGCGTTGGGCGTTTTTTGGCTCGCGACGCTTTTTGGGCGGTGGATCCGTGGGAGGCGCTGTCGGTGGACGTCTCCATCAATTTCACGGACGTGCTTCGCAGGCTTGGCCTGTATTTGCGGCGAATCAATCCGATTTTTTCTCGCGCGAAAATCGTCATGGTTTTTGGCGGCGACAACGCGGGCTTCGCCCGGGCCTTTGAGACTCGCGGAGCGGCGGTCGGCGTCGAACGCAAGCCCGAGGACCACAAAGCGCGCGACACCGTGCTGGCCGCGCAAGCGAAGAACCCGGATGTGTTGTGGGCGATTCCGTCGCGCGAGCATCAAAGCGCCTCCTCCACGGCTCTGCGGCGAGCCACGGCGGACTGGCGAGCCATGGCGATGGCTCCTTTTTCGCCCGTTTATCAACGCGGCCGAGGCGAGGCCCGGGCCGCCGTTCCCGCCGCGCCGCCGAATGGCTTTTTGGGCGAGCAGGTTTTGCGCGACGAAGGCGATCGCTTGTGGGCGGACTGGGCGCTTGACCCATTGGACGCCCAAGAGCAAGCGCGTTGGCGCCGCGCATGGTCGCAGTTCAAGCAGGCGATCGTTTTGGCCCTGGAAGAGGCGTGGAGCGGCCACCCGCACAAGCCTTCTTTTGTCATTGACTGCGTGCAAACGCAAGCGGCGTGGGCTCGGCGCGCGGGCCGTGGACGACGCTGGCTGTGCTTGGACGAAAGCGTGTCAACCCAATCGGGGCTTTTCCGCTGGGACGGGTCGCGCGAATTTCAAATCGCCTCGCGGCAAGCCCGAGCCGGGCAATGGGGCCCGCGGCCTGGCTTTCCGGCGTTCAGCGAGCAAATCGCGCGCTTGCGCGAGCAAGGGGCCGGCCCTTGGGTCGCGCTGGACGACGACGTGAGCACGGGCGGCACGCTTCGGGCCTTGGCGGCGGCGCTTCCCTTGGACATGCCGTTGCGCGGAACGCTCACCCTGACCGGCATGTCGGGGCGCCGCCGGCACCAAGGAAAAGGCTGGTGGCTGTATGACGTGATGGATTTGCGCGATTGGCTTTTGGGCGCGCCTTCGGGCGGGTTGGTCGTCCGATTGCCGTCGGGGCGGTTGGGCCGCGCGCCCTATTTGTCCCCCTGGGTCAATCTGATCTCGCGCGCGGGCTTGCCGGCTGCCTCCGCCCAAACTTTTTGCGCGCGGGTCGCGGCCGCCAACAAAGTCTTTTTTCAAACCGCCCCGCGCCCGGTCACGGTCGCGGACTTGGAAGAGCCTTCACGGCGTTTTTGGTCCGAAATGGGCTGGGCGGACGAGACTGAGCTTTGCGCGATTAGCCACTGGGCCGCGGCTGCCTTTCCCCGCTGACCTCCGTTGGGCGTGCGACGGCCTATCCCGGCCAATTGCAAAACGCCAGGACTTGGGGCACAATCAGGCTTGCGGATTCCTTTGAGTTCGCTGGCGGCGCTAGCCGTCTCCCCTCCGTTCAATGAGAGGCGAACATGCGCGCTTTGGTTCATTTCCGGATTCAAAGCAAGGGCGCTGAGCCCTTGCGGTTTTTCTTCGCGGCCGCGCAAGACGCGACCCCGCAAGCTGCGCTTCCTTTTGGCGCGCGCGTTCTGCTGCCTGTCGCATTGGGCTCGGCTTTGGGGTTCTCGCCCGAAGACTCCGCGCGCCTGGCCACCGCGGTGGATCATTTCTATTTGCCCCTGTCGCGCGACAGCGCGTGGATTGACGCGTCGCTGACGCTGCCGCCCGATTCCTTGTCCATCCTTGGCGCCTCGCATGACGCCCGCGTCGAACGCGCGCGCGCGATGATTGGCCTAGAAATTGGCGCGTCAGTCGTGGCGCTGGGCACGTTTGACGCCTGGGCCGCTCGCCAACCGCAGACGGTTGAGGCGCTGCGTGATTTGCGGCCCGAACAGCGTGTCTCGGACTCCGTGTTTGACTTGGTGTTCGCCGCGGTCGAAGCGGCGCACGTGGCAGAAACCACGCAGGCCGCGATGGACCAGTCGGCGCGCGAAAGGGCCGCGCCCTCCAACGCGCCCGGGCCGCGCGTCTCTCCTCCCAGGCTCTGAGGCTGGCCCATAACGGTTTCGTTTCCTGGCCAAGGGCTGACGATGTCCCGACTCGCAAAAAAGCGCCAAAAATGGCGCTTTTTTTCAACGCAAATCCAAGCTCCGCGTTGATCACGGACGCAGCGCGCTGCTCATCAATTGCCGCGGAGAAAGCGCGAGGAAGGGCTGCATGTCTTCGCCCTTCAACGCTTTTTCGTCGGCGAGCTTGTCGAGCAACTCGTGCGGAGCGGATCCAGAGGCCACGATCGCGCCAGAGGGGGCGCTCAGGGCGCGAGCCAGGGCGAATGCCTTGACGCGATCCTGCTCGCTCGCGGCCAACGAGAAAAAGGCTTTGTCCGGATGCGATTTCGCCAAACTCGCCAAAGGCTCTAGCACTTCGTAATCCATGTTTCGGGCGCGCTCGGCGTATTGGTCGTGCCGCTTGCCCAAAAAAACCTTGATCGTGCTCTTGTCGCCACGATATTTTGACAGCCCTTTCCACTTGGCCTCAAAAGCCTCATCGTCAAGCGTGGATCCGCCGAGGGCGAGAATCTGCTGGTCCACGGGATCCGAAAGCTCTTCCATGGTGGACATGTCGATCACGCCGTTGAGGAACTCCAGCGATTCGCAAACTTCTGTCGCGATGTGGTCCAGGTCTTCGCGGTCAAGCTCATAGGTCGCGAACAGCGACGGATACAAGAAGTCCAGGTCATGCCCGTCGGTCACGATCTTGTAGACCGGGAACACTTCATAGAGCCACTCGTTGAGCGTCTCGACCTCTTTGAGCTTGCCGCCTTGGATGACCGGCACGTTGCCGCCCAGCCACACGCGGCCTGACGCGCCGTCAATGGTGAGGATGTCGCCCTTTTCCAAGGGTTTTCCGCCAATGGTCGCGCCAATCGGATCGCCATTCTTGTCGTGGAGGATCTTGATGCCCGTGGCCCCGACAACGCACACTTTGTCCATGCCGCGCGCGACAACCGCGGCGTGGCTGGTGACGCCGCCCGTGGCGGTCAAAATTCCAGCCGCGGCGTGAATGCCCGGCAAGTCCTCCGGCGTGGTTTCCTCGGCGATCAGAATCGTCGGCTCGCTGCTGGCGACGGCGTCTTCGGAGGTGAAGACGGCCTTGGCCGTGGCGATGCCGATCGAGGCCGCGAGGCCTTCGGCGTCAGGCTTCGCGTTGTAGCCCGGCGCGATCATCGGCGCGTTCAGGCCGTTGTATTGCGAAAGGCTGATGCGGGAGAGCGCCTCGCGCTTGGTGATCTTGCCCGCGTTCGCCATGTCGATGCCAATCTTGGCCGCGGCCATCGCCGAGCGCTTTCCCGAGCGCGATTGCAGAATCCAGACCTCGCCGTCCTCGACGGTGAACTCGATGTCTTGCATGTCGCGCTCTTCAAGCTCAATGGTGTTGCAGAGCTTTTGCAGCTTGCTCCACGCCTCAGGATTCCAGTCTTCCATGTCCTGGACTTCCAAGGGCGTCCGCACGCCCGCCACGACATCTTCGCCCTGCGCGTTGGCAAGGAACTCGCCCACGATTTGCTGGCGTCCGGTCGACGGGTTGCGCGTGAAGAGCACCCCCGAGCACGAGTTGTCGTTTAGGTTGCCGAACACCATGCGTTGGATCACGGCGGCCGTGCCCAGGTCTTCGCTGATGTTGTTGATCTTCCGGTAATAAATCGCGCGTTCATTGCCCCAGCTCTTGAACACGGCTTCCACGGCGCCCGCCACTTGGCCTTCGAAGTCTTCAGGCATCTTGAAGCCGGCTTTCTGGATGATCTTCTCGAACGCCTCGCACAAGTTCTTCAGGTTCTCCACCGTCAAATCTTTGTCTTCCTTGACGCGCGCCTTTTCCTTCTCTTTGGTCAGCGCCTTTTCAAACAAGCCGCCATCGACGCCAAACACCACGCCGCCATACATTTGCAGCAGGCGTCGACGCGAGTCCCACGCCGCGCGCGGGTTCAGGCGCTTTTCCCAAAACGGGATCGAATCCTTGGTCATGCCCACGTTCAAAATCGTGTCCATCATGCCCGGCATGGAAATTTTCGCGCCCGAACGCACCGAGACCAGCGGCTGGAAGCCCTTGGAGTCCTTCAATTCGGAGAGAATGGCCGGCACCGCGTTCAGCGTGATTTCACGCATCGTTTCCTTCGGAGCCTTTTGATACATCTTGCAGACGGCGGTCGTGATGACTCGCGCCGGAGGGACCGGGATTCCCGCCTTCGCCCGCTTGGACAAGTAAAATCCCTTGCCGCCCAGCAGGTCCAGCGTCATGTCGTCGCTTTGCTCTTCGATCGCGTAATAGGTTTTCAATGCTGCTTGCGCTTTTGTCGCCATTTTGCTTGTTTCTCCGAATTCTGAATGTCTTGTCTGGCGGCTCCGAGCCGAGCGGGGTGAGCTTTTTCGAACCCGTCGCTGTCGCGTTGCCCTTTCAAGCGTCTATTTTAACCTTTTTTCCGCTCCGTGGCCAATGCCCACAGCGAAAAAACTTAGAAAAACCACGCCATCGGGCGGCCGCTGGGCGCCAGGAAGCGCCGCAAGCATTGTTGGCGGCCAACCGGAGGCGAAATAATCGGCCGCAGAGCGACAACCGCCGACTGCGTGATCCCGCGCCCAAAATCCCGGGTTTTGCGCCAGTCGGTCAAATTCGGCGGCCCCGGCGCGCAGGCTGAATTTCATTGACGCCTTGCGCCTTCTCGGCGTCCTGCGCGTCGTTGGCGTTCGCTGGTTCTTTGCGGGCGGAATGCCCGGCAAAAACGGCGCGAAGCAGCTCTTGCCGTTCTTTTTTGACGGCTGGCTCCCCAAAAAGCGCGCGGGCGCTTCGCAGAACCCATTCTTCGTTGCCCATGCGGCTGTCGGGCACGCTGAATGAGGCCCAATGCGCCAATGGCCCCAGCGCGTCCTGGGCCCCCAAGCGACACGCTTCGCCCCACTTCGCGCAGGCTTGGCTCCCGTTGAGGCCCGCTGCGGCCAGCGCCCCCAAATTCCAAATGCGCCCGCTGAATGGCATCCAGAGGGAGCGGTGCGGCCACGCCTCCTTTGGCTGCTGAGAAATGCCCGCGGGCTCGGGGTATCCATCCTCGAAACCCATCGCGCGCAAACGGCGCTCGACAGCCGCCCCCACTTGGGCTGACAATTCGTCCACGGCCAACATGACCATCATCGGGCTCGCGCGCTGAACCATTGAGCGCGTTGTCGCGTCCAAACCGGCGCCGGAGGCTTTGATGCCCAATGTCGCGAGCGCCTCGAATCCTCTGGCGCGCGCGCTTTCGGCGGGCAAATTTTGCGTGGGGTTCCCGTGTTTGGCGCGCGCCGAGCACACGATGCCAAGGGCTCGCGCCAAAGCAGTGGACGACGCCAGGCCCGCCCAGCTCCCGCAGACGGGATCGGCGGAGGAGCCCAACGCGAACGCCAGCAACAACGGCGGCCACTTCCCGTTGCGGGGGCGAAAAAACTCCTGGGGCTCGCCACGGCCCACAACGTCCGGCGATGCGTTTATTTCGTCCAGAAACCACGCGGTGGCGGCATCAAACTCGACGCCCAACTCATGTCGGACGCTGGCCTCATAATCGCGATTGTGCTCGGAGTCCTCCTCTTGCCAGTCTTGCCAGGCCTCGCGGGCGGCTCGCACACGCTGTCCCTTGCGTCGGACAGGCTCACTCCAGCGGGCGTTGAATTCTTCGAATTTCATGGCTTTGGCGAAGGAGGGGCTGAGGATTGAAGAAGACGCGCCCAGGGCGGAAAAAACGGACGCGAGACGAATTTTAGCGCCAAAACCGCGTTGGCGCCAAGTTTTTTTGAGCTCAAAACCCGAAAATATGAATAAGAAACAGATTGCGGATTGGTCCGTTTTGGCTTAAATTCGACAGGCCGCGCCATGCAACCAACCCTTTCATTTTCATTCCCGCGCATGCCCATTCGAATCCTCAACGACCGCGGCCAGTCCGCCGTGCTGCAAGAGCGCCCCTTGGTTCGGTGGGACCGCCTGGACGAGCTTGTCGGGCGCGTTGACGGGCAATCGTGGAAACCTGCGGAGAAGGCGCGGGTGAAAGCCGCTTTGACGGCTCTCAAAGCCCAGCCCACGCGAGAGGTTGCCGACATTGACTGGGCCAAGGATCAAGGCTCCAACCTGCCCGATGCTCCCCGGCCCTGGCCCACCGCGCGAGTGGCGTGTTTGGAGTTTTTCCCGCATCGTTGGCAATCGAGCGCCCGGCAAACGTTGGTGGAGGCGACCGCCGCGCAGGCTCAACAAGAGTGGACTTTGACGCGCGAGCTGGTCGCGCTGCGCAAACGGCTTTTGGAGCTTGGGGCGGCTCTTTCGGACCCTGTCAATCCGCGTGTCTGCGCATTCAGCGCGGTGCCCAAAACCGTTCAGATCAAGAAGCTCGACGAGGCGCAGATTTTGGAGTCGGGCCCCGAGCACGCCGCGCGGGCGAGCGAAGCTTACGCGATTTGGATGGGCGCGGCAGACAAGACGGGATATCTGAGCCGGACCATGGCCCCCATTGGCACCGCGGGCGCGCGCCTTTTTGAGACGTTGGGCGCCGCGCGCCAATTCGCCAAGAAAAATCACTTCGGAGACTCGATCGGCATGCGCCGCGGAAGCCAGGGCCTCTGGCGTGGCCCGATCGCCATTGTCCGCTTGATGCTGGCGCCAACGGGCCTGGAGGCCGGCAGCGCTCCGGCGCCCGAAATCTCCCTGGCGATAGCGGAACGCGAGGCTGCGGAACTGCGCGAAGCCATGGCGCGGGGCGTCCTGTCCGCCCAGGGCATTGAATTGTCCAGAGCGCTGCCCGCTCAAGGCTCAGCCCATCAAACAGGCGCGACGGACGCGGCCAAGGCGAAGGGCTCCCAAAAGGCATCAAAGGCCGCCAAGAAAAAAACACCGGCGGTTCGCCGCGGGCGGGCCTGGGCGCAAGACGGCTATGCGTTGTGGCTTGATCCGCGGCATTTGGACGAAGGCCTGCATGCGGGGTTCGCGAGCCAGCGCTTTGTCGGGCAAGCTTTGGGCGCCGCGCAATTGCACCGCACGCCCGCCAAGGCTCACGAATTCCACATTTATTCGCGCGGCGACCGAGCGGTGGTGAGGATTCGAGTTCGCCCGGTCGCGATCGAAGAGACGCAAGGGGCGGTCGACACGCTGGCTTTGCAGAACGCCATTTCAGTCGAGCAAGCTCTTTTGGCTCAAGAAGCGGCTGAGCGCGAAGCGATTCGCGCGGCGCAAGAGGCTTTGGCGGCGGCTCAGCAAACCGCACTCGCCCCCATCGCGCCTCGAGTCTCCCGCAGGCTCTGAGCCTCCCGCGCGCCTCTTCCCGCCTGGCTCACGGCCATTTCGCCCGAGCCGCCTTCAGCCCAATTCATCAGGGAGAGCCCCTTGGTTTTTGGCCGCCGCATGGCTCGCGGCGCCGATTCGCGTTTCTTGATCCAAAGGCGGGTCAGGCTCCTCGGAATCCAGCGCAATCGCGGGTTTTTCTTCGGGCGCGCCCGCGCCCGCCAAGGGGTCAAACGACTCGGCCAGAGCGTCCACGAGGGCCGCGCCGTCAGTCGCGTCAGTGGAGTCAGAGGCCAATTCCGAAATTTCCGCCTCAAAAACGCGGGAAGAGGCGTCCTGGTGGCTCATGGCGTCGTCTGAGCGCTCCAACGCGCGGTAGCCAATGGAGCACAGATCGGAGTGCATGCGTTTAAAATCGCTCACCAAATCCAAATGCAACGCGCTGGTTTCGACGCTTTGCGGGCTCATTTGGGCGAATCGGCCCAAGTGGGAGCGCGAATAGCGCGCCTCCATTTCCCGGAAAGCCGCTTTGCGCTCAATCAACTGGCGCGCGCTTTTTTTGTCTCCGCGCAAAAAAACGGCCATGGCCAGGCGCAAAGAGATGCCGGCTTGCTCGCGCAGGGTCTCCAACTCTTCGCGGCCGGCTTCTGAAAAAGAGAACCCCTTGGCGATTTTCTTGCTGTTCAAGTTGGAGATCATCCGATCCAGAATGTCGCCGGCGTGCTCCAAATTGATGGTCCATGCCATGATTTCCGCCCATCGCTCGCTCTCCGCAGTCTCCAGCTCCGTGTGCGTGATTTTGGACAAGTAAACCTTGATCTCGTTGTAAAGATGATCGATATGGTCGTCCACCAGCCGCAGGTTGCGCGCGGTCTCTTCTTCTGCGTTGGCCTTCAACAAGCCGCCCACGCCGTCGAGCATTCGCTCCACCCAGTCGCCCACGCGGAGCGTCTCGCGCGCGGCGTTTTCCAACGCCAAACTGGGCGTCTCCAAAGCGTTCTCATCCAGGAATCGGGGAGCCCAGTCGTCTTCCGCGGTCTTGGGGATGGGCATCATTCGCTCGGTCCAGCGCGCGACCGGCCCGCAGAACTGCAACTCAATGACGGTGCGGACCACGTTCCACGCCAAATGAAAATTCACCACCGTTTGCAGGGGCGAAAGGCCCCATTTCAACGCTTGGTTGGCCACGAAGCCCGTGCACGGCAGCATGAGGGCGGCGCCCGCGATCTTGAACGCGAGGTTGGCCGCGGCGGCCTGTTTGCCGGCGCCCCCTGTGTTCGCAGCGCTCCAAAACGCCAACACTCCGCTGCCCACGGTGGCCCCAATGGTCATGCACAAGGCGGCTTTGAGAGAAATGGCGCCGGCTCCGGCCAACGACGCCGTCAGAAGCGCCGCGGCCAGGCTTGAATACGCGGCCATGGAAAGAACGGCCCCCATCAAGGCGTCCAACCCCATGTCGGACGTGAGCGACTCCAGGGCTTCGCGCGCCGCGGGGGCCTGAAAAATGGGCTCAGAGCCCAAGACGATCAATTTGAGCGCCAGAAGCATCAAACCCAAGCCCAGCATGGCGCGCCCGGCTTGGCCCGCGCGCGTGGGCTTTTTGGTCAAAAACAGCCACACCCCGACACACACCAACAGGGGGCTCACCCACGCCAGGTCCAGCGTCAGGGCCCGCGCCATCAAGGCGGAGCCAGCGTCGGCGCCCAAACCCAGCGCCAAAGCGCCCTCCAAGCTCACGAGCCCTTGCGCCGCGAAAGAATTCGCGATCAAGGCCGTGGCGTTGCTGCTTTGCGTCAGGCAAGTGGCCGCGGCTCCGCCGAGAAACGCCCAGCTTTTCTTGGACACGCATTTTGACAACCCGCGACGCAAGCCGGACCCAAAAACGCGCAGCACGCCCGTTCGGGCCACATGCGCCCCCCAGATCAGAAGCGCGACGGCGCTCAAAAGGTTCAACAGCGTTTGCATTGCGTTTTTTCCTTGGGTGGCCAGCGGCCGTGAGGGCTTGGCGGCCTTTGAATGGCGCAGCCCCCTTCCACGGCGGTCGGGAGCTCGAAACTTTGCGGCGAACGCTGAATATAGCGCCGAAAAGTTTTGTCTCCAACCTATTTCCCCGCTTTTTGCGATTCATCCCTCTATTTCAATCCATTTTTTGAAAAAAACGACGCCGCGCGACTCATGCGGCCTGGCGAGCGAATCCGCGCCTTATTCGCCCTCCTTCGCCTCCTCCCTTCGATTTTGGGCGTGAGGACGCACACTCGCGCGTCGCTTTGATCCGCTCGGCGCCAGGGCTTGCGAAATCGCGCGGCGTTTCGTAAGATGGCCGTTCTCTGGCCGCATCGGTCCTTCTCGGACCCCTTTGCGGCCTTTCGCATTCGCCGCAACTCGCCTGGCCCCGCGCGATCGGGGATATCCCATGACACAGCAGTCCTCGCTTGACGATCACTTCTTCGGGCCCTTCTCGCCGCGAGCTCGCCAGGAGAGAGCCCGCGCTCGCGCGCTTCGGGCGCAAAAAA
>Ga0105859_1000079_pt1 | contig 41889 bp, 40 predicted proteins | sample OrgsoiDNA_201063_FD_89684 | JGI IMG/M metagenome (GOLD analysis project Ga0105859, IMG submission 89684) | Permafrost soil microbial communities from the Arctic, to analyse light accelerated degradation of dissolved organic matter (DOM) -... | ecosystem: Environmental > Terrestrial > Soil >...
CGTTCCCGAGGACGCGCGGATGTGTGAAAATAGAGCGTGCGCGAGAAAGCCACGCCTCCGACGTTGAGGCTAAGCACGCGTCGCCCGAATCGCTCCTTCACCGTGAGACCGCGCAATGCCGCCAGAATCCGCCAATCCATTGGAATCAGAAAACTCCCCAAACGGCCCGAAGTTCAATTCGCAGGAATCGGTTGGGGACTCCGGCCTCGCGAGGGGCACCCCAGCGGCGTTGACGCCGGGGCAAAAGCGATTCGCGCAGGATACGGCCAGCATGCAAAGAGTGGCGCTGAAGCAAATGATCAAGGTAGGGGCCGCGGCCACCTTGGCCGCAATGTTGCAGGTGGCGGATCCAGTGGTTTTCGTGAACCAAGACGACATTGAGAGATTTCGCGAGAAAAACATCCACAACCGGTTGATGGAAGAGGCGGTTTTTGAGAACAAGGCTGAATGTGTGAAAGCCTTGGCTCCCTACACAGATTTGGCGCAAGGGATGAAGGCCATGCTCATCATGGCGGACGGGCACACTTACGCCACGGCCGCGGCGTTCTGGGGATGCTTGGACGCTTTGCGCGCGTTGATCGAAATAGAGCCAGAATTGGCGAACAAAGGCCTCGAAAAAGAATATTTGGGCGGGACGCCGTTAATGATGGCCGCGGCGCACGCGAAAGTTGAGTGTTTCGAATATTTGCTGCCTTTGAGCGACCCGAAATCGCGCGCGGAAAACGGAGCCACGGCGTTGTCGCTGGCGGCGATGAACAAAGAAGCCACAGAAATCGTCAAAACGCTGATTCCGCTGTCGGATTGCTCCGTCGGCGCAAACGGACTGACTCCGCTTCACGAAGCATGCCTGGCCGGTTGCGTCGAAAGCGCATGGCTGCTGTTGCCGGTGAGCGACCCGAAATGCGCGAGGCAAGGCGCCACGCCCTTGCATTTCGCGGCCAAGAAGCTGGGATATGGAGCCATGAAATTGCTCGCGCCGGCCAGCGATTTGGGGCAGAAAACGCAAGAGCCGGAGCGTGCGGGAGACACCGCGTTGATGTGCGCCCTGAAAGCCGTCAAAGCCGACCATCCACAAGGAAAGTCGCGCATTTTGTGGCGAGAGATTGAGGTTGCGATGGTGGAGCTGGTTTCGCCGGAGTCGGCCAGCGCGCGGAGCGCCGAGGGATTATTGCCGTTGCCACTGGCGGTCGAAGCCGGGAGCTTGGCGGTCATGCTGGCGTTGCTGGCGGCCGGGGCTGACCCAAAAGCGACCAATGAACCGGACAAAAAAACGGCTTTGATGGCGGCCGCCGCGACCGCGGATTTTTTCTTGCTCAACGAATTGTTGCCATTGAGCGATTTGGACGCCATCGACCAGAATGGCGCCACCGCTTTGTGGCATGCGGGGCATTTCGCTGGTCTGGACACCAATAAGTGGAAGTGTTTTGAGGCCCTCGCGCGCGTGGCGGACCCAATGGCCGGCATGCAAGGCCGCCGCGGAGTTGACCTTGCCAACGAATACGCAGCAAAAGAAGCTTGGGGACACGCAGAAGAGCTGTGGGAGCGCGTCGACGAGCAGACGCTCGTGAAGTGGGGCGAGGAGTCAGACAGGGACGCCGCGCCACGCATTCACGCCCGCGCGGAAGCCATTGCCATGCGCCGCGAAATTGAAGCCGTGGCTGAGGCCGCGAGGGCGAAGGCCGCCAGCCAAAGCCAACGGCCTGAGGAAAAGGGGGCGCCGCCAAACGACAATGATGGACTGCCGCCATCCAAGAATAGAAGCCCGCGATTGTGATGCACAAGCCGGCGCGACCGCTGAGCTCAGCGCGATTTTTGCGGTTGGCGTGCTTGGGGAAATAAAAAAGGAGCCAAAGCTCCTTTTTGTTGATTAGTGCCGGCGGCTACAAGAAAGTCAAGCGGAAAGAGCCTTTAGCAGCCTCAAAAGGAATCCGAGGGGGCGTCGGCGTCGATGAAAAACAATCACATCGAAGGGCGCTTTTTGGGCGCAGCAGCCGCGCTGGCGGCGGATTCGGCGGTTTCTGTGGCAGCCGTGGGGCGCGCGGGAATGATTGGCGCCGGTTGAACATACAGAGCGAGTCCGCTGAGCGCATTGACAAAATGATCCAGCCAGGCAGGCATATCCACTATCGCGTCTTTTTTCGCGACGCCCGCAATTTCTTTTGCCGTTTCTGCCATGGCTTTTTTCGCTTCGGTGAGAAGAACCCATTCTGAGTGGGTCAGCTGAGCACGAGTCGGCGAATGCAAAACGCCTGCGTTTTCCGGGAGATCCGCCGTTCGCTGAGCCCCAAAGGCCTGGGCGATGTCATGGGCGAGGTGATCGAAGACGGCTATGTCCCCCGTCGCCACCATGGCCATCATGAGCTTGGTCAGAGAGTGCTGCCCATAGACATCCACAACGGGTTTGCCGGCTTTTATTTCATCGCTGATCGCGCGAGCGATGATGGCCAAGGCGTTTTCACGCGCGACGGGCGATGGCGGCGCAGAGCCTTGCAGGTTCAAAACAGTCTCGGCTTGGCTGATCGCTTGGTCGAATGCGGATGAATTGTTTTGGGTCATGAGTGAGGCTCCGGGAAAGAGAACACAAGGGGAAGAGTGATCAGTATAGCACAGAGACGAAACAAAAAAAGCGCCGTGAACGCTCGCGTTGAGCCACTGTTGTCGGGGTTCCTCTCCACAATCGAAAAAAGTGATGCGCGTTTTTCAGCATGCGAGGAGGCCTGGGGCACCGGATGGCTGGGGCGGGCGGGGGCTAAATCCTCCATGGGAAAATAGAATAAAAAATCAAATAGTTAAATATCGGCGAATTGTGCGCGCAGGCACCGAAAGAAAAAGCATTTTTGGATTGGCGAGCACGGCATTTGTGAATTGGTGAACCTGGAAAAGAGCTTGGATATTGAGCCGTTGAGCGATTTTTTTGGAGAAAAAATCCTTTTTCAGGAAAGAAACCGAATGGGGCTGAGACGCGGAATTGCCGAACGCGGGCTGGTGTGGGAGACTGAGTGGGCGTCAAGCGAGTTTTGGGCGCGATAAATTCAGCCATTAAGCCAAAGAAAAAAATGCCAGAAATCTCCACACTTTCCGAATTCGCAGCGTTGTCGCAGAAAAAATCCGCAAAAATTGTCCGGCACACGCTGAACGCGGGGGCGGTGAAGGAATTTTGCGCTGAAATTGCGCGCGAAAGATTTGACGCGTTGAGAGAGCAGGACGCGAAAAAGGCGGAGCGGCTGACCCGATGGCTCAATTCAGGAGCCTCTAAATGGCTGCTGAGGGAGGGGCGCGCGAGCCAGGTGGAAGAATTGGCGAACGATGCGCAACCATGGGCCGCCGAGGTTTTGGAGCGCGGCGAGACGCTCTGGTCAGTGATTCTGGACGAAACGGTGCTGCGCCAAGTCGGACACATCGCGGACTGGGTGGCCGACAATGCGCCGCGCCAGTTGGAGCAACTGAGCTTTGAGCAAGCGATCACGGAAACAGCCGAGTGGGACAAACGGCGATCGCGGTTAAAGGCCCGGAACGAGGATTGGGATGGTTTGACGGTTGTGGGAGACGCCCCGAGCGCCGCGCCAACCTACCCCAACGCGCAGTGGGTGGAGCTCAAAAGCGCTGAGGCGCTGGACCGCGAGGGCGTTCTCATGGGCCACTGCGTGGGTTCATACGCAAAACACGTGGCCCAAGGCTCAACGCGCATTTTCTCCTTGCGCGACGAAACCAATAATCCGCTAGCCACCATTGAGGCGCGTCCAATGACGCGTGAGGGAATCGAGGAGATCGCGAGCAAAGAGGGCTGGCCAAAAGAGAGGATGACCGCTGCGTTCGCGGCGGCGGCTCCATTTTCTGTGGTGCAAGCGCGCCAACGGTTCAACATGACGCTCGGGCACAGCGAGGCTTTGGCGATGAATGATTTGATGCGTGGCTTCGCGCAGAGAGGCGATTTGATCGCGCACGTGTCTGAAAGCGCGCGCAATGGCCAATTTTCCATGCCGGAAAGCGCGCAGTTGATTCCTTTTTCGGATTTGCCTGCGGGAACGGTGGTTCAATCAAAAAGCGCCTGCGTCTGGCGAGATGACGGGCATCGCCTGCCAGAAAATTTAACGATTCCGAAACTAACGATCACCGCTTGCGACGAAGGCACCCGTTGGCCAAAAAAGATCACGGTCAAAAATTTAGAGCTGGGCGCGGGAGTGCGGTTTTTGGATTTATCTGCGCTGCCTGAGTGGACAGTCGAGAATGTGACGATATCCGCGTCGGGAAAAATGGCGGGCGCAAAGTTGAATTTAGGTTCCGTCGAATCCGTGAGAGGCTTCGGCGATGAGTCCACGCGAAAACCGAACGAGAAAGGGCTGCTTTTGGCGCGAGAAAAAGGCATCGAGAAACTCGTGGTGAGCGCCGGCGCCGTGTCTTTGCCAGGATTTTGCGTGGATTCGTTGTCGGTGAACTTGAAACAGCCAGCCGACAAAAGCCTTGCCTCTTTGGCGTTGCGGTTTGCTGATGTGGGAGAACTGCGGCTATCCGCCGAAAACAACGAAAAGAAATCCTTGGTGGATTTTGCGGGGGCGACCGTCGGACGCCTCGTTGCGGAGGAGGCGATGAATTTTTCCGCGTGCGAAATGTCCGCGAGTTTTGTGCGTGAGGCAGCCGTCGATTTGTCGGCGCGTTCGGTCGAAATGCATAAAGAAATTCGCGACACCGGGAACTCCCCGCAATTTGCGGAGCGAGTGGCGGAAGGGCAGGGGACGGTTGCCACGAAGCAATCGCGGAGGTGGACAGAAGAAGATATCGGCATGGATATCGGGCTTCCTGTGTCCTATGTTTTGGTGAATAAATTATTTAAGGAAGCGGAAGAATCGAGGAAACAATTGTCGACGCGACAAGAGGGGGCAATGCTTGTCTTCAAACGAGACATTGTCTCGGTCGCCGAATCGGTTGGCTTGTGGATGTCAGAGGATTCAGCCGGCGGATTGTTGACCGGAGAGCAAGGAGGCCTTGCGGTGAAAACTCGCGGCCCCTTGTTGAACCTGGATTTGAACCTGATGTTCAAAGAGCAAGTCAGCCGCCAGGTTCTCGCGAGAAACCAATCAGTCAGGAAAACGCTCGTGGCGGCGCACCGATTGCGCACGGAAGGGGCTTCGGCTTTTGAGAAATTAAGCGAAGACGAGCGTCAGGCATTCGAATCGCGCGCAAGCGCCGCTGATTATTTCACGCTGGTCAATCCAAACAATGATCCGTCAGGATTAGTGGTCAAAAATGGCAACAGCGCGCCCCTGTCTGATGAAATCAATCATTCATTGAACTTGCTGGACCAATTGTTGCCTGAAAATCCCGTGGCGCAGCAACCGCAAAAAGAGCAGCCCGCGCATGAAGACCGTCGCGCGCCAGAAATGGCCCAGCCATTGACTCTTGCCTCTCTCCAAAAAATAGACGTGTCTCTGTGTCATGGCTTGGTGGCGCTCGGATGGACGCTGCGCTCTATTGACCAAAACGTCGATTTGGGCCCATTGCTGATCGAAATGGCAAGAGATCGGATGGAGGAAAACGACACGAGAGATATGGAGATTAGAGACCTTTGCGCGGCGGTGAGCCAGGCGTTTGACGGGGTGCGCCCAGAGCGCCCAAAGAAGTTTCACGAAAAAATCGGGAAATTGGCGATGAATCTGGATGATTTGCCGCCGGACTCCGTTTGCGCGAAGTGGCTCTTGTCATTGAGCGAGTCGGTGGAGCAAGAGCTGCGAGCCGAGAAAGAAAAAAATGAGGGGCCTGCTGAGGCTTCCGAAGGGCGGCCATCCGAACAGCAAAAAAAGGGCCCGGATATGCCCGCGTTGATAGCTGATACGCTTTCGTCATCGACCGTGGCGTGGGCCTCGCAGTCCATTGCGTGGGCTGGAAAAGTTTGGAGCTCAAGGGGCAGCTCGCGTGAAGAAAGGAAACGCGCCTGGCAGGTTGCGGCTGAATCATGCGCTGATGTCCTCGACGCCTACGGCCGCGACACGGAAGCGGAAAATCTTGAAGAAAAAAACGACAATGAATGGGCCGTTGCTGAATTGATGGCCAAAATGTTTGGCGAGGGGCACGGTCGAGCATTCACTCAGGCGATATGCATGGCGACGATCAATCGATGGGCACAATTCAACGCTGCGGAGCGAAACGCCACGAGCGACGTTTATGGCTTGGGGGGGCTGTCGTGGGTCAGCCTGGAGTCGCCAAAAAAAGCGGATTCATTGGTGGCGGGTTTGGCGCAAGAGCCTTTGTTTCCAGATCAGTTGTCGGTGCTCGTGTGTGAAAGCCACGGACTGGCGGTCAACACAAAGATGAAGAAAGCCCTCTTGGGAGTGATGCAGAACACGGCACATTCAGGATTTTTTCTTTACGAGGACGAGCTCCATGAGTTTGTGAGCACGCTAACAACCTTGAATTTCTCTGGCCTGATGTTCTCCAAGGGGCCGCGAGAACTCGATGAGGCGCGAAGAAAGGCCACAGAGGCAAAGAACGAAACCGATGATTGCGCTTGGGACATGTCAGATCGTGTGCGGTTGCCAAAAAAAATGAAAGCTCCACAAGCAGAAATGAAAAGCGGGGCGGTTCCCGCGCCAAAAACAGACGCTAGTCTCAATCCTCAGGCGATAGTGGAGAAGCCGGACACCGTAAAAAGCGTCGGCGCCTCGATTTCTGCCGCCCCAAACCTAGGAAATCGCCCTGCGGCCCGAAAGGAAGTCGTTGAGCGGACAAAAATTTCGGCCCGGGCAGATACACGGAGCTCCAAGATAAAGCAATTTTGGCGGGACGTGCTCGGCCGATAAGGGAGCGAGGGCGCACGAGCTGCGCGCTGGCTATTGCCGTCGCTGGCGGTTTTATGAGGCGGGCTGGCATTGGAAGACGTGTGGCGGGTTCTGGCGCGGCATGCGATTCCGCAGGTTCGCGCTTTACGGTGTTGCCATTTCGAAAAAGATTGCAGCGCAGGGGGGGGGGCATTGATCGGTAGTTTTTGCGCAAAGAGCGTTGTTCGAGAGCCCAAAAGGATTGGCGTCGAGGCGTGGAATTGCCGGGAGGGCCGTGGTGTGGGAGACTGAGTGGGCGCCAGGCCAGTTTAGGGCTCAATAAATTCAACGATTAAGCCAAAGCCAAAAATGTCAGAACAGCCTGACGAGTAGCAAAATAAGAGCTGCCGCCGGCAGTGATTTGATTGTCAAGAAGGGCAGGTTTTCCAATGGAGTCGCGTCATGCGCCTGTTCGCTTCCCGTGTTTTGTCCGCGTTGGGGTTAATATCTGCTCCCTGGGATGTTCGGGAGCCCGATTGGCTCCTGCCCAACCTGTATCCGGAAACCACGGACAAAACGATGTCTCTATTGTCGGAAATTGGCGTTTCCGCGGTGGAGTTTGAAAAAGACGTCGATCCGTATGCATCGATGGACAAAAAAAGATTGTGGTTTGCCAAAGTCTGGTTCGTTGACGGTTCCGCGCGCCTGATCGACACGCATCCACTCTATGAGATAGGGAATATGCCGGGGCGCGTCAATGGGGCCGGGCCGCAGTTCTTTGCGAAATGGCTGCACGTCAACAACCTTGTGCTTTCGACGAATCCGAAGCGAAAAGGACTGTGGCAGCTCGCTCGCCGTGGCGAAAAAACGGAAGCGCCGCTTATCCCGCATCCAGAAGTCGCCGCCGAGTCATTATGGATAAACGGAGCCAAATACACAACAGAGACGACAGAGCCAGTGTTCAATGCCATGGCGGTTTTTCTCGCACAAGCCCTAAACGCGCAAATGAGCGAAAAACAGCGTTCAGAAATCAATGCGGCCATTCAGTCGAGCACAGAAGAAAAGCGGCCATATAAAATCGCGCGGATAGGCCGGAGGAAGGAAATGGCCGAGTCGCCAAAGGATATTGAAAGAAAGTTTCCTGAGCGGTTGCGCGGCGAGGCGTTGGCCGTCATGGAACAAGCCGAAATGAGAGATCTGCTCGCTAACCAAAAACTCGAAGATATGCGTTCGGCCGAAGCCACGCCTTCTGCTTCTTCCACGCTCAGCGGGCAGAGAAAGGCGCGGGCACTGTGAAAAACGCAGAAGGGTTGCGCCGAGAGGTCTCCTCGTGCCTCACAAACTTCTGGGGCGTCGTTTCACGACAGAAGAGGTCTGGGGGCTGATTGAAGCGGGCGAGTCAGTGGGGGCGTCGCCATTGGCTGCGTTTGCGCGAGCGGTGTCTAAAACGGATTGCATTTCGCTCTTCATGTCTGCCTTTTCGGCCCATGCGAGCCCCTGGCCGCCCCGTTTGCGCAATTTTTTCTTGGCGTGGATGGCCTCGCGGTTTTTGCCTTCGATGTCTTCCGGGCGCCGCGCGAAAAGTTCGCCCAAAAGCTCCACGGATGCTTTTCCGGCCATCGCTTGCGCGGGCGTGAGCCCTTGTGTGTCACAAATGGAGGGATCCGCTCCATGCGCGAGCAAAAGTTTCAGCATGGAGAGGGATTTGTCGCGTGTTTTGGCGCTGTTTTTGCGCAGCAAATGGCGCAGAGGCGTCCAGCCAAGGGCATCTTGCGCGTTGGGATTGGCGCCGGCTTCGAGCAGCAGTTGCAGGTTTTGCGGGTTGAGCGCGGCGCAGGCGCAGTGCAAGGGGGTTGAGCCAAGGGTTTGGGGGCTCTGCGAAGGCAGGTCCAACAGGGCGAGCGTCTCGGGCTTGGCCAGAAAATCGGAAAAGAGCGCCAAGCCGGGCTTTGTGGCGTTGCGGGCAAAAAAATGGAGCGCGCATTCGCCATAACAATCGATGAAATCCATGGGAGCGCCAGCTTCGATAAATTGGCGTGCGATCGCGAACCGGCCGACATTCAGGGACGCCCCCACGGGTGAGGGATCGTGGCGGGAAAGGAGCGAAGGCTGCGCTCCCAGGCCGGCCAGCCGCGTGGAGAGCGGCCAAACGGTAGATTTGTGGAGGCGGCTGGCTGCTTGGGCTTGAGCGAGCGCTGCGTGCCGAGAAAAATCCAGCCCGTGCTCCAAGGCCCAGGCCAAGGCAAATTCAGCGTAAAAGTTGGGGCTCAATATTGCGCCATCGCCTTCGCGGCCGAGCAATTCGATGATTCGCGTGACGAAGGACGGACCACCGTTTGGGTCCGCCCCCAGGGCAAGCAGTTCAGGCCCCACGGCGCTGAGCGTTTCGGGCGTGGCGGCGCGATTGTGCGAGGCATATCCCGCGCCCAAAAGCGCACCCAGCGAGAAGGAGGCGCCCCCGGGCAGACCGTGCTGAATGGGGGCTTTGAGTTCGAGCCTTGCGCCCCAACGGGTGAGCAACCGCAGGCCCGCAAGCGCTTTGTCCGCCGATTCCTGGCGCTCAGATGGCAAAGTTTGCGCGTTTTGGGCTTGGCCTTGCGGGGAATAGTCGGGGGGCGCAAGGCAAGAGACATAGGCCTCCAAAGCCGGAAGCCCAAGCCCCACGCTCATCGGCGTCGCGCGCGCCGCGACAGGGCGTTCGCCCAAATCGGCCAGAAATTGAGCGCATTTGAAGAAGCCCGCGCAAACGAAGTCCGTCACGCCAAAGAGGGGCAAGTCAGCCCCCGCCAAGCCCGCTTGATGCAGGCGCGCAAGCGTGGCCATTTCCGCGGGGCCTTCGTCTTGAAGGGAGGCGATCAAACCTGACGCTTTGGCGGAGGAGATGCCCGCGCCGCCGAAAGAGACGTCGTCCAACACGGATTTGGAAAAAACGCCCTTGTCCAGCAGCCAGTCGAGTGTGGGCGCGTCGGTGATTTGGGTGAGCGCAGTGCGTGCGTAAACCTTCAAAAAATTCGCCGAAAAATCGGGCAAAAAAGAAAGTCCGCAATCCATGAGCGCATCCACCGTGTCTCGCCATTTTCGTCGCGTTTCGCGCCCTTTTTTCCGAACGTCGGCGTCGCGCTCACCCGGTTTTGCTTCGGGGTCGCCGGGAATCAAGAGTGTCTTGTTCATGAACCAATGCAAGTTCGGTTCCGGAGAAGAAAAAGATGCACCGGAGAAAAAATCTCGAACCGCCTGCGGCCACTGAACGGCGATTTGGCGCACGCCGTCGGCGTCGGTGCGCATGGCTGCGGCGACAAATTGGCGCTTAATTTCCGCTTGATCGGTGGCGTCAAGAGCGTTCAAGTCGGCAGTTGGGGCGGGACGAGTGGCCATGCGAAGATCCTTGCGTGGTGGGGGCCTGGTTAGCGCCTGTGGGGGGATGGCTCCCAGGCCCCATTCTACCACGGCAAGCGAGTGAATTTCGAACAAGGCTATCGGAGCTGTTGAGCGGATGTGCGTTTTGGGCAACACGCGAATCGTTTTTTCGAAAAAGCGCCGATTGTTTAAACCAAGAGGTAAAATATCTTCATTGAGTCGTCGCGCATCGCGCCACTGAGGAGAAGAACATGAATTTCAGCGAAACCAAGTGGCCGGGATTTCAAGCCTTTTCCAACCGTGTTTTGTCTTTCGTCCTCGTTTGGGCCGTTTGTTGTTCGCTGGAGCGCATGCAATCAGCGGCCGAAGCCGGCGGAGCTTTGTTGGTGATGTTGGTTTGGGCCGTGGCCAGCGCGTGCGGAGTTCGGTCCAAAGGATGGCGCGGATTGGGAATGATGTTCCTTTTCACCCTGGTTTTGTTGGTGTCGTATCGAGCGGTTTTAGGCGTTTTTGGCATTCAATACTAGCTCGCGCGCCGGCGGTTAAAGGCGTTGAATTGGATTCGGTCGCCACAGCCAAGCAATAGGCGGAAGGCGGATCACAGCTTCATTTTCACGGATGCGCCCAGCGACCGGCAGTCCGTCGCGGTGTTGGCGCTCCGCCATGAGTCGCTGATGAGCCCTCTGGATCGGCCGCCCTCAAAGAGGAGTGTTTTCGGATTTCCTTCTTGCGCTTTGCGGCGCAAGCCCTACAATCGCCCCTAAGGAACACAACTCAACGGGAGACGAATATGGGCGTGGCGCGCGTGGTGGCTTATGGCGTTTTGGTGACGGATGAATTTGGCGAGGCCTTCGAAGAAATGCGGGAATTGCACGACGCGATCGGTGATCCCTACAAGAGTGATCCCTGGCTGGTCTCGTGCCCCTCGGCCGAGTCTCCGCAGCTGGTGGTCGGCATCGAAGCCAATATTGAGAAAAACACGGACTTTAGCGCGCTGCAAGCGCAGTGGGAAGAGGCGATCGCAAAAGCGCCAGCCCAAGTTCAAGCCCTGGCCAACGAATGGGAACCGGACGTTTGCTTCCTGGCCGGGAAGAATTGAGAGAATGGTTTCTGTGGTTTGCGCTAGGACAGAGGCCTCGCTTGCGAAAGGTTGTTGGAGCGGGCAAGGTCGACAGCGACTGTGACAGTGCTCTTGCTGGCCGAGCGTGGGGGTTGTGTGGTTTTTGCGCGCAGCAAACGCTGAAAAGGAGAGGCAAGAGAAGCCAAAGAGCCTTCGGCGTTCATGTTCCTGGGCTGCCGTGTTATGATTCAGCCATTCGCCGCCGCGGCAAAGGACAACGTCGCCATCGGCTCCTCCCTGAGCCGGCTCACCTCTTTTCAGCGATTCACCCATGCCAACCTCCGCTGTCCAGGCTTCGTCGCAATCAGAATTCAAGCTCACCCAACGCCCGCAAGGGAGCTTGGTCGACGCGTTGTTCGCGCCACGCCGTCGACCGATTGGAACTCCCCCGGCCCCACCGGGCTCTCGCGCGGGGAGCCGGATTTATTTGCCGGTCTCCGCGTCAGAGGAGCAACAAGCGATCAGCCAGGGAGCGCGCAAAGGCCCCAAAGGCGGAATTTTCATTGCCGCCGATGGCGATCTCGCTGCTTTCGAGCCTTGGCTGCCCTTTTACGCCCGGGAGTTCGTCGAGCCCTTGTGCGTCGATCTCATACCGTCCACGAGCTGGGGTGGTTCATTGGCCAATCTGTTGACGGCTTCGAGCTGGGACAAATTGCGCCAACCCGCCCTGTCGCGCACAAATGGCGTTTGCGTGGTGTGCGGCCTGGCGGGCGGAAACGGGAAAGCGGTGCATTGTCATGAGGTGTGGGAGTATCACCTCCCTCTGGCGGGCGAAATCGGCGCGCAAAAGCTGGTGGGCATCCTGCCGGTCTGCAAGCTGTGCCACGAGATGTTTCACTTGGGGAGGGCCGCCATGGAAGGGCGGTTGGATCGCGCCCTGAGCCGGTTGGCGTGGGCGAACCGATGGAGCGCCGCGGAGGTGGACGCGTGCCACCGATACGCGGGGACAAAGTGGCGGGAGCGCAGCCAGCGGCTCTGGACACTGGATCTGTCCATGTTGGGCGCGGAGGCCAAATTGAGCTTGAAGGGCGGAGCGACAGGCGTTCGGGTCGACGGAGAGGGCAATCTGCGATACGAGAGCTCGCAAGGAGCCGGCGTCACCCGTCTGACCGGCGCTCCGTTCACTAGCGGCGGAGTGGTCTATGGCCCGTTTGGCGCCCCAGATTATCGAAAATTCCGCAAAGACGTGTGAGTGGAGAAAGGATGGCGAACGCCACTGAAGAGCCGTGAATAAAAACCACGGCCGTTCGCAAGGCCGGCTACGGTCGCGTTCTCACTCCAATCGCGCCAATCAAACCCGGCGGTGAGAGGCTGTTGAGTCCAAATCCCTATTGGCGTAGAATAAACAGGCCACTGAAAGCAGCGGCAGAAATTAACCAAAAGGGCATTCCATGTCGCCAGAAGAAAAAAAAGCATTTAAAGCCGCGTTTGTCAGCGCCGTTAAATACGGCGCCGCGAGCGAGGTGGAGGCTTTTTTGGCGTTGGAGTTCACGGCGGCTCAGGACGCCTGGACGCCGTTGGTGTCGGCGACGATTCGAAATCGCGCGCCGATTGTGCAGGCGCTGCTGCCGTTTTCGGACGTGGAGCATCGAGTCCTGAGCACGGGAAACACGGTCTTGATGGTCGCAGCAGCGTTTGGCAGCGAAGATCCGTTGAGGGTTTTGTTGCCGGTCGCGGACGCCAAAGCGACAAACCTGGCCGGGCAGACAGCGTTCATGCTGGCCGCGAAGGCAGGAGCGGTGGGTTGCGTGGACGCGCTACTGCCCGTTTCAGACACAAAAGCCGTGGACAACAGCGGATTCACGGCTCTGATGCACGCCGCGGTGAAGAACAGGGCCGAGTGCCTGGAGCGGCTGCTGTTGGCCAGCGATCTGGAAGCCCGTGAGACGGCAACCCATCAAACAGCCCTGGATTTGGCGAGGGCCAGTGAGGCTTGGGCCTGCGTGGACATCCTGGCGGCGGCAAAGTCGCCAGAGCAAGCGCGCGCGGAATTGTCCGCAGCGCCATCAAGCGCGGTTTTGCCGCGATGCCAAGCGATCGTCGAGCGGGCTGGATTGCTGGTGGAAGTGGCGTCGGCCCAGAACCAAACCAGCGGGGCGAAAAATGGAGACGCTTGCGCGGAGGAGGGGAAGCCGCTGCCGTCGGCGGTGGTTGATGCGGGCGGATTGCGGCGAGTCTGAGTCCGTCCGTTTGACCCAGTTTGAGTGAATTTGAGCCTGTGTTTCTGGAAAAGCCATGATCAACGAAAAAATCAAAAACAAAGATCGGCGAGAAAAAATGAACGCGTTCATCGAAAACTCGATGCGGATCGAAATTAGCGACAACCCGGACAGTGTTTTGTGGATGGCCGTGAATTGTCGAGAAAAAGAGGCGGTTCTTGCCGCTTTGGAAAATGGCGGCAATCCTTTGGCGGTAATGCCCAGCAATTCGAACACCGCGCTGATAAATTCGGTTTATCGAGACGATGCGGAAATTTTCAAAATTTTGTTGCCGCTTTCAGACCCAAACACGCAAAATAATGAAGGGGAAACGGCATTGATCAAAGCTGGCTCTTCGTTCAAAAAGGAAATTATTTCGATCCTGCTGGGGGACGCCCGAGTCGACGCTGACCTGAAAGACAAATATGGCGGAACCGCATTGAAATATGCGCTCAATGAACCGTTCCCGGATGCAACAATCCGAGGGCTGGCGCTCGCGTCTAGCCAGGAGACGCGCGAGGCCGCGTTCAAAGCAAAACTCGGGAGCCTTCAAAAATTTGCAGCCGGCTCATTGACGCCTCCGGCCATCACGGCTCCTCGATGGAAAACCCTGGACGCTTTGAGCGAGTGGATGCCAGAAGGGCTGATGAAAGATGCGTTGGAGACACTGGGCGAATGGGCCGCCATAAGGACGCCGCGGCTCACGGCGCGCTGGGAGGCCATGGCGTTGGAAAAAGAAATGGCTCTCGGCGACAAGGGCAATCAAGGCGCCAAAAATCTCTCACGGCGGATGTGAGGAATCCGCGTTTTTGCGCTGTCGAGCATCCCGATCGAGAGCATCGCCAAGCCATCGCGAGAGCCTATTGCCCGGGCACGGCGTCCATGGCATGATCTGGCGCCAAAATCCTTTGCGTTGAGAGTTTGCAATGGCCAATGTTCTCCTGCCGCTGGACACCGCGTTTTTGCTCAAAACAGATCCGGCGCGCGCTTATGCGGTGGCGGCGCTGGCGGCCGCGCAAAACAATGTCGAAGTCGTCCAGGCCTTTTTGGATGACGGGCTCGACCCGGCCAACGCTCAGCACAAAAGCTCCACGCGCGGCGGCGGGCGAGACTTTCACCACTGCGTCTGGCTGGCGGCCGTGCAAAATGAGGCGGTGGAGACGATGAGCGCCATCGTGGAGGGGCTCGACAAAGCCCAGATTCGGCGATTGATGGGCGCGAAGCCCATGGGCTGGGGGTCTTGGCAGACGGCGTTGTGGGAGTACGCCCAAAAATCGATTGAATTCTTTTTGTCGCGCGGCTATGCATTGGGCTCAAAAGGGAGGGAAATATGGGATTTCCCCTATACGGCTCCCGCATTCGCTTGCTCGGCGCTCATGGGGCATGAAAATGTCGCCGAGGCCTATGCGGGGGATACTCGTGAAAGGCTGATTTTCAGGGGGCTCACAGGAGACTCATTCATTGCTTTTCCAGCGCATGTTTACGCCGCTGGAGACTGCGCGCGGATGTTGGCGAAAATGATCGAAGCCGACCCGGAATGCCTCAAATTCGGCGCGAATGTCGTCTCAGTCGCCTCGGCTCGCCGGGACTTGGAGCGACTGCGGCGCCCCTATCTGCTTTTTCCGGGAGTGGACCGATTCGCGCCGAATGAGGACCCGTCGAGGCTTTTGCCGCCAGGAGCCGACGCGGACGCGCCGTTTGACGCTTTGGATTGGGCGCTGTTTTCTCGCGCGCCGAATGCGGTCCTGGCGTTGCGCGACGCAATGGGCCGCGACACGATTGAAGCCCGCGCGGAGTGGTGGCTGAATTGGGCGAGAAAAAATGAGGGCGCGGCCCTGCATGTGCATGAGATGGGCGTGAAAGTGACTTCCGAGGAGCGCGCCGCGGCGCGAGACGCGTTCATGGCCTTCTGCGAAGGCGTGGTGATTGGCTCTGCGACGTTGGCGGGAACGGCCGAGGGCGGTCTGGCGGGAGGGGAAGGCGAGGGGTCAGAAAAAGCGACTCGCCGCCCCGTGCGGCTTTGATGGGGGCGGGTCGTTGTGAACGCCCCACGGGCGTTGGACAAGAGCCCCCCCCGAACTCGGACAACCGGCCCGACAAAAGCGAGATAAAGCGATAGAATAACTCACGGGAGCCACGGCGCCGCAAGGCCTGGCTGCGCGAGCCTCCCGCAGGCCGCGCCGAGCGGCGAACCCACTGCGGAGAAATCTGGATTTCGGGCCGAATTCAAGAAGGCCTTCAAAAAAGGATTTCGCGCCAGATTGAAGCGATAAAGCCTCTGTGAGATAAAAAGCGATGAAAGACGAAATTAACGCCATTGAACAGGCCCTGACAGAAGCAGCCGAGGCGGCCGATCGGGTGGCGCTGGCGAAGAGATTGTCCGCTTTGATCGGTTTTTTGGACCTCACCCAGTGGAGCGGGGCTGACGAGCGGGGCGACACTCCGCTGATCGCCGCCGCAAGAAGTGGCGACGCAGAGGGCGTCCGCTTGTGGCTCGATTGGTGCGAAGCTGACGCGGTCAACCAAGAAGGCAATTCCGCCCTGATGGAGGCCGTGCGCGCAGGGAGCCTCGAATCCGTGAAGTTTTTGGCGCCGGTTTCGGATCTGGAAGAGAGCGACGCAAACGGGTTGGGGCCCGCGCAGTTCGCCGTGAAAATGGATTTGCTGGAAATCATCCAATTCCTGGCAGAGGAGAAGTGGCTTTCGACAAGGGATCAAGAGGCGTTGCTGAGCGACGCGGCTCAGTATTCGAGCATGCGGTGTTTGGTGTTTTTGTCGGATCGTTGCGAGCGCGCGGCAATTGAAAAGGGCGACGACGTGGTTTTGCAGCTGGCGCTGACAAGCGCAATCGACGCCGATCAGCCGCAAGCGGCCCTGTTTTTGCGCGAACGTGAACGGCTGCGAGAGGCGGCGGCCGGAGAGAGCGATCCATGCAACGGAGCCTCTCCTGTTTGGTCGGCCATCGTAAGATCGGCGCCTCGGTGTTTGGCGGTGTTTTTGTCGGGGCAAGATTGGGCGGAGCAAAATAGCTTCGGCGAAGGGCTTTTGGAGATTGGGCTGAGAATGTGCCAACCCCGTTCTGACAAATACGGTGGAGCGGATGCTCAGCGCAAAGAGTGTTTGGACCTGCTGGAAAAGACCGCGCCCCTGGAACATGGCCGCGATTTCCTGGCCCGGCATCCAGACGCAGAAACGTTCATTTTGCGCGCGCGAATCGAGGCCGCCGATCTTGAATCCGTCGTGTCGGAAACCACCGAAAAGACACGCAGCGTTGCGAGATGCGAGCCACAAACTGAAATCGATGGGGCAATATCCGAAAATGCGGAAAAATCCCGCAAGGCGACGGTGTCAAGGCTGTGAGCCAGAGGCTTCGCAGAGGCCGAAGCTTGGGCGCGCAAGGCGAAGACTGGCTGATTTAACAAGCCCGCTGAATACGAGATCAGGCAGAATTTAAAATGGCTCGCGCCATTGCGCCGGTGTAAAATGGGGTTTTCAGCGAATCGGGCTCAAAATCATGGCGCAAATTTCAAACACGTTGGACCCAGTCAATGTTCTGGGCGTAATTGTCTCGTTGGGCGCCGTCGCGGCGGCAAACAGCGCCAGCGTTTCGGCCTCGTCGCCGACCCTGGCCAGCGCGTTGTGGCTGGGCGGTTTGCTGGGCGGCATGCTGTTCATTGCGTTTCATTTTGGGAAAATTGCCGCGTGGCCAGTTTTGGCGCGACTTTTGATCATCGGGGCGGGCGCGGTGGCAATTGGCGTCATGTTTGTTGTTTCTCCGGCTCCATCGGCGCCCGTCGCGGCAAGCGCGCTGACGCCAGCGCATGGGTCGGCAGTGGCAGGCAAAATCCCCGGCTAACGCCACGAACCGGTGCGTTCAAGGCGGTGCGTTCAAGGAATCCTCGCATGCGATTTTTTCATTTTTGCGCGCAAAAGCTTCGGTGGCGAAAGCGCCAACCGCGGCGGTGGACAGATGCGCCCCAAAACGACCGAGATGAGCAATGCGCGAGGGCCGGGCGCCACCCGCCTGATCGGCGCCCCATTCGCCAGCGGCGGAGTGGTCTATGGGCCGTTTGGCGCCCCAAATTATCAAAAATTCCGAAAAGACGTTTGAGGGATGGTCGACTTTTTTGCCGTGGATGATTGCATGAGACGGATTCAAGATTGAGCCGTCTTTGTGAAAGCAAATCCCGTGAGGCCAGAGGCGGACATGGCTTTTTTTACTTTTTCAGAGACAAAAACGCCTCCCCCATCGGTGGGTATGAAAAAATTCGGAATATCCGCCAAGTCCGAACGCAAGACTGGGGTTTGCAATTCACCAAAGGAATTGAGGACGGTTTTTTCGTGGTCAAGCGCATCGGCGCGAGGAATGCCTTTCATCCACCCCCATCGGGTGTTGGAAGGAGGATCGCGCAAGGACGGAAGTTCAACCCATGTCGTGGGGCCGGCAAAAGGACCAAGGACAGCCCACATTTTGTCAGAAACGATTGGGGGAAGGAGCGGCAAAAAATGCGTCCAGCCAGTGGCGAGGGCGATTTTTCGGGGCGCGTCAAAATCCCAAACGGGAGACATTTTTGCCAGCAATGGCTCAAGCGCGGCTTCTCCGCCAATGGCCTTGGCGCGATTCAATGCTTGCCGGTCGCTCCGCTCTGGGAGGTCGGCGAAGGCGAAAGCGGAATCCCCACGGAGTTTCGCCGAGCCGATCTGAAAAATTGTCATGTTTGGCTCACGGTGTCATGGGGCCAGGAATATTTCCGGCCTGCAGTTCGATACGGTAATTATTAAAAATTCCGCGAACACCTTTTCCCTCTCCACATCCATGATCATCATACGCCTTTTCAAGGCGTTCCCTCAAGCCCCTGTAATAGTCGCGGGTATGGACCCGAGAGTGCTCGGGCTCCTTGGCACTGATCGCCGAGCAAGGCCGTTGATCAGTTATAAAAAAAAGAATATTCGCGAGCTTGCGGGAGGCTTTTTTACTCAATAGAATTAAAAGTGTGGAGAAACTGACGTTTTATCGATCACCAAAAAGCAAACGACACGGAGGCTGTATGAGTGGAAAAGAAAAAGAGGATTTCATTGCGCGAGTCAAAGAGGCTTACAGTGGGGAGCCGGAGAGCATTGACGTGCTCGCCATTCTTTCGCGCCCAGAAATAATCGCGAAATTTGATCAAGTGCAACCGACAATGATCACGCGTGAAAAAGTCCTCGCATTCCGCGAGAAAGTGATGGAAAACACAAGCATTGATCAGGAAACCCGGGAGCTCATGGAGAAAGCGCTCACCGGCGCAGCCAAAAGACTACCCACAACGCACTAGCGGTAGTGTCGGCGCTTTGTTTTTGAGTGAGGTTCGTCAGAAATTCGGATTGTTTTCGTTAAAAAAGCGCCACTCAGGCGCTTTTTTGTTGTCGAAAGAAAAGAGGCCTCACGGACAAGGCCCATCGAATTTTGCAAGGTTGAAAGCTTTGGGAGACTCAGCCGGACAGACAGACAAAGAGGGGCCCGCGGTAAAATACAAAGAGGCAGGCATGTCGCCCGAAAAGACTGACTCGACGCCAAATCATGTGTTTGTCGACAAAAATAAGAATATTGTGGCTGCTCGCTCGCATATTTTCCACAAGCCCCGTCCTCAGAACAATCATGCTCGCTCGTTTTGACAAAGGTGCCTGGGCATATCCTTTCAGCTCGAGTCCCAAAAGCGCGACCTTAAGTGCGCGCTGCCTAAGAATTTAAATCGTTTTCGAGCTTTCGGCGATGTAAAATGGGTTTTTAGAGCATCGGGCTTAAAATCATGGTGCAAATTTCAAACAGATTGGACCCAGTCAATATTCTTGGCGTAATCGTTTCGTTGGGCGCAGTTGCGCCGACGCCAGCGCATGGGTCGGCAGTGGCAGGGAAAATTCCCGGCTAACGCCACGGGCCGGTGCGTTCAAGGAATTCGAACATGCGATTTTTTCATTTTTGCGCGCAAAAACCTCGGTGGCGAAAGCGCCAGCCGCGGCAATGGACAGATGCGTCCCAAAGCGACCGAGACGAGCAAGAAGCGTTGTTGTTGCTGACGGCGCTTTCTTCGCAAAATGCGATTGGATGGCTTCGCCTTGTTGTGGCCGACGAAAAGGCCGCGACGACCCCAAAAGAAAAAATTCGTTCAAAAGAGGCGATGGAGAGGTTGGTGGAGGCTGTGGGGGACGCAGAAAGATTGGTCAAGAGAGGGCATTGGCTTGGAATCGACGAAATAAAATCCCCTGGGCGCGTTTTGTATGAGCGGCGAAGGGGCGGCCATCGAGGAGTTGGCCGAAAAATAACCAGGTCTCTGGGTTGCGCATTGATTTTCCTCGTTTTTTTCATGGGGACACAAGGCTTTCAGGGCCGTGAGCGGCAGTTGGGGGCCATTCTGGGCCCCAGCCTTGCAATGATTCATGACTATTTGCGGGCGGGGGGATGGCGTCGCGCGGTGGCGTTTATGGGGATTTCGCTGTTGGCGGCGGGATTGTTGTGGGGATGGGAAAAAGTTTGCGAAAAAAGAGACGCCCCGCGACAACGAAAGACGAAATCAATCAAAACAGAAAGAATTGAACACCGGTCTTTGCCTGGGATTTTGGCGTTGTGGCGTCGTTTGGAGCGTGAGCGAGCGCTGTTTTTGGCAAAAAATCCCGATTGCGCGATGACCAACGAATTGGCGGCCGCATGGAGCGCCGCGACACAAGAAAAACAATGGCGAGAAGCAACAACCCCGTGGCAAAACGGCAAAGAGCCAACCAAAGAGTCGGTGAAGGATCTTTTATGGATCGAGGACCCTGACCTCTGGGTCGAAAACGGAAGCGAAGACGCAGAGCGACGAGAAAAACTCAAAAGAATGGAAGAGGGGGGAGAATTCCCCATGGACGTTTGGGAAAGCCTGCAAGAAAACAGCGACACTGTGAGCCGGGCGACCATGGCGCGGTGGTGCCGCGACGCCGCGAATCAGCGCTTCCGGAGCGCTTTGAGTCTTTGGGGGCAAGGAAATTTAAATCCACGAGCTCGCCGCCCCACAGGGGAGATGATTCGAGAGCTGCGTCGGGCGCGAGCGTGGGAGCGCTCCTGGATGACGTGCGGCGCAAAAAAGGCGTTGGGCGCGGTGGCGGGGAGAGGAAGTTCTTGGTCCTTTGGGGTCGCAATGTCGCCGATCCGCGCATTTGCCTCGGTGTTCAGGGCGATTCAAAGCCAAAAGATAAGACGCCTGGGACGGCAGCGCGACCAAATGGAAAAAGAGCGAGAATCGTTGGAGCGGCGGGACGTTTGGGGCATGGAGAAGATTTCTCGCGCAAAAACATTGGAAAAGAAAATCGAGAAGCTGAAAATCAAAAAAGATCGCGTGGATTATCTTCGTGCCCGGGCGAGCGAGAAAAAAGAATTGCACAGCAAAAAAGGGTATCTTCTTTCGGAAGATTGCGACAAAAGAACGCGATTCGTTGTTTTTAGGGCCGTCCACAACGTCTTGATAGCGAGCGCTGTGGCTCTCGTCGGCGCATGGCTGCTCTCATTAGCGTGGGTCCCCGTGACAAGCGGGAGCGATGGAATCGCGTCTATGGCTTGGCGTTTGGTTCGGTGGGCCGCAATGGGGGCCGCCAGCGCTTCTTGGGTGATGATGTCTTTGTTCGCATATGCGGCGGCTCTGTTCGAATGGATTGAAAAAGAAGACGCGATTCCTTTGTCGATATGGCCTTCGGCGTTTAAAGAGGGGGTTTTCTTTGTTGTTGAACAGGCGCTGTCTTGGTGGTCAAAGAGCATCACTGCCCCTTTGCCGCCAGAAAACGATCACGACGAAAATAGGTCCCAAGAGGAACGGGCCAAGAGGCGAGATCGCGTTTGGGAAGCTTTTTTTCTGCGGTTGGCGGCCGAAGAGGGCCGGCATGCGGAGGCGCCCTCAGAAACAATGCCGGTGGCGGCTCCGCCAAGGACGGGGAAGTCGGCCCCTGCCCCGCTTGAAATCCCCAGAGAATTGGCTCCATCGGTGGCGGGGCGAGAACACGCTGAACAACGCCCACGCCGCGCTGCGGCCAGGCGGCTGTGATTTCAATGGGCCGCGCGCTGAAATCACGCGGCGCCCACGGCCCAAAAAGCCACAAAAACTAGATCAGAGGGCGCCCTGGGCGCGAGCTGAAAATCCGCGAGAAAAAGCGCTCGCGCTCAAATGGCCTTCTGGATAACCAACCCAGGCGACACCGCTTTCGGCGGTTCTCAGGGTTGCGCTGGCGGCTGGCGTTTGGGCTCTCGGGGCCAAGGACGCAATGCCGGCCACAAAAAGGACGCTCAACGCCAGGTTGAAAAACGCGCGTAAAATTCGGCCGGGAGTTGAAAAGCTCTGCGGTTGGTTTTCGAACATGGCGACTCCTGAGAAAAGAGCGTGATCTGGCGAAGCTGTGAATGGTGAGAATTAAGGCAATAAACTAATCGCCTAAGTGTTTATTATAGTCTTTTGGCAACGCCACGCAACGCGGATGTTGCGCAAAGCGGACGCCGACGAGCCCTTTTGTTTTAATTTCAATTTTTGGTTAAATATAAGCCACGGACTGCTGGGTTGTTTCGATGATATCGATCGCGCGCTCGAAAGAACGGTCAAAATGCGCCGCAAGACCGAAAAAAAAGCGAACTCCATGGGGTTCGCTTTTTGTGCTTTCAATTTTGGCAAAATCACAGAAGGCGATAGAGCGGATAGGCGCTCTGCAAGCATCCCGAAAAACAGAATGCTTCTGGGCTTTTCCAAACAATCGAGCAATTCTCAGGCTTGAAGCCATGCCGCGCCGGCGTCCAAAAAACATTTTGGGGCGCCAGGCGAATGATTCGTCACGTTGAAGCAGCGGAGAGAATGCCAGACTAGGGGGCTTTCGTCAACTTCAACCAATCTCAACGAGGCCTGCGACGCCCGCATGGCAGTGAAATTCAGCGCGAAAGGCGCGCCTGCAGAAACCGCGAGGCGTGGGGCGCTTTCAACTCCGCGCGAGCGGTGATAGAATGGACGCACGCCATCCCATTGAACGCAGGCCGCCATGCCCACTCCTTCATCCACGGTCCCGAACTCGCCTGCCGTGGCGGATCCATTCGATCACGAAGGCATGCTGAACCGATTCTTGAATCCGGCGTTCATCAGGGACGCTCGGTTGGGCCATGACCGGCAAACGGTGTTGATGCAGGCTGCGCAAAACGGGGACGCCGAGTTGCTGCGCTTTGTGTTGCCGCACAGCGATGTGTTGGCTATCGATGGGAAAGGCGTGGCCGCGATTCATTTTGCCGCCGCAAAAGGACGCACGGAGTGCGTTCGGCTATTGATGGAGAAAAACGCCGAAGAGCAGTGCGACATGGTCGCGTCGGTGGAGTATTCAAAGCACATGGACCCAGTGGACCATGCGATTACAAATGGGCATTGGGATTGCGTCAAAATTCTGGCGCCGCACGCTTACTTGGCGGATCGCCTGTTCAGCTCCATCAGCGCCCAAAAGCTGTATCCGCTCCAAGAGGCGGCGCGAAGCGAACGAGCCGACATGCTGGCCTTTTTGGCGCCGTTTTGTTCGCCAGAGCGGGCCCGTGGTCGTGGCGACAATGGGCAGTTGTCAGAGCATCTGCGCAAAGTGGCCCGAGAAAACTTTGACGATTGCCATCATCCTTCTCGTCTTTTGGAAATTCTGGCAAACCGCAAAACACCAGAAGCCCGTGAATGCGCAAGAGCCATTTTGTCCGACCCGAACGTGAGAATCCGTCGGGACAAGCGGCAAAACAATGGCGGAGCTTTTTTCAAGGCGATCGGAGCGGAAAATCCAGCAATGGCGACTCTCCTGGCTCCCCATTTCGGAATTAACGAAAAACAAGGACTGCCCGATTCGGGAGAAGGCAATCCCCTCTGGGACTGCACTCCCATCGCCTGGGCTTTGCGAAAAAACGCCACATCATGCCTGGATGCCCTTCTGCCTTTGTGTGATGCGTCTTTGTCGGAAACCACCTATTACACCAGCGTTTACCATACGAATTCAGGGTATGTCAGCGCGCCCCATGAGGCGCTGGCCCTTGCGTTGTCGATGGATAAAGCGCCCACGGCCAGCGCTGGCGAAAAAGAACGGCAATGGGGTCTGGCCGATCGAATTTTGGCGCGGTGCGTGGAGCTCCGTTGCGATTTAAGCCCAATGCGCGAATACTTCTCTTTCCTGGGCAAGCCTGACGACCAAGCCCCTGCTTGGGAGCGGTTGCCCCGTTTCCGCGCGCAATTAGAGGTCGACGGCTTGCGTGAAGCATTAAACGAAGCAGCCGAAGCGACAAGGCCTGTCGCTGCGGAACAGTTGGCGAAAAATCCCGCGGCGAATGAGCCGCCTTGGGGCGATCAGGAAAAGTCCGCCACGAACGGCCCTCGATCGCCGACGCGACTCTGACGATCTCCGGGTTCGTGAGAAGCGACGGTTGGAGCGAATTGTTATTTCAATTTTTGGTTAAATAAAGGGGCGGATTTTCTGCGTGGCGAGCGCCGATCGCGCGTAGGGAGCTTGCCGGTTTTGGCGTTGAGTTTGGCTGTGGTTGACATCCTCCCCGCCCTAAAGGACGAGGTTTTTCGCGGCACCTGATAAATTGCAGATTTTTTCGCCGTGTGGAGAAAAGGCTGTAAAATGGGGATTGCTTGCTTCTCGACCAGCGCCCAACCGCGGAAAAATCATGGCCCAGCAAAAAAACGGAATCATCGACCCTCTCAACCTGTTGGGCGGCGCCGTGGCGTCGAGCACTGTGCTCGCGATACACACGGATGCCATGGCCCGCGCGCCGGAGCTTGCAGGCGCATTGTGGTTTCTCGGGTTGCTGGGCGGCGCCCTGTTCATCAGTTTTCACTGTGGAGTCTTCGGGCAGCCTAGCCGGTTGGTGAGGGCATTGCTCATTGCCGGCGGCGCGATCGCGATCATATCGGCCGTGATCGTGGCCAATCTCGCGCCGTCAGCGGTGGATGCCACGACGAACAACTCCACGGCGGCGCCGGATCAAAGAGAGGCTCCGCGCGGAGCCTCCAAAAAACAAACCACGGACCCCGCATTCATAAAACTCTGATCTGGTTTTGGGCCCTTCGGCTCTCTCCAACTTTTGGATGAGAGGGCGTCAGCCGCGCTCCGGCTCAGCGTTCAGTGCCGCGCGGATGGCCCTGAGAAGTGATCGGGATCGATTTTGAACGCGAAAGACGGGAGCAATTCCGCGGTGCCGACATACGCGCAGTTCGGATCCGGCTCTATGGGCTCGCCCGTCGCCGCGTCAATGCTGTGGCTCAGAATGATTTCCTCCGCGGGCAGCAGCCTGACGTTTTGCCCCATGGCGAAAACGCCGCTCATGGTGGCGCGCCAGGGAGGCTGCTGGGCAGGGTTGAGCTCTCGCCGGCGAATAGTGATGCCTTTGGCGCTGGGGCTGTCACCATGAACCAACGCGTAGGCTTTGAGAATGATCCAATTGTCAGAGCCAAAAGTCAGATTGTCTTCGCCATCGCTGATGGAGACAAACCACGTGCGCGCGTCCCGGGATTGAGCCTCGGCGATGGCGTGAAACAGGTTGGAAATAGGGTTGTCAAAAGAGGGCTTCGCGCGGCGCGACAAAAGGTGCCGCCATGTGCCCAGCTGGTCGCGAACGGCTCGTTCTGACTCGAAATGCCAGCCTGCGGCAAGCGTTTCAATTTCCGCCTTGGCGATGCGTTGGATCACCGCAAGGCCCTCTGCGTTGGTCGAATGCTCTGCGATCAAGGCGGCCAGCATGGCTTGCCTTGTTTTTTCGTCATCGGCCGCGAACCGGCCGCGCAGATCGGTGGCGACCTTTTTTGCGGTTTCGATCAATTCCGGAGAGGCGAGCTTTCGGCGTTGCTCTTTCAGCATGCGCTGAATTTTCTTGGAAGAGGCTGATGGCACGGCGGATCTCCTCGAATGGGGTAATGAACATTCGTGAGTGTAGCACGGGACAGGCAGGGTTGGCTCGATTTTCGAGCATCTCATCTCATGGGGTGAGGCTGTCCGGGCATTTCAATTTTTGGTTAAATAATGGGCTGGGGCAATGGCGGGGGCCGCAGCCGCTTGTTCCGTCCTTTTGCTCGACGGCTCACAGTGATCGAGGCGCTCTCTTCACGGCAGACGCCACGCCGGCGCTCGAATAGAGCCCGCCGTCCGTGTCGTCGCCTCGATCCTGCCCATTTTCCCGAGCGGCTTGGTCGGCCGCGGCGAACTCCGCGCGCAAAACCTCCGCTTCGCGCCGCGCTTCATACCGCGGCATTTTCGCCGAGCCCATCGCGTTCGAAGCCAGCGCGCGCAGGCGCTCCAAGGGCTCCGCGACGCCCAGCTCGTCGATGATCGCCCACTGAATCTCTTCCCGCTCTTCGTCGCGCACGTCAAAACAGTTGCGGAGCCTTTCCACGGCGAGGTCGAACGCGCGATCGCCATTTTCCTTGGCGACGCTCAAATCGCTTTTGCGCGCCAAAATTGTGGCGCACTCGCGCTCGTCGCCCCGAACCGCCCGCATCAACGCCGTTTCTCCATACTCGCGCAGCGCGTTGGCGTCCACCCACGGAAGAAGCATCTCCATGCATGTCACGCAGCCCCAATGAGCCGCTTGCCCCAAGGGGCAAACATCCCCGCTGAGCCCCCACTCGCGCAAGCTGGCGCGAGCGCGCTCATCAGCCAGCAAGGCGCCCAGGGCTCCCGGGTGATTGCTTTGCGAGGCTTGCGCGAGCAGAGAGGCTCCCAATTCATTGACCGCGCAAGGATCGGCGTGGGGCAGCAACGCCTCGACGCTTTGCGCATTGTCGTCGCCCACCGCCCACAACAAAGCCAAGTTCAAGGCGCCGGGGCCCGCCGCGATCAAATCCGGAAGGCGTTTGCGCAGCAGGGAAATGTCCCCTATCGCTTCATCCCATTCGTCGGCTGTCATGCCGGCCAAAGACTGGTCGATGAGGGAGGACGAGTTGCGCATGATAGTGCGCGCGCAAATGGGCAATCCAGCCGTGGCGGCCACCTGAGCGGCGGAAACCTGCGCTCCCCGCGGAAACGCTTCCGGAAAGAAGTCCCGAAGCTGTCGAATGACGGAATTGTGGTCATGGTCCAGCAGCGCGGCTTGCAGGTTTTCCCGTTGCCGGTCGCTCAGTTCGTTGATGTCCACGGTCGCCCTCTTTTTTTGCCGCGGGTTTGTGTCCGTGGCGTTTCTGCTGCGCGCTCGCGGCTCTGTTCGCTTTCACGCGAGTTCGGCCGCTCAGGATTCAATTTACCATTTTGGCGGCGGCGCGACAAGCGCGGCACTGCGCCGCGGCGCGGGAAACCGCGCAGGAAGCATAACAACCCGTTGCGTCGCTGGATTTGCCGCCCCAAACGTGATTCAATGCCAATTGGAACGCAAAGCGCCCGTGAGGGGCGTTCGCGGAGGAAAAAGACACGGAGGGCGCATGCGCAATATGGCGAAAGAGCAAGACAGAGAAGAAGCCAAATCAATCCTTGGTTTGCCGGAGGACATCGCTCGCACGCGCGTCAAAATGGCCAAAGAAGCGGCTCGCGGACTGGATGCTGCGTCGCTGGAGTGGCTATGCGGACCAGGCGGCCTGCGTGGCTTTGATTGGGTTTGCCCAGATTTAAACGAATGGAGAAATCAGTCGATTTTCAACAAAACCCCAAGCGTGTGGGAGTGCTTGTGCCAGGCGTTGCGCGCGAAGCCCGAAGCCGTTGGCGCGGAAGACAGAGCGTTGCGCGGATTGCGCGCGTTGATTGGGAGCGGATTGTCGCTCAATGACGAAGCGCGAGCGACTCAGGGCGGAGACGCTCTAAGGCGAGGCCTTTCACTGGTGGCGCCGTTTCCCGGCGTCAAAATAAAGAGCGCCTTGCCAACCGCCGCCAAGGGAAGACGGCATGGCGGCGGAAGCGGCGCCCCCTTCGAGATGGTCAGAAAAAAAGGCGAGGTGCTGACGGCCAGCAATTTTTTGGAGGTTTACGGCCGAGAGGCCATGCTGTCGATGGGCCAAAACGGCATGACGATGGAGGCTGCGCTCGCCACATGGCAGCAGAGCCTCGAAGAAGCAAAGCGCCATCAAGATTTGAGCGAAAACGGTCCGATGATGCTGTTTTTGTCGGGAGCAAAAAACGGATTGTCAGAACTGGCGGCAAAGGAATTGCTGGGCGATGCGGCCCAAGCGGAAACTGGATCCGTGCGCGGAGCGGCCAAGCGGCTGTGAAAAACTGCCTTATGCACCGCGCTTGAAGGCATAAGCCTTAAAAGCGCTGATGGGGCAGAACAAAGCGGAGAAAAACCAACCGATCCGTCAAAAAAGATGGCCGAAGCGAAAAAAATTTGAGGCGGCGACGCCTTCATTAGGTGCCGCGAGAAACCTCGTCCTTTAGGGCGCGGAGGATGCCAATGTAAGTCGTCCCTTGGCAAAGCTCTACGCAGGGTTCGTCCTTTTGATCGATGTTGAGCGCGCCGTGGATCATCAAAGACTTCTGGGGGCGCGGCGCGCGAGCGCTTGGGCGGCATTCGCCGTCGAATCAGGGCAATTCGAAAGGACCGACTCACGCAAGGCGCCACTGACCAATCTGGACAATTCACGTGCTTCAACCCAAGCCAAAGCTTTTGGCAGGGCGCCATGGGGCGCGTCATTGAGAATTATGCGCACGCGCGCTGTGTCTTGGAAAAATGGCGCCAGAATGTCCACGCAACTCCATCGCCCAAGGGAGACGGCCAGTTCCAACGCATCCAAGCCATCTTTGTCGCGAAGAGACAAATTCGACAACGGAGCCAAAAACGCCACGCCGCTTGAAAATTCCATGATGATCGCGGTCATCAAAGCCGTGTGTCCATCATTGTCTTGCGCGTTGACGTCTGAATGGGGCAAAAGGGTCCGCAGGGTGATGTTGGCAAGGTTGTCAGGGGGCGACGCGCAGCGGCCCCTTACGCAACCGCCCCTTACACACGCGGTCATAAGCGGCGTGGCGCCTGAGTCATTGACAAAAAGTGCTTGCCCTTGAAGGCCCAGAGAAAACAGCCATTCAAGAGCCATTTTTCCAGCGTCTCCTGGAATGTTGGAAATAAGATCTACCGCTCCACGACCATAACAGTCGACTTGCCCAACGTCAGAAAAAGGAGCCAACAATTTCAAGACGGAAAAATGCCCTTTCTCGGCAGCGATTAAAAATGGCGTTTGTCCGTATTTGTCGGTGTGCGTTGGGCTAAACACTTTGAGAAGTTCAGGCAATACGTGCTTTGACCCCTTGAAAGCCGCAGCGCTTAACGCCGTCATTTGCTTGATGGAGCAGGTCCATTGAGGATCGGCGTAAGGCATCCAGCGCAGCAAAGCGTCCAAATCATCCCGAAGGGCTGCGCGATAAAGCTCAGCGTTTTGATGGTCGTGCCGTTCAGTCGGGGTCATCAAAGGCTCTTGTGTGTGGAATGTCGGTTTGTGCGGGAATTCACTGCCGCGTCAAAAAGCGGTTTTTGTCGCTTTGTGCGTTGAGTGGCCTGCCGTCAAGACAACACAATTATAATCAAAAAATGCGGTGCGTTCAATGAAAAAGCGACGCGAAGGAGCGTGTGGCGTTCGACGGGAAGTGCAAAGAGGATCAATGATCAGCGCCAATAGCGGAGGTTGGCCTGTTGGCGGAGCCCGGGGTGGAAAGAATGAATCGCGCTTCTGCGCTGCAGACTACAAGGAACACCTCGCAGGCCTGCGCGCGTTGAAATGCATATCTTGAAGGGTTTGTGGAAGGCAGGGCAAGGGCGCATGAAAACCAATCCGGAAAAAAAGGGGGAGGGCGCAAAAAGGGGATTGAAAGACGCAACCACGCCCGACTCGTTTCGCTTTGGTTAAATAAATGCGCCGTCGGAGTTGAAGAACTGGATTCAACGGTTGAAACATGAAACAATGAGAGATCGAATTCACAAAAATCACGAGGGTCAGTCGGGGATGCAAACGAACAGCGCTGTGGAAAAGAAAGAGCCGAAAGCCAAACGGGACGCCGCTTGGCAAAAGAGGGCCGTAAAGGCCATTTTGCAAGGCGACCTGAAAGACCTGGCGGCCCTGCGGCCGGCGATCGCGGCAAATTCAATTCTCAAAGCCCGGGAGAATGGCCACCACGCCGAGGTCGCTTTGATTGAGGCGGTCTCAGCTCAAAAACTAGAGATGGTGCAGTGGCTTTTGGAAAAAAGCGCCCGCGACAACATCGATGTCAAAAAAATCGTCACGCTCGCGAGACAGAAACGAACCGCGTTGATGGTCGCCGCGGCGTTCGGGAATGTGGAGATCGTCAAGGCGTTGATCCCAGTGAGCGCAGTCAAAGCCTTGGACAACGATGGAGATGACGCATTGTTGCACGCGGCGTCCAGTGGGTCGCCAGAGACGGTGTTGGAATTGCTTCCAATCTGCGACGCGAAAATACATGGGGGGAGGGGCGCCACCGCGTTGATGGTCATGGCAAGCGAGGACACGAGATCGCAAGAAGAGGCTTTTCGGGCGTTGCTCGCCGCAAGCGATCCTTTGTCGCAGGACGAGGATGGAGACACGGCGTTGATGTGGGCGGCCCGATGGGGATATCTGGAAGCCGTGAAGATTTTGTTGCCGCACAGCGATCCAAAGCACAAAAACAGCATGAAGAAGACGGCGTTCGACTACGCACTGACACGGGACGACAACGTGAAAGCCTGGGCGACGCTGGATGTATTGGCCGACACGGCGTCTCGAAAAAAAGTGGATGAGGTGTTCAAAGGGGCGCCCGCAGGGGAAATGCCGCGTTGGGCCGCGCGCGTGGAGGCGGAGGCTTTGGCTGCGGCGATGGCGATGCCAGATGGGGCTCTCGAAAGCCGTGCTGCCTCAAAAAGAAAACCGGGTGGCGCCAAGCGGGTGTGACGCCAAGCAGAGTGGCGCGCGCGGGGCCTGGGAGCGAGCCACGCCGGCGCTTCGGTGTGGAGCGAAGCGCGGGCATTGGGAAAACTAAAAATGCCCGACAAGCAAACAACGGAGCTCAAAGCGCTGAAAAGCGATGCGCGCCACACGAATAGAAGGCTGGATTCAGGATTGGCAGTGTGGGACAATAGATGGGCGGCTCACAAAAGAAGCCACGAAACTCACCCAAAAAGCCGGTTCATCGCTCACCATCGCTCATGAAAACCACATCTGAGGCATCCGACACCGAGATGGACGACACCGCGAGAAAATCGAGAAAAATATCCGTGGAAAATGGAGCGTGGAGAAAAGCCGCGACCGAGGCCATTTGGAACGGCGACCTGGCGACGCTTGGCGCGCTGAGGCCCATCGTCAAAGCGAATTCAATGGTGCAGAAGACTCCGTATACGTCTGACCCACAAATCGCGTTGATTGTGGCCGTCGAAGCGAAGAATTCCAGCGCGATGAATTGGCTTTTGAAAAAAAGCACGAGCCAGATCGGCGTGAATGTCTCAGAGATCGTCGAATTGTCGGAAAACAGAAGAACGCCTTTGATAATCGCGGCCCAAGCGGGAAACCTAGAGGCCGTTCAAGCGTTGATTCCATTCAGCGACGTCGACGCCACAAGCACGCGCGGAGACACTGCATTGACCATCGCGGCTGCCGGCGGCGAAGACGAGGTGGTCATCGAGCTTGCGCAAGTCTCCGATGTGAAAAAAAGAACCGCGCAGGGAGCCACCGCCCTCATGCAAGCCGCCTCGAATTTAAGGCCTCAGGCTCTTCTCGCGCTGCTGCCGCTCAGCGACGCGTTGGCGCAAAACGATGACGGCGACACGGCTTTGATGTGGGCGGCCTACTGGGGGCGCGCGGACAATGTCGCGATCTTGCTCCCGCACAGCGATCCATGGCATCGCAACAAAGAGGGGAGCACGGCGTTTGATGACGCGGCGGGGTCCTTGGAAGAAAAGAAATGGGCCGTGGTGGATCTATTGGCGGACACCGTGCCGCGCGAGAGGGTCGAGGCGATTTTCGCGAAAGCTGGCGCTGAAAAAATGCCTCGATGGGCGGCAAGGAGGGAGGCGGAGGAGTTGGAGAAAACAGTGAAAGAGGAAAAAGTTTCGGCAGGCGGCTCGCCCGCGCAGGCTGGGGCAGGAAAAACGGCGCGCGCAAAACGGGTTTGAAGGGCGCCGGCGGGGGCGGGATTTTTGGACTGCGGGGCGTCGCGAGCTGAGGGAGAATTTACGTTGATCGCGCAATTTTGCCCAAGCAAAAATTGTTTTTCCGATTTAACCTTTTAGTTTATGTTCTTTTGTCCTTTTTGGAAATCGACGAGCCAGAATGGCGGGGCGCCCAAATTGCCAAGATTTGTCGGGATCAAGTCAGAGTCGAGTCGCGCGGCGGATTGCCGCGCAGTTAGGGATTGGGTCGTTGGGCGGGGCTCCCGGAATAACAGCCAGTGGCGGTTGGGAAGCTTCTGAAACGACTTGCGCCAGGGCTTTAGCCTCTTCCACCGCGCGCAATCGAGCGTGCGTTTTCGGAAGATGGTCGAGCCGGGAGTCGCGGCCCGCAGTCCGAAATTTCGCGAAAAAACCGCGCTTGTGTTTCTCGTGCGCCTCCGCGTCCAAGGTTTCACGAATCGTGGCCGGGCGCAGGTGATTGCCCACGGCGTCAGCGATCGGCCAATTGCCTTCGCGAAGGGCTTTGGAGAACGCTTGGGCGCGCTCTCGTTCGTTGTCGTCCGGCGTCAGCCGCGAATCGCTCGCCGTCGCAAGGATGCCTGCGATTTCCACGCAGCGCGCAACGCCGCCCGAAAGGGCGGCCAAATCCATGGCCGTTGCCCTTTTCGCGTTGCGCGCCCAAATGTGCGAGCTGGCGCGCTGGGCCAGGACTCTTGCGCATTCAAGGCTGCCAAGGCGCGAAGCCAGCATCAAGGGGGACGCCAAATAGGGGGAATAGGGGGTGGCGTTTGTCATGCGGAGTTCATTGGCGTCCACGCCGTCGCAGTCCAGAATGGCTTTCAGGCAATTCACCGCGTCGTTCACAATGACGCATTCGAGAAAATCGACGCCAAACGCGCGCCAGTTCCCGCTGGCCAAAATCAAGCGTTGGCTGCGACGCATGAAGGTGTTGGCGTCGTCTTTCGCAATCGTCTCTTCCAGGTCAATCCGCATGTCGTTTTTCCGATCGCGCGCGATCTCGGAGCGGCGGTCGGAAAGGCGGTTGGCGCGGATTGCGCGCGGTGTTTGGCTCGGCATGTTGTTTTGGCGCTGGATTGACGAGTTGAAAACCGATGAAGGTTGGGCGATGTCGTCAGTGTCTCGCAATCAGCCTGGATGGGTCAAGGGGCGAGGATTAAATATTTCAATTTTTGGTTAAATAAAAGGAGGTGATTTTCACGAAAAGAGTCGCGAAACGAGAAGATGCGTGTTTTCAAAAGGAAGGTTCTCTCACAATATCTCGGAAAGAGGCGCGCATGGCGTTGCGTTGGGTGAGCTCGCGTGAGAAAATCAAAGGGCGACGCTTTGCCATCGCGTGAAGCCACAAGCCACAAGGTGCTAGCGAGGCTTTTAGGCGCAAAATGGCATTGCCGGATTTTCAACAAAAGGACGGGTCGCAAATGGGCGGCATACAAAATTCTGTCGATCCCGCGGCGGCGGCCGATTTGGACGCTTGGTGGGTGGCCGTCGAATCGGGATATGTGAAAACGCTCGCGGAGTTGGCTGCGAAGCGCCCCGAGCTCATCGAGGCCAAAGGCCCCACGGGATGCACGGCTCTTTGGTTGGCGATGATCCGAGAAGACACGGCCATGGCGCAGTGGTTGTTGGAAAACGGCGCGAACGCAAATCGAAAAGGCTTTGGCGGGGCCTCGTCATTTCTCGGAGCCTGCTCATCAGGAAGCTGGGAAATGACGCAGGTGTTCTTGCCTTTCGCCGATTTGGCCGAAAAAGACGACACCGGGTCAACGGGCCTGATGCAGTTGGTCGCGTATTCCGAAAAAAATAAATCGAGCGCGACTCGCGCTCAGTGGAGCGCTTTGGCTGCAAGGTTCGACGTCGAAGCCCGAAACGCCAGCGGCCACAGCGCTTTGAGCCTGGCCATCACGTTTGGCGATCAATTCGCGGTGGAGGGGCTTTTGGACCATGCGTCGGCGTCAGCCGAGGATTGGGAGCGCGCATGGACGGCGGCCCAGGTGAAAGGGAAAACACAAAAACTGGACGCCTTGTTGGCTCACCCAAAGGGCGAGAGCCTGCGAGCACGGTTGAGGGTCGCGATTGGGACGGGTGAAATGCAGGGTTCTGATTTTCCAAAGATGGCTGCTGTTTGGGCGCAAGAAGAGGCTGAGAGCCTTCGCGGAGTCATCAGAGAGGCGCAGCCGGCGTCGGATGAAAACCGGCATGAGACGCCTGCGCTGGCCATCCGAAGAGTTTAGCCCGCAGCCCCGAGGTCGAAACGCGCAAAAACCAATTGCGAGTTTTGAAAGAGAGCCGCGCAGCCGGGCCATTTTGGATGAAAAACGAGCAAAAGTGAGCAGATGGCGGGCGTGGGATCGAACGAGAACCGCGAAAGCAAAAAAAACTGAGAGGGAGCCACGGTTTTTCCAAGTATGATCGGATTTGACGCCACCGTTGCGCTTTCGAGCCGCGATAGGGGCGCAAACCGTTCATTTTGGGAATTCGCCATGTTCTTCACACCCAGCTCTACATTTCGCGTCGCGGCCGTCCGTTGCTCGCTGGCGGCGATTGTCGCCGTTTGCGCCCACTCCATGTCGGAAAAACGCTATGCCGAAAGCGCGGAAATCAGCTCAGCGACAAAGGTCGCCTCAAAATGGCTGCTGACGACTCCCATTGCGCTGGCCAATGACGATTTGGATTTCGACGCTCAGGAGCGGGAGAGCCAGCATCGGTTTTTGACGCCGGCATGGAGCGGTGTGGAGGTAAGCGCGGGGCACGCGGAAATCGTCGCGGCCGACCCGATAACGCACAACACCGTGGTTCAGGCCCCGTGGAGCGTGATTGAATCGGGCGGCGTGGGGCAACCGTTGGTGTTTTCTGTTCGTGTTTTGGCGTCCGCGCAAGGCGCGTCGATGCGCTACGTCTCGTCCGGCCGGACCGGCGGCGAGGAGTTTCAAAGAGCGCGAAATCTAACGCCGGCAAAACCCGGGAAAATGGTGGTGAACGCGGGGAGCCAGTCGCCAGCGACGGTCGAGATCACGCCTGATGGAGCGTCTGCGTCTGGCGTTCTGTCCACAATCTCCGTTCCCGCGGTCAAGGGCGACAAGCAGGTCGCATGGGCCTATCCGCAAACGGCGGTTCAGGGCGGCGACGGATCTTGGACCGTGAGCCTGGGCGTGGGCGCGGCCACCCAAAAGGAGGTCGATGCCTATCTGCAAGGGTTTGCCCGCGCCGACGAAAAACGCGATGAGGGAATGATTTGGTTGATCCCTTTCTGGGGCGCGGTCGTCTATTTCGTCGCGGCCTTGCTCCTGTTGTTCATTGGGCGAGACGCCAAGCCAAGGGGCGCAATCCAGAAAAAAGGGAGAAAGGCGGCGGGGAGAGGTTTCGCGCGAAAATGAATTCTCTGGCGGCTCGCTGGACAGCAAAAACACGTTGTTGGTTTTCAGTTCGCGTTTTGGCATCGCGCAGTCGTCGTGATTGCGCCGGCCAAGAATGATCTCGCAACCTCGACGCGCCATTTTTGGCTGGCGGCGCGCCGGCATCGGCAATCTCGCGCGCAAGGGTGGGTTGAGTCGGTGTAAAAGCCGATTGCGTTGGTTTGGGATTTGCCGCATCGGAATTTGCCGCTCTGGCGGCGCGACGCCAAAAAGAGGATAATAAACAAACAAACTTCGCCCAGCCGCCACTCAAACACTGCCTCCCATGCCCATCAAAAAGCCACTAAAAAAGCCTCCAATGCCGCGTCGGGATGAGCGGTGGAAAAAACAAGCGCGTGCCGCGATTTTGGACAATGATTTGCAGGCGCTTGCTGCGCTGCGGCCCGCAGTGAAGGCCAATTCGAACGTGAGAGCGCGCACAAGCGTTTCGGTTTTCCCGCTGCCGGCTTTGATGCTTGCAATCGAGAAAAAAGCACATGTCGCGGCCCGGTGGCTTCTGGAAAACAGCGTCAAAGACAAGGTGGACATTTCCAAAATCGACGTGTTTGAGCCGTGGTGGCAAACGCCGTTGATGGCGGCCGTGCGCGTGGGAGATGTGAAAATGGCGCGGATATTGACACCGTTCTGTGACGCAAACGCCGTGAACTTCGACGGAGACAATGCTCTGATGTGCGCGTTCGTTGATAGAAATGAAGGGATGGCTGTGGAGTTGCTGCCGTTTTGCGACGCAAAAAGACGCCGGAAAGACGGCACGACAGCGCTGATGCATGGCGTGGACTTAGGGCCAGAGGACCTGCAGGCGTTGCTGCGAAAAAGCGACCCGTTGGCGGAATGCGACAACGGAGACACCGCGCTGATTTGGGCCGCGCGGGGAGGGCACGCGGAAAGCGCAGCCATTCTGTTGCCTGCCAGCGATCCCGCACATCGCAACAAAAACGGAAAAATCGCTTTTGATTGCGCGACAGAGCGCAATGATCGCAACCACTGGGCCGTGCTCGATCTGCTGGCCGAAACGACGCCTCGCGAAAAAGTGGACAAAGTTTTCAAGGAGGCCGGAGCTGAAAAAATGCCTCGATGGGCGGCAAGAATAGAGGCGGAGGCGCTGCGCAAGGTGATTGGCGCGTCCAAGCCGGATCCGGACCTTGAAAACCCTCAACAGAGCAACCGATCAGAAGCAAAACCCCCACGGGCCGCAAAACGCGTTTGACCTTGCTTTTCGCCGACTCGGATTTGGCAGCGCGGGTTCTTAGGCCACTTTTTTATTTTCTCCCTGGATTATCCGCTCAAAAAGTGAAACAATGAAAGCTTGAAAAGACAACCCAAACACTGCCGCGCCATGCCGACAAACACCGACGCACAGAAAAAAGTTCGCCAGCCTCGCAGGGACGCGCTGTGGAGAATGAGAGCGCACGAGGCCATCGAGAGCGGCGACACCCGCGCGGTGGCGGCGTTGCGCCCCGCCGTTGAGGCAACGTCAAAGCTCATTGGAGAGCGCGGGGAGGTTGACGTGGCCCTGGTGGTTGCGGTTCGCCAAAGATGCCACGAGACCGTCCTATGGCTTCTGGAAAAAAGCGTCGACAAAAAAGCCGCTGTGGCGAAAATCATCTCAATGCGGGGCGGTCGGAACACCCCGTTGATGTTGGCGGCGAAAATGGGCGCGTTGGAGTCAATGCGCGCGCTGCTTCCGTTCAGCGACGCAAACGCGGTCAACGCCGATGGCTGCACGGCCCTGATGCTGGCCGCAGAGGCCAATCAGGATCAAGCGGTTTTGGAGTTGTTGCCGGTCAGCGACCCAAATAAGCGTGGGGCAAATGGCGCGTCGGCGCTGATGCATGGCGTGGACTTGAAGCCCGAGGCCTTTGCCGCGTTGCTGAGAAAAAGCGATCCCTTGGCGCAAAACGATGCCGGGGACACCGCGCTGATGTGCGCCGCTCACTGGGGGCAGCCAAAAAGCGTCGCCATTCTTTTGCCGCACAGCGAGCCTGGGCATTGCAACAAGAACGGCAAAACGGCGTTTGACCACGCAAACGAATTGAAAGGCGACGACCACTGGGCCGTTCTCGATCTTCTCGCGGAAACCGCTCCGCGCGAGAAAGTGGATGTTCTTTTCAAGGACGGAGGATCGGAGAAAATGCCGCGCTGGGCCGCATTGCGAGAGGCTGAGGGATTGCGCAATGCGATTGGGGAGTCTGCGTCGGCCAGCGGCGAGGCGATCTCAGAGCGCCACCAATCAAAACTGAAGAAGCCAAAAGGCGCACAAAGAGTGTGAAAAAAACAATTCGCGCCGAAAACGCTTGCCGCGCTGAGAGTTTGAGGAGAAAATAAATACCTGGAAAGATCGGTCGGCAGCGCGAAAAACACAGCCAACCCGATTGTCCCACTTTCTTTTTTTTGACATCTCACGCACCGAGCGTCTCCGAAAATGACCCATTCCGAAAAAATGAACGCATCGGCGGCAGCAGCCAGCCAAAGAGCCCCGGCCCTCCAAACGAAGGATTCGGCTGGCGCGGCCACTGTTTCCGAGAAAAAGACGCGTTCAGATGTGATGGATTTCTGGATTCGCGCGGCGTGCGTCGTCTACATCGCGATTTCTCCGGTCCTTATTTTCTACACGGAGCATTCGTGCGGCGCTTGGGGCGACTCGCGATCGTGCAAGGCGCCGACGGCTCAAACCGCGCAAGGGGCGAAATCCAAGCCACAGGAGACGCTTTCCCAAATGGAGAATGCGCGAAACAGCTCCGCGCGAGTTGAGGGGCAGTAGAATGTCCGCGAAGCGGCCAGGCCAAGAACCCATGATCGACAACGCGCCGGGCGAATCGCACGGAAGCGAAATCCCTTTTCGCGTTCAAGCATGGCGCATTGACGCGGCGCGGGCGATTTACGGCGCGGATATCGATGCGCTGAAAAAACTGTCTCCGCCGGTGCTGGCGGACTCGTGGATCCGCGTGCATCCCAACGAGGCGGAGCTCGAAAGGGCGTTGGTGGTCGCGGCGAGGCAGGAATCCCTGGGCCCGTTGAGGTGGTTGTTGGAGAGCGCGGCTCGCCACGGCGTCGACACCGCGGCGATAACGGCGCAATTGACCGACGGCGTGCCGGGAGAGACTCCGTTGATGGAGGCCGCGAGATCCGGCGATCAAGAAGTCCTTGAGGCGTTGCTGCCGTTCAGCGACGCGCTCGCGGTGGACGGGATGGGGAGAACGGCGTTGATGATCGCGGCGGGAAGCGCGAAGTGCGAAGCCATGCTGAAATTGCTGCCGGCCAGCGACGCCAAGGCGCGCGATTCCCGCGGAAACACGGCCCTGATCCTCGCCGCGAGCCATCCCTCCACGACACCGGAAGCGTTGCGGGCGTTGTTGGCGGAAAGCGACGCAAAAGCCGTGAACAAGGCTGGCGCAAACGCGATGATGATGGCGGTCGAGTGGCATTGGGGCCATGCTGAGATACTGGAAATGCTGGCGTCGCGCAGCGATTTGAGCGCAAAAAGCATAACTGGGCAAACCGTTTACGACTTGGTCGCGGAAAGCGTGATCATGCGTGGAGCTTGGGCCGCGCTCGATTTGGTGGCTGAAAGCGGGCCTCGCGCCGCGGTCGACGGCTTTTTTAAAATCGGCGGAGCGCAACTTATGCCGCGATGGGCGGCGCGAATGGAAGCCGAGGCGCTGGCCGTGGAAATGCTTCGCGAGGATGGGGGCTGCGCAGGTCAGAAGGGCAATGCAGAAAAGCGAGAGATCGGCGCGAATCAGGGAACCGCGTTGCGTCGATTGTAAGCCCGAGTATCCGTGGAGGATGAAACGCGCTTCGATGCGCGGGAAAAACCATGGAGTAGGGTGAGGCTGTCGTTGATCGCGCAATTTAGCCAGAGAAAAAAGCAATTTTCCAATTTAACCGTTTAGTTTGTTTTCTTTTTGGCAATTGATTGGGTGCTTGAAATTGAGCCAATCGCGCTCCCGAGCCAAAGCTAGAAGTCCGTTGGCGGCGCTCCGGCCGAATGGGATGAAAAACGGAGTCAATCCGTGAGGACGAAATCCCAGGGCCCACGCTCTGCTTGAACCGACGTCTGCGCACCTGAGGCTGCGAGCACCGCGCCGCCATATTAGCCGAATCGATCAGAAAAATGATCGGACTGGTCGTGATACGTCAAATAACGTTCCAATTTGCGACCGTCGGTCGAGGGCGAGGGATTGCTTGGCGAGGCGGGCAATCCTAAACTCACGAGAAGGACGACTCCTGCGCGGTGAAGCTTTTCTGAAAGAATTCAGGCAGAAAATCAATCATTCGACGCGCAAATCCCTCCACAAGGCAACCGCTGCCGTTCTGTTAGGAAAAAAATGTTCATTCAACTCAAACGCCTTGGCGGCAAAAACGGCTTCACGTTCGTGGAATTGCTTGTCGTGATCGCCATCATTTCGATTTTGGCGGCCGTGGCGCTGCCCGCCTACAACAACTACTCCTTGAAATCAAAATTCACGGAGGTGGTGCTGGCGACGGCTCCGACGAAAACCGCGATCTCAACCTGCGCGGTTTCCGGCGATTGTGTTTCTGGCTCGGCGATTTCGCTCCTTTCGCAAAGCGGTGGCGGCAGTCTTCCTGCGGCTTCGGCGCCAATGACCACCACCCAGACAACGGCATTGAGCCAGGCGCAAGTGTATGCATTAACCGCGGCGACCTATCTTGAATTTGGCGCGACGACAGCCAGGGCGCAAAGCCTCGCAACCAGCCAAGCGACCGATGGAAACACTTATTATCTGTATCTCAGCCCCGGAACCACCAATGTGTGCCTGAGCAACAATCCGCCAGGCTGCATTATTGGAAATGTGCCCATCGCGCAGGCCAATGCCTTGATGAATTCGACCAATCCCTATTATTCTTCGACTCCTGCGGCTCAAGCGCTGTCCCTGCCTTGCGTGGGAGCGGCGGCCACGGGCTGCTCGCCTCCGACTAAATACACGGCGTCTGTTTCTTATGACGCTTCGGGAAACATCACCGCCACCGCGCAGTCGACATCGGGGCTGAACGCCGAGACGTTCGTTTTGGCTCCCAATTATTCCGGTGGCCGCGTGGATTGGGCCGCGTCTGGAACGTGCAAAACGCGCGCGGGCGGGGCTTTGTGCTGAAAAGAGCCAACCCCGTAGTCGCGAGTCGCGCCGTGGCAACGGTAGCGGCGCGGCGGTGTTGGCTTGTCGCAGCCCGTCTCGCTCAGTGTTGGCGAATGGACACATCTCGGGTTTTCCTCAGAACAATAATTCTGGCAAAGGGTACAATAGAGACATCGATTGGACGGCTTGAAGCCTTGCGAAGCCCAATCGCCTTTCTCTCTCTTTTTGCGGCTGACGCCGCGCACAAAGGAGCCATTGTGGGCCAAGCCGACAATGCAGCGTTGAACAGTGGTTGGAGCTCCCTGGCGCAAGCCACCCTTGCTGAATCAATCAACGCGGCCGATGCCTGGCGCGAAAGAGGCCTTTTGGCCGCGCGCTGGCCCGTGGCGGGCTTCGCCCCCGCAGAAATGGCCACCAATGCTTATGGAATGGTCTTTGAGACGCTCGACTGGATGCGCGGAATGTTTTTCCCGCAGCTCGCGCAAGGGGCTTTTTACGCGCCGGCTTCCCCCCTCTCGCCCCTTATGCCGTTGGGCGCTCAGCAGATATCGTCCGGGCCGGCCCTTCTCGAGGGGGCGCGCGGCGCGGAGCAATCGCTTCGCGCAATCTGGCGCGCCAAGTCGCTCGACGAGGCTGACGGCACGGAGTCCGGCGAGTTCGAATGCGCCCTGGGCGCGCTCGAATACAAGCTTTGGGTGCCCGAAAAAGCCCGCGCCATGATCCAGGCTGGCCAGAAGCCCGCGTTGGTGGTCTTTCTCCATGGCTGCAAGCAAACGGCGGACAGCTTCGCGATCGGCGCGCGCGCCAAAGAGATCGCCGAGCGCATGGGCTTCATCGCCCTGTGCCCGCAACAAACGGAAAAGAAGAACGGCTGGCGTTGCTGGAATTGGTTTCGGGGCGACAACCAAGTGCGCGAAGCCGGAGAGCCCGCGCTGGTGGCGGCCCTCACGCGCTGCGCGCAAGAGCGTTTTGGCGCAGATCCGCGTCGTGTTTTCGCTTTGGGGCTGTCCGCCGGCGGCGCGATGTCGATCGCCCTCGCCACCCTGTTCCCGGACGTCTTCGCCGCCTGCGCCTCGCATTCCGGGCTGCCTTTTGGCGCGGCGCGCGACATTTCCGGAGCCTTGGGCGTCATGCGCGGCGGCTCTGTGCGCCCCGCGGCCGCCCCGCAAGCGCCCTTGATCGTTTTCCAAGGCACCGCAGACGGCACGGTGAACGCCGTCAATGGCGCGCGCTCCTTGCGCCGCTCCGACTCCGCCCTGGTGGCGTCATCCACGGAGCGCCAAACGCTCAATGGCCGTCAGGTTGAGATTCAGCGCTTTGAGCCGACCGCAGACACGCCCCGCCAAGAGCTTTGGCTGATCGAAGGCCTGGACCACGCGTGGAGCGGCGGCGACGCCAGCGCGCACTACGCGGATGCTTCGGGCCCTGACGCCACGGCGGCCGCGATGGCTTTCTTTGACCAAGTGGCCCCTGCCCCTGCAAAGGCCAAGGGCGCGAGCAAGGCTTCGCAAGCGCCCAAATCAGAAAAAGCCCGCTCTGCTGTGAAAATGCGGAAAATCACGGACCTCATTGAGATCTCGGCGCACAAGGAGACTCGCGAGTTCGAACATCACTGAGCGCCCGGCGGCCTCGCGGCTCTTTTTCTTCTCACAGCATCCGCGCGAGACTAGGTTCTTCTTCACAAAAAAGGGCCTGGCAAACGTGCATCTGCGATGGCACGGCATCGCGCCGGCGGAGCGCGGGAAAGGGTTCGCGCGCGAGGCCTTGGAGCAAGTCCGAAAAATCGTGCGAGCCACGCAGCCCCAAGCGCGCCGGTTGCCCGGGCGCTGTGGATAGGGCGGGACGCACGGCGACGA
>Ga0105859_1000082_pt1 | contig 40731 bp, 31 predicted proteins | sample OrgsoiDNA_201063_FD_89684 | JGI IMG/M metagenome (GOLD analysis project Ga0105859, IMG submission 89684) | Permafrost soil microbial communities from the Arctic, to analyse light accelerated degradation of dissolved organic matter (DOM) -... | ecosystem: Environmental > Terrestrial > Soil >...
GCGCAAGGCGCTGGACTTCACGGGCATCCAGACGCCGATCGACGCGATGTATGCCCAGTTCAAAGACAAAGAGCTCACGCCGTGGCTGTTCGACGCGCCGAGCCAGGTGCTCCGGAACGGCGCGAGCCGCTGGAACGAGACGAAGTGGAAGGCGGTCCGCGGCGAATGCGGGCAGCCCGTGAAGAAACGCCGCGGCGCCCGGCAAAGCGTGTTGTTGACCTCGGAGTTGTTCGAGCTGATTCCCTTGGCGGAGCATGAGCCCGCTCCGCGCGGGACCCGCAACAAGCACAGGCTGCGCATCGGCACGAAAACGCGAGACCTCGGGTTCTTCGACTTCGTGGCGCACCGCGACTATCGCTTGCCCAAGCAAATCACGGTCTCGCGCGACGCGGACGGCTGGTGGGCCAGCTTCAACTTCGGCTCTTTGGCCGAGGATTGGGCGCCGGCGGCGGACGAACGCCCTTGGTGGGCGCAAGGCGTGGATCCACAGTTTCTGCGCTCGCCGCAAGAGCTGATGTATGAGTTCGCCAACCTCGGCGAGGAGGCGCTGGCGGCCGCCACGCTCGGGATCGACCGGGGCGTCGCGAACCCGATGACGGACAGCCGCGGCGTCTTCCGCGCGCCGGACAAAATTTGCCAGGAAAGGATCAAGCGCAAGGAAATCGGAACAAAAAGGCATCAGCGGCGGCTGGCGAAGCAAGTCCAGGGCTCGGCGAATTCGCGCAAGACCAAGCGAAAGATCGCCAAGAAGCAAGCCTATGGCCGGCGCGTGAGAAAGGACTGGGTCGAGAAGGCGACGACGGCCATCGCCAATGACGACTCGATCCTCGTCGTGGCGATCGAAGACCTGAACACGAAAGGCATGACGAAGGCTCCGGCGGCCAAGCCCGGAGAAAAGCCAGGCGAGTTCTTGCCCAACGGCGCGGCCGCCAAGGCCGGCCTCAACAAAGGCATCCTCGGCGCGTGCTGGGGCCAAATCGAAGTGCGCCTCGGGCAAAAGCTCGCGGCCCGAAACAAGGCCCTGGTGAAAGTCCCGGCCCAATATTCATCACAAGAGTGTTCCGAATGCGGCCACACTCACGCCTCGAACCGGCCCAGCCAGGCTGTGTTCAAGTGCCAAGGATGCGCGCATGCGGAGCATGCGGACACGAACGCCCCGAAGGTTCTCGGGAAGCGGGCTGTGTCAGACATCCTGTCGGGCAAGGGCCGGCGCGACGCGCTGGACAAAGTCAAGGCCACGAAGCCGACGAAAGCCGAGCGGATCGAAGCGAAAAGGTTGAAGCTGGTGAACGAACAAAAGGCCTCGGAAGAGGCTGGAAACGCAGGGCGGGGACCGTCCGGTGTGTCTGTGGAGCCTTTGGGAGGGCGGGCGCTGGAAAGCGACGGCCAAGACCGGGGCGTTGAAGCAGAAAAAGAAGGCGGGAGCGTGGCTCCCGCTGGAAGCGCCGTCCTTTAGGGCGGGGAGAAGTTCACGGCTGGACGGCGCATGAAGACGCCTATTGGGACGCAGATGGCGACGCGGATGACGACGGCGACGGAGAGGGCTGCCTGCAAGGCGACAAGTTGCTCGGCCACCCCTTTTCGGCGCAAGGCCTTCCTAAGCCCAAAGACAGCAAAAAGAAAAAAATGATCTGCTTATACCAACTCGACGCGGGATGCTTTTTTGGGGAAGAGGATTTCCCTGCGCATGCTCCTGAGCTTTTCGCGGGCGAAGGAACCGGGCATATTTTCATCAGTGAGGACGGGAGAGAGGCGAAATTTCTGTGGACTTGCGGATAAGCCAAATCGCGCATTGGGGAAGCCGAAACGCGTGGAAACTGTTTCAAAGGGGCGGCCCGGAAAAAATGCCTCGGTGGGCGGCCGCTCGCGAGGCCCGCGCTTTGCGAGCGGCCACGGGCTTGGGGCGCGCTGGCGAGCAAGAAGCGTCTGCGCAGTTCGGTGTCGATCCGGGCAAGGGCGAGGGCGCCAAACGCCCCGCCGCTCGCAGTTGAGGCCCGACATCCGCCGCTCCTTCGGGACGGCCGGCATGGGCTTGGACAGCGCCCGCGTGGTATCATGATGGCTGGCTTGGGAGGCGCGCGTCCGCGCTTCGTCGTTTTTGCGGGGCGCCAGCCTTGCGCTTGTCGCCAGGCCTTGACGCCATCCACTGATGTTTCGCCAAAATTTATCTCAAAAATTGCCCCATGAGCCAAAGCCCTGTTCCATTTTGGAGACAGCCCTCCGAAGTCGCCCCGCTTTTTCAGGCGATCGAAGACAAAAATGATCGGCTCGCGCTCGGCTTGGCGACCAAAACGGATCCAGGCGCTCGCGATGCCGCGGGAAATTCGCCATTGGCTGTGGCGGCCATGCAGGGAAACGCAGAATTGGTCGCCGTCCTGATGGAGCGCTTTGACCCAAAAGCCGCCAATCACAAGCAAGAAACGGCGCTGATGATGGCCGCTCGCGCGGGATTTTTAGATTGCGTTCGAATTTTAGCGCCGGTTTCGGATGCGTCGGCCGTGGACCATGGGCAAAAAACGGCGCTCATGCATGCCGCGCGCAGAGACAAATCCCAATGCGTGGGCGTCTTGTTGCCCATTTCCAATCCAGATGCTCAGGATTGGCGAGGCGCCACCGCTTTGATGCACGCGATCGACGATGGCGGAGTCAAGTCGGTGAAGATGTTGGCGGCCGCGTCCAATCTTGCGATCGCCGACACCGACGGAAATCTGGCGTTGCACATTGCGGCCAGAAGAAGCCTCACGGACTGCCTGAATCTCATTTTGGGCGAAAATCGCCCCTGCGGCGTCAATCGCCGAAACAATGGGCAAGGGTTGACGCCGGTCATGGCGGCGGCGCAAAAAGGCCTTTGGGAGTGCGTCGCGGCGCTTGCGCTCCTATCGGATTTGGAGCTGGTCGACGACAAGGGCGACACGGCTTGGGATTTGGCGTTTGGGCGGGCCTGGGACATCAATGACCGACATGGGGCGACCCTGCTAGCTTTGGCGCCGTTTTTGCCGCCAGCCCAAGTGCCTGACGCTCTGGCTCAGTGCCAAGACAGTCGCTTGCGGCCTGGCTTGGCGCCCTTGATGGCGGAGCTCGAAGCGCTCGCGTTGAAGGCGACGGTCCGGGATGCAGAACGCCCTTGGAATCAGCCCGCGAGAGGAACAGAAGCGCCCCATGGCCTTGCGCCCAATGGGCCTGCGGCGCCCAGGGCCGCCAGTCGCATTTAACCTTGGCCTCCCCCATGCGAGCGAATGAATAAACCCACTTAATCACACTGAAAAAGAAAATGACTGCCTTCGACACTGAATTCGACTCCGAGATGGCCGACTTGTTTGGCCTGCTCCAACGCCACGATGCCGACATCGTCGAAATCGTGGCGGAGCGCACGCCGCCGAGCGCACGCAACGAATACGGCTTGACGCCTTTGATGGCCGCGGTGGCGCACGGGCGGCGCGACTTGATTCCGATTTTGTCCCCGCGATTCTCGGCTCTCGCGAGCTCTTCGGGCGGAGAAACAGCTTTGATGCTGGCGCTCGCGACGAAAAAGCCCTTGTGCGCGCTCGATTTGATTCCCATATCGAACCTTGAAGCGCGAAATTTGAAGGGCGACACGGCGCTGATGTATGCCGTCAAGCACGGACAAATGCAAGTTCTTGAAACTTTGCTGCCGCTGGTCAATCCGAATCCACAAGAGGAGGGGGCGGACAGTCCCTTGATGCTCGCCGCCGAACGCGGAAACGCGGTCGCAACCCAGCTTCTTTTGCCCACCGCCGACTTGTCGTGGGAAAACGGAGACGGAGAAACAGCGCTGTCGATCGCGGCAAGAGAGGGCGGCAACGAAGTCTACAAGATGATTGTCGGCTCCGGGCGCCCTTGCCGGATTGACGCGCGCTCGCATGCGACAGGCCGGACGGCGCTGATGCAGGCGATTGCGAAAAGCAACGCGGAGTGCGTGGCGTTTCTGGCTCCCCTTTCGGACCTGCGGTTGCGCAATCGAGACGGCCAGACCGCATGGGACATGGCCCTGAAAATGACGCAGAACGACCCCGATCAATTTTCAATGAATGCGTTCCAGGTGGTGGACGAGCTGGCGTTGCTGAGATCGCTGGATGACGTCAAAATCGCTTTGCGCGCATGCCCCGAAGAAAATCGAGCCATTTGGATGCCAAAGTCCGTCGCTCGTTGGGAAGCGTGGGAGCTTCAAACCGTGGTTCAGGCCGCGAAGGATTACGCCGATTTGGATGAGGCGCAGGAGCCCCTCCCAGAAGCTCCGCGGCGAGGGGCCACCCGCTTGTGAATTGGCCAATCCCCATGCCGCGCGGATGCAAACGAGGGGGAAAGCCTGAGTGTGGAAATCAACAAAACGCATTTTTTGATTTTTGGAGCTCCAATTGTTTGACGCAAAAAGAAAAAAACAAAACGCTTCCGCGAAAGAAGCGCACGAGCGACTCGGATTCGCTTGTTTGTTGAATGACGCGGATGGCGTTCGCGCGGCGTTGGCCGCGGGCGCAGACCCGACGGCGTCGTTTTTCGGCGCAAAAAATGGCGACGCGGAGCCGTGGAGGCAATGGCGAGAATCTGCGCTGATGCGGGTTTTGCGAGCCGCGCGAACGCAATCGACGCCGGCGAAAAAGGCGGCGGCCAGCCTTGGCGCTCCTGACGAGTTCGCCGCGGCGCGACCATTGGCTCCGTTGTGCGCGGGAATGGCGAATCACCAGGGCTCCACCGCCCTGATGCTCGCGATCGGCCAACACGACAGCGAAATCGTGGATTTTTTGTGGCCATTCGCCGAGAGGGAATTGGTCTCAGAAACGCAACGCGAGGCCGGAGGCTGCCTGGCCTTCGCGGCGATGCATGAAAACGAAGGCGCTTGTTTGAAAATAATGGACGAGGCGCCGTGGGCGATTGAAGAGGGCGATTGGGAGAAGGCCGTCGTCACGGCCATCCAGGCCGCAGAATTCTCGTTGGCGGACAAAATAGCCGCAAAAATGCCCGCGAATCTGCGCGAGCGGAGTTGGCCAGAAATTTCACTGCAATTGAGCCAAAGCGATCCCGCGAAATGGGGAATGAGCCACGGCGATCAGGGCGACATTGAGTCCGAGCGCGCGTTTTTTGCGCGAACATGGCTTCCGGTGTCGTTTGGAATGCTGTTGGCGCAGAGGGAAGCGCGAGCGCTCAGCGCTGAAATGCAGACCGCCAAGGCGCGCGCGAAGGGCGGCGAAGGCCTTGCCGGGCTCTCGCCGAGCTCGGAGCAACGCGGGAAAGCTCCGCGCCTCTAAGCGTTTCTCGCGTAGCCGTTTGTCGCGTGAGCGAAAACGGTGGACAAACCGCGCGCAAGCCGAAGGCTCGGCGCGCTGGCGCTCAGAAAAACGGCGTTGAAAATGGCCTTGAACAGCCAGCGCAGGCTGAACGGCAGGCCAAAAAGGGCTCCCGGGCGTTGCCGCTTGCGCGCCAAAAAGTTAAAATGGACGCTCGATGTTCAAAGATTCGCGATCCGCGACTTGCGAATGGCGTTTTTTCCTGCTCAAAAAAACCGCAGTCTCGGTCCCTGATTCATTCCCTCGCCCCAATCACCGCACAAGGCTCGCTCTGATGTCTGAACCGAAAACCGCGCAAGAGTCGCTCATGGCGCTTGACGCGCCCCTGCCCCTGGCGATGGTGTCGCTTCCTGCGCAAGCGCCGACGCCCGCCGTGGCGGACGCGGCATGGACCGCTTTCGGAAAAATGGCGTTGAAAGCGATCGCCCCCATGGACTTGGGGACTCTTCTGGCGCGCGCCATGAGCCCGCGGATGGCCAATGACGAAGAGTGGGATGCGACGCGGGCTTTGTGCGAAAGCCGCGCTCGCGAAATAATGGCCGATTTTTGGACGGAGCCCAATGGGACGAAGCCGGGATACGATTCGAGCCGGTTCCGCGTTCTGTCGGGATCGGACACCGAATCTGGGTCGGTCGCTTGCCGCGTGATCCACATGCTCACGGGGCCGGAGCACGCGCAGCGCCGCGAGGTGATCGCCCGCCGATTTTCCCAAACCTTCGGGCAAGAGCGATGGGCTTTGATGAGCATCGGACGCGAAGACTTCAAGCCGTATGAGAACATTCCGGCCGCGATCAAAGAACTGCTTTTGCGTGAACGGATTGAGAGAAGCCGCGGGGAAGTGAGCCAGGAGCGCTCGGCCGAGTTCCAACAACGTCAAAAAGACCTCAATGCGCAATCGGAGCGCGACGAGGCGTGTCGGCGGATCGCGAAAAACGCAAGCCATTTCGCGGCCGACCTTTTTAAAAGCGATTTCCCGAAAGAGGGCGCTCCGGCGGCTCTGACGGCATGGGCTCGCGCAGGCCTGCGCGGAGCCATGGACAGCCGCTTCACCCCCATGGCTTGCCTGCGAGACTTCATGCATTCCGCCGAGCCCACGGGCGTGCTGGAAACTTTCGATTGGCGCGCGGAGCTCGCGGCCATTCAGGAGACAGAAGGGCCAAACAGCTCTTGGCGCAAGGGCCAGGGCTTCACGGGAAGCGACTGGGCGCTGAGCGACGCGGTGTCGGCGGGACCGTGTTCGGTGGAGGCTCGTTTGATGTTTTCGTCGAATCCCTCGCCCAGCGAGTGGATTTCCGGCATTGGCAAATCCGCGCAAGCAGTCAAGCGCGCGGCGCGCTTGCAAGCCGCTGGCTTTCCAGACGCCCAGACGCGAGAAAAAATCATGTCGATGAAAAGCGCCTCGCCGCAATTGCGGACTTATTTTGAGAGCCTCGCGTTGCAAGACGCCATAAAAGAGGCCAGTGAAAATCGAGAGCAAGACGAGGGGCTAGAGGGAATGGCTCGAAAATCCATGCGGCTTTGAGCGCGTGAACTCAACGAATAAACTTGATTTGGCTTGATTTGGCTTGATTGGATGAAATGCCGCGCTATTTTTTCATGCGCGGCCACGCTGGCCAAAACAGGCCGTAAACGACAATAGACGCAAAGGCAAAAAATGGCAGACGAACTCAAGGCGAGCAAAACAGGGAGCGCGAACAACAATTCGATGACGTCTTTTTCTATGCTGGCGTTGTTCGGCGGTGTCGAGCACGAGGCGGCCAACGCCATGTCGGATCTGATCCGAGCGAAATTGGGCGACGAAGGATTGGCCGCCGGGCGCGAAGCCCTTCAAGAATGGATGGCGCGCGCGGACGGCTTGCGCGAGCGAGTGAGCCAGCGATTGGACACGCTTCGCGCGCGTCACGCCGAGTTGGAGCCCAAAAACACCGCCAACGAGCCAGACGGCGATTTCCAAACCCCGGCGGCCACCGCTCGTGAGGTTGAGGCGAGCTCGATCGATGAAAACGAGCAGCCCGAGAGGATCAGAAAACCGCGGGCCAAGAAGTTTAAGATTTTCGGGCAAACGACCGAGCAAGGAAAAATCGGCGCTGAAATTGAGATTTTGAAAGACGCAGTGTCTGTTGACGAAAATGGCGAAAGCGTGGCGACAGGCCTCGCGTTCGCGCAATTGAGCGCGGAGAAGCGTCTCGCCGCGGCGCGCGTTTTGCGCGCCGCGCAAGAGGCCGCGGCCGCCCCCGCGACAGTGTCCGCTTACACGCGCGCGCTGTTCATGCCACTGTCGCCCACGATGGCCGCGTTGCCAGTCCAGGGCCTGGCGGCCGTCGCTGAGCCCGTGCAAGACGGCGGCTTGGTCGCCTTGCGCGTGGGCCGCGCCTTGGGGGTGATCAAGTCCGACACACCCAAAGAGAAGGCTGCGCGCGAGGAGAGCGCGCGCTGGGGATTCGCTTTGGGAGCGCAAAGCGAGAGCGGAAGCTTTGACTCGCAGCTCCGTGGGTTTTTGAGAACCGAAAGAACGCCGCAAAGCCACACGGAAATCGCGGTGCTGAAAAGGCTGGTTCGGGCGAGCGTGGCGCAAGCTTGCGGGCTGGATCCGTCGCAAGCCATCCACGCGCTGGAGGCCTTGGGGAATTTCGCGCCGGCGCCGGCCGGATGGAAGCCAAAAACGCAAGCCCCGAGCGCTGACGCGACAGAGGGCGTCGTGTCCTGGCGCCACGGTTTAAAAAAGGCGCTGGGGAAGCGTGAGGAACGGGCGCCGACCCCGAAAACAGAAGACACGCCACAAACCGCCTCTGAGGGGGTTATTGGCGAAGGAACGGATATCGGCGCGGCGCTCAGTGCTTCCATGGACAAAGGTTTTTCGCAAGCGCGCGTGAGCGTCGTGAAAAACTCCGAAGAAGAAAAATCAACCCAGAAGCTCTGGGGTGAAGAGCAGTCCGACAGAGACGCGATAGAGCTTGCACGACCCGCGAACTCTGATTCATTGTCCCCGGCCGAAGCGTTTGAGGCCTGGTCGGGGCGGGTCGCCCGAGGAATGAAAGAGCGCTATCAATCGCTGTGGAAAAAAGAAGCTGAACAAAGCCCGTTTGCCTTGCTGGACCTTGAATCGCTTGGGTTGGGTTTTGGCAGGTCTGAAAAACCGCAACTGAGCCCGGAGGAGCTGGGCGAGTTCAGCGCGGAGCGTTCAAAAAGAGCCGAGGAGGCGGCTTTGGCCAGGCGAGCCGCAAGGTTTGTGTCGTTGGATCGTTGGGCCAGCGCGGCCGCCGATTGGGCGCAAGCTGAGCGAGGGCAGGCTTTGGGAAGCTTGGCCATGGCCGCCGAGCGCGACGAGTTGCCCAAGGACGCGGCCCAGGCCATTTTGGGGAGCGCGCCGCCCTTGGATCAATACGCGCGAATCGCGACCATGATGGCGCGAACGATGAGAATGGCCCAAAACCACCCTGAGGCCGAAGCCACACCCAAGGCACCCGACGGCCCAGACCTGAAAGCTTTGGCCGAATGGTTCTCGCCTCGCCGAGAAAGCCTTGACGCCGCCGGCGACGCCTTGGCCACTTTGCGCGAAGCCTCGATCTCCACAGATCGTTTTTGGCGCGAAAAAATGGAGGATATCGCCATCGCGGCCCATCAGGCCATTCCGCAAGAGCAAGAGCGCTGGGCCCGTGAAAACGGGTTGGGAAAAACCCAAGACGCGGTGAAGGCTGTGTTCGGAGATCAAGAGCCCACGCCCAAACAACTCGCCTTCGTCGCCAGAAACCCGGCGGTCGTGAAAATGGCGCTGGAAGAGTGCGGCGCGCACGGGCGCGTCGCCGCGCGTCTGGGGCTGTGGCTCGGCCTCGATCCATCGGCCGCGGCCAACGGCAATCAGCTGTGCGCGATGGCGCGCGAAGCTTGGTTGCGTGGCGGGTCAAGCGTCGCGAGCTGGAAGTCTCTGGGCCAAATGCCTGATGAAATTTTGGCTTTTTTCGAAAAGAAGGCCATCTCGTTGGAGATTTCACCCCAAGGCGAAAAAAGAACGGCGGCCGAACACAGCCTGGCCGGTTTTGTCGATTGGCTCAATATGGGGACGGCCTTGAACATGCCTCGCGACGCCGTGGCAAGCTTGATTTGTTTGATGGAGACGAACACGGCGAACGATGGTTATTTGGGAGAGGAAGCGCTCGCAGGGGCCGACGCTGCGCATTTTGGGGCGCTAAACGCCTGGGCTCCGGATTCGGCCACTCGGAGCAAAGAGGGCTCAGATGTGTGGTTTTACGATGCTTTGTTGCGCCAAAAAATTTCACTGTGGCCCGCGACGGCCGAGAAACCATGGACGCGAGAATCATCGCGGGCTGGCCGAGCGCTGGCCAATGCGTTGACCGTCGCGAAAACAGAGGATGAAGAGAACGACAACTTGACGCCGCAAGAGCGCCAGGCGCTCGCAGACGATCACAAAAAAATGATCCAGCGAAGACCCTATGTGATCAAGGCTTTTTTCGATCGATCGGAAAAACTGGGATTGCACCTCATCGACTCTGAAAAAGATCGCCAAAGCTCAACGGGCGCTTTTGGGCTCCGGTTGCCCTTATCGCTCACGATCGCGGGGGACCCGAGCATCCAGCCAGAAACCGAGGCCGCGAAAAGAACTCGTGAAAAAGCCGAGAGGCTGGACCGGGAGCGCAACGCCTTCCACACGCAAGTCAACGAAGTGACCGACTGGCTGAGCCGGGCGGAAGTCGGCGTCTGGGACACGCTGCCCGCGCAACCCCAGTGGCCGGTCTTGGCGCGCCGCGCGCGCGAGTGGCACGAAATGGTGGAGGCCGAGCAAAACGCCGAACACGACGCCAAGCAGTGGAACGCGTTGTTGGGCGAGCAAGCCGACGGCGAGTTCACAGCCATGGAGCTCACCACGGGGCGAGAGCTGCGCGAAGAGGGCTCCGCAATGCATCACTGCGTCTCGACTTACGCGGGCGACTGCCGATCGGGAAAGGCTCGCATTTTTTCGATCAAAAAGAACGGCGAGCGCCACAGCACGTTGGAGCTTAACTTTGACAAAAAAACGGGCCGGTGGAGCGCGGGCCAAAATCTAGGCGTGTGCAACACGCATGAAATCGACCAACGAGCGTTCGCCTTGGGCGAAAAGCTCGCGGCGAAAGCCACCCAGCTTCAATTGCGGCCAAGCCGCCCTGAAAACGCGGCCGGCGCAGAAAACGACGAGGACCAAGAGCGCGAGGACTTTGGCGACGCGCAAGCCGAGAACCCAGAGGGGGCTGTCGCGATCGACCTGGAAACAAACGGGTTGGGCGGGGACGGTTTTGCGGGGGCGCCCGTCGCGTTCGCTGCGGACGACGCGCTGACGCCGGAGCAAGAGCGAGCGGCGGAGGCTGTCCAGTTGATGGCCCAGCGCTTGCAGGCGCAACGGGGGGCGCGAGGCGACAATGAGGACGTCAAGCCAGAAAATGGCGCTCCCGCCGCTGGCATGGGCGGCTTGTGAAGATGGCTCTTCGCCTGATTGCCTCGCGGGTCTAGGCCTCGCGAAAAGAGAACGCGACGACAAAAAAACAACCCACAAGAAAATGGGTTGTTTTTTCATAGACAGGGTTAACGGCCAAGGGGAAAACCCCGTCCATTGCCGTTCAGATGCGCGGGCTTCGGTTGAAAGCGTTTTTGCGCTCAATTCTTCGCCGGTTCGCCGCCACCAAATGGTCACTGCGTGGACACGCCGTTGCCCGTGGGGGTCGCCGAGCCCGAGCCGGTGCCATTGGGTTTCATCGAGTTCGTGCCCATGCCGTTGCTTTTGTTGCCGCTCATGCCGCCCATGCCGGTGTTGCCCACGCCGCGAGTTGCGCTGTGAATGCCGCCCGTGGTGCCCGGAGAAGCAGAGGAGCCCGTTTGGTTGTTGACCGGATCGCCGCCATTGGTCATGCCCGCCGTGGCCGCGCCATGCGCGTTGCCCCCGCCGGTGCCTCCCTGCCCGCCCGCGCTGCCGCCACCCGAGCCAGAGCCGCCAGCGCCCGCTCCGCCTGCGCCAGCTCCGGCCCCAGCCCCTCCGCCAGCGCCACCCGCGCCGCCTGCCGCGAACGCGGCGCCAGAAACGCCAAGGGCGGCCACGAGGGCGAGAGCCAAAGCCGAGTTGAGTTTTTTGTTGGTCATGATGAGTCTCCGAATTGAAAACGGGGCTTGATTGCCGCCGAGTCATGAGAGACTACGGCCGGAGGCCTAGAAATGGATGCAAAAGAGGGCTCGTCGGCGGCGTTGACGCCACAGGCGGGCAACGATGGGGGACAACGGGCGATTGAGAGGCAGTGAAAAAAACAAGGCTTTTTGTTGCGTCGCGGACAGGCTAAGGGTCTTCCCTTGCGTTGAGCCAAAATCCCGCGGGAGGCCTGCGACGCCGTCCTCGACACAGCGCCAAAGCGCATGTAAAATGAACAAAGGCTTGAAAAAAAGATTGAATTTTTCGGCGCCGTTGTGCGTGGCAAGGAGCGTTTTTTGTGTGTTTTTGGCCGTTGCGCGAAGCCTGTTTTTGGAGTGCGCGAAAGGGCGTCCATGGTCGGAGCCGAAAGCACGATGCTGTGGATGAAGTTGCCGTCTCGCCCTAGCCTTAGCCTTCGTTTTCGTCTTCGTTGTGGCCTTTAGTTTTGATTTCCCCCCTTTGTGGACTCCCGATGCCAAATTCGCAGAAGCCCCCCGTGTCCAACCCAGCCCAAAAGATGGCGGGCTCTCAGAGCCGCCGGCGTGGCCGCAATGAGCCGGCGCTGCATGCTTGCGCGCGCAGCAATGACGTGGAAGGCATTAAACGCCTGTTGGCCGAAGGGGTGAGCCCCAACGAGAGAGCCGGGGTCCGGCTCATTCGAACGCCGTTGATGCTGGCGGCGTCCATGGGGCATGTCAAAGCGACCAAAGTTTTGTTGCCGGTGTCGGATTTGGGCCTGAGAGACGCGCATGGATTGGACGCCTTGTCGCATGCGGCGACAAGCGAAAGCATGGAGGTTTTCAACCTCATTTTGAGCGCGGGGGCAAGCCCGGCCGCAGACTCGGAGACAGGGAAGACCCCCTTGCACCACGCGGCGCTCTCGCAACGAACGGAAATGGTCAAACGGCTATTGCCCATGTGCGACCCAAACAAAAAAGACACTTATGGCGCCACGCCCCTGCATTTGGCGTGTTTTGATTTAGCGGACGTCGAGCCGGGATGGTCGAAAGACACGGAGTGCGCGCGGTTGCTGGCGGCGGTGAGCGCCATTGATGAGCCAAACGACGACAACCAGACGCCGTTGCATTACGCCGTGAGGCACAATCGCGGGGACTGCGTTCGAGTTCTTTTGTCGGCGGGAGCGGACGCGGGATGGCGAGACAAAGAAGGCAACACGCCACTGATCGCGGCGGCGAAGTCCGGCTCGGTCGAAGCCATCGCGGATTTGTTGGCGGTGTCTGACGCCAGCGCGCGCGACAAAGAGGGCAACACGGCGTTGCTGATCGCGGCGGCCCGGGAGGAGCCGGAGTTGGTGAGCCTTTTGGCCAATAGAGAAGACGCGCAAATGGCCAATCGCGACGGAGTCACGCCGTTGATTCAGGCGAGCATGCAGGGCAACATCGAGGCGATGCGGATTTTGGCGCCTTTTTCGGACGCAAACGCGCAAACCAGCGAAGGCAACACCGCTTTGACGCATGCATTCTGGTCGGCGAATGCCTCGGGAATCGATCTGTTGGCGCCGTTGACGGATCGCTCGGGCCGCGACCCGGAGGGCCGCTCGTTCATAGAGCGCGCGGCGACCCAGAGCAATCCAGACGCGTGGAGATTCCTGGCTCCTCATCTCTCAGGAGCCGAGTTGGAGGAAATGGCGTTGGCGTTGATGAAAAAAATATCTCCTGAATTGGGCGCTAGAATGGAGGGTCATTTGCTGCGGTTGGAGATGGTCGCGGGCGAGGCTTTCGCGCCGAATTCAGCGCCGAAATCGCGTGTCGGCGAGACGGCGACTCAAGGCGACGAGAAAAAGAAACCGCCGCTGCGCATGTGACGCCAGGAGTCGAGCGCGATCTGGTTGGATTGAAAGCGGCGCAAGGCTTGCGGCGGAAAGCCCTCGCAGGCAGTCGCTCGCGGGCTGCCGCCAGCTCCTGCGATTGCGCCCTTGGCCTGTGCGGAGACGGTTGTTGAATGGGTGGAATGGATTGCTTTGACGTTTTTTGAAAAGGATGAAAATGGCCGCGCATAAAACGAGTTCGAATTCCCCCGAGGACCTCTTCGAGGCCGCCGCGCGCGGAGACGCAAGCGCTGTGGCTGATTTTCTGGCCGCGGGGCACGATCCCAGAGAAAAAAGCTATGGCGAAGGCCACAAAACCCCGTTGATGGTCGCCGCGGCGGCGGGGCGAGAAAATACAGTGGCCGCTCTGTTGGCGGTGTCGGATTTAGAGCAAAAAGACCCTGAGGGACAAACGGCGTTGATGCACGCGGTGAATGAGGATCATCTGGCATGCGCGGCGCTGCTCCTGCCAGGATCGAATCCCAATGTCTTGTCGAACAGCGGAATGACCGCCCTGCACGTCGCGGCAAGCAGACAAAACCCGAGCATGATCAAGTTGCTGTTGACGCGCGCCGACCCAAAAGCAAAAACTCGGGATTCTCGAAAAACCGCGCTTCACCTGGCCTGCGAAGGCGAGTGGCGAGGCGGATGGAACGCGGGAACGCTCGCCACGTCGACGGACTGCGTGGCGTTGCTGGCGGGCGTTTCAGACGCAAACGCCATGGACTGCGACGGATTGCCCGCTGTTTGGCGCGCCGCGCGCCAACTGAACGCGGATTGTTTGCGTGTTTTGCTTCCATTTGTCGATGTTCAGTTCAAAAGCCCTTTGGGCTACTCCTTGTTGATGGCGGCCGCGGAAGCAGGCGCCACCGAGTGCGTGAAAGCGCTGTTGCCTCTGTCCGACGCGCGCTGGACGGCCGTGAACGGAGACACAGCCCTGATTGCCTCGATTAACAAATGGAGCGCCGATTGCGCTCGTTTGTTGCTCCCCGTGTCGGACGCGCGCCACGCGAACAACGAAGGAGAGACCGCCCTGATGATGGCCGCCATGCACGGACGCGAAGAAACGGCGCGCTTGTTGCTGCCAGCGTCGGATGTTAACGCGCAGTGCAAATACGGGCAAACGGCGTTGATGAAGGCTTTGGTGTATGAGAAGTTCGAGATCGTCCCATTGCTGGCGGCCGCGAGCGACATGACGGTGGAGAACGTCCATGGAAAGACCGCGTTTGGTTTGGCGGCTGGCATGGAGAGAAGCGCCGACGCCATCGAGGCGCTCGCGAGCCACGCGACCGACGAGGACGTCGAGCGGTTGGCATTGAAGTTGATGGATGAATTCTCTCCAAAATTAGCCGCGCAGTTGGAGTCCCGATTTTTGAGGCTTGCGGTGGCGGAAGGGCTAACTGAGCCGCAAGCGCCAACGAACGCCACCGCCACGCCGCCTTCGGCTCGGTCGCGCCGCATGTGATTTCGTTGAGCCAACGAGATATTCAGAGCAAAAGACGGCTGGGCGCTAAGCGAGAAACAGAGCGAGCTGCCGAGGATAGAATGAAAAGCCAGCCAAAGACAGCGGCGGAGCGTTCGACGCGCAAGGAAAGGACCAATGGAAATGGCCAATCCATCGTCCGCGTTTGTGAAGTGTCCAGGCGGCCGTGGTCATTTTCAAAATCCCTCAAAGCGCGTATGATGGCGTGAAGGGCGCAAGCGCTTCCCAATGGTTTGGCCCTTGCGTTTGTGAGGGCGTTTTCGCGATGGAAAAGGCCGCGGTTTCAGTGGTCGCCATCGCCGCCCAATACTTTCGAAAACTCCCATGGCTTCTGAAAAACCAATCGCGGACGGGCTCGCAGCCACGCCAGAAAAACGCCCAGGGCCCGAGGCGCAGCCTGCTTCGGACGGCGGCGCGCTGCGGCGTTTCGCGCGCTTGATCCGGCGCGCGGTCCGTTGGCTGCCGCGCCCCCTCGCGGCGCAACTCGCAGAAGTGGAGGCGTTGGCCCAGGATAGCCAGCGGTTAAACGTTCTCTTGGAGACGTTGGTCGTTGAGCGCCAGACGCTGAGAAACGCTTCCGAGGCGCCGGAGAGCCGATTGGAAAAAGAGCCGACAAGCGCTCAAAATCAAAAAGAAGAAAGCGAGAAGGCCGTGGCCGAAATTCGGATGGCGAAAGCGGTGGAGCGTTTGCGCGCGGGCGATCCCGATTGGGCTGACAGCCTGGCGGCTGAGGCTCGCTCCGCAAAGGGCGTCCAAACCGCCTTGGCCTTGGCGCAATCAGAGCAAGAAACCGTCGAAGAAGCCGCCGGGGATCTCGCCTCAATCTCTCTCGAAGAGCCAGAAAGATTGCCTGAGAACAACGCCATGGCCGCGGAGACGCTCCAATTTGAAGCGGTGCGTCGGGCGTTCAATGAGGAGCGAGAAGAAAACAAATCAAAGCCGCGAGTCGGGGATATTATTTTTGGCGGAGGGCCATGGCTGGACGGCCTGTTGAGCGCTCAGCCCGCATTCATGGCGCGACTTTCGGACTGGTTGGTTGAAAACCATGACAAGCACAAAAAAACGCATGCGCATGAATGGATGCTGGCCTGCGCCCTGACGGAAAAAGCGCAGGATCTGTTCACCCAAGCCCATGAAAAAGCTCCATTGCTGGCGTTGGCCAACAGCAAAAAGGGACTGGGGCATCCGGAGCCATTGAGGCATCAGGCGTCGTTGGTCGCAGGCGGCGACCTTCTGGATCACGCGTTTGATTTGGGCGAATGGGATGTTTTGGAGGCCATTTCACGCGCCGATTGGCGAAAAATGGATGGCCTGAAAAGCGAGGAAGAAGACGCTGCAAGCCGCGGCTTTTTTGCTGATTTCTATGAGGGCGCCCATCGCCACGAAATTCGGGTGTGGGCATATGGCGTCTCGTCCTTGAAAGAGGGCGGCCGCGAGTCTCCCAAAACGTTTGAGCGCGCTTGGGAGCGTGTAACGCGCCCATGGAATGCCCGTCCGGAGGCTAATTCTGCGGGGGCTGCCCAATTGGAGGAAGGGGCGACGGCCACAAACGACGCAATAACCGCGCAACAAAGAGAGAGGGCTTTGGCGACTTCCGGGGCCTTGATGGAGATCATTGGCCGCGTGCATTCGGCTTGGCGATTCTACTCGGACACGAAAGCGGCGGCCGAGGCGGACAAGCGTGATCAAGAAGGGCGGCTGCGAGCGATGGCCAATTTCAGCGACAAATTGATCGCCGAAGGGCAATGCATGGCCGCGATGGCCCTCTGGCTCTCCATCGCCAGCAAAATCGCGATGAAAGAGGGTCCCTTTTTGGGCCAGTATCATGCCTATGCACAAGAAGAAGCCGTGTCCGATTTTTTGGCCGCCGCGATCAAATCGCTGTCAAAAACGCCAAAAGAAAACGATGCGCAAGCGTTGGGAATGTTGGCCGCGGTGCATGGGAAAACTCGATGGGCGTGGAGCGACCAAAGAATCGCGCAAGAAAAAATATTGGATGATTTCGCGTGGAATTGCGCGGTCGGCGCCTGGGGCAAAGTCCGAGCGGGAACCGCCTGGCCCTCGGACAACACGGGCTCTCACGCGAAAGAGGCGGAGATCATATCTCTGCAATCGATTGTCGACGACTCAAAAACAGCGACGGATCCAATCTCGGGCGAGTTGCTGCAGCCAACGCCAAAGCACAAAAGCCGCAGGCTTTGACGCGCGCGGCTTTGACGAAGACGTTATTGACGAAGGCGTTAAAGGGGGGTCTGAAAACCCTTGGGGCGTCGATGGGACCGTCACGCCGCGCGATGGCGCTGGGCCATCAATCGCGCTCGCGGCGAAAGGAAAGAACTTGGGCCTGATTCTTTTGCGTGTCCTGCTTTTTGCCCTTCGTGGAGGCGCGGTCAAAGAAGACGCCGAATTTCGTGACTTTTGCCATGCCTTTGACGCGTTTTTCAAAGTTCTGCGCGTCGTTGGACCGCGCGCCCAAATCAAGCGACAACATCAAGCCGCTGATGGCGTTGGACTGCGCTCGCGAGAGCGCAAAGCCCAGTCCGCAAAAGGTCGCGACGCTTGCGATGATCGAGCCGACAAGGCCCGCTCCAGCGGGAAAAGAAGCGCTCAAAAAGGCCACGGAAAGCGTCAAAACGACAGTGGCGACCATCAAACGCCTCTCCAACAGTTGCCAGCCGCGCAGAGCGCTCAAAAAGCGTTCGCGCAGCGCCACGGTTTCAGTGTTGCTTTTGCGGTGAGCGGTGTGGATCGAATGAATGTTGGGCATGGATCGCGATTCTTGGTGGCCGGTGTGTGTGAGTCGTTTGCGTGATTCGTCGAGCGTGATGATGGCGGAAGGAGCCACGAGCGTTTGGGCCGCCTGCCGCGCGGTGTCGCGAAGGCCTTGGCCTTCGCCAGAAAAATGGTCATCTCATAAGCAATGGTAGGCTCATCGCCGAAAAAGGGCAAAACAATTCAATGGACGATGGCTCAAAAATAGAAAAACGGCGTCGCCGCGAAAGAATTGTGGCAAAAAAGAGACTCGCCGGGTGTGTCGCCCTGATGACCGGCCATTAAAAAGTGTGGCCAAGAGCATGAAACGCGGGCATAACAGATCCGTTGCGGTTTTCCGCGCCAAAATCTTCTCGCCATGTCAAAAATAAAAAGCGCGTTGTATGAGCCATCTGGCCATGCCAAAAGGTCGCCCTTTCACAAAATCCCAAAAACCCAGCACGGCCAAAACTCATCGCGGCAGACCAAACGCCAATCCGCGCGAACCGCGCTGTCCATTTTCTTTTTCGCTTTCGCCGTGTTTTGGGCGATTTGCGCAGGGATGGGCATTTACGGCGACATCGTCCACGGCCCAGGCCATCGAGCGCAGCTGCGGGAACTTGCGGCAGGATCCGCCAAGGCGGCAGGAGCGGTCATTGGGTTCGAGCGGCACCACCCTGTGGTGGAGTATTCGTTTGAAGGGAAAACTTATGATCACGCGGTGCAGTCGGTGTTTGTGAAAACGGCGCGAGAATCTTTGGTTTCGAAGAAACAGCCCACGGTGCTCTTGGCCACAAACAACCCCAACACCGCGATCGTGCTGGGCTGGGAGCGCATGCCGCAAGAGAGCAACAAGGGATTTGTGGTGATTGCGTTGGTCTTTTCGGCTTTAGCGTTTTGCATTGGCCTTTTTGTGCATCGCGCGTGGCGTGCGCCAAAAATGGGCATGATCCGCTGAGCGAAGAAATTCACCGAAAATTCGGTTTTGCTGGCCAACCACTGCGAAGCGGTTGTCGACGCAGAAATCGCGGCCTCGTTGGGAATGGCGGTGGCGCTCGATTGGCCGCTTGTGGCGAGAATCGCCGTCAGAGGGTTGCCGCTTGCGCCGGGTTGCTGCGCGGGAGCGATGGCGATCACGTAATCCGTGCCTGCTGCGAGCGTCACGCTGGGCGTGGCGGCGGTGGAGATACCGCCGGAGGCCGCTGGGCTGCTTGCGCCGGTCGCGATGGCTGGAGCCGTGGCCGCGTTGGGGGACGAGTCGTAGAGCGCGACTTTTGAGCCGGCCGTTGTGATGATCAATTCGTAAGAGCCAGCGGCCAGCGCCAGGCTATTTTGTCCGCTGACGGGAGACGCCGTGGCGCAGCCAACCGCAGCGAACGTGGGCTGGGCCGTTGCGATTGTGGACCCCGCCGGCAACAGATAGGCGTCCACCGAGCTCGATTGGCAGGCGACATTCACAAACCGCGCCCGCGTTTGCGTCGCAGAAGAGCTCGATTGCGCGCTCAAAACACCATCGGAATAGGGATCGTCAAGCACGAACGCCGACAAAGGCAGGACAGAAGGATTGCTTGTCGGCGAAGCATTCGCGTAGGCGTTCGTCGGATAGTAGGAAAACGCGCTCAAATGATGCCCATTGATTGCCGTGAAAGAAGCGCCAGCGCGCGCGGTGGTTGAGCCTGAGGGGAAGAGCGAGAGCGAGCGTGCGCCTGCGTCAAATTGCGCCCAAGCGGAAACCTGGCCAAAGCCGATCGAGCTCGCGGCGGCTTTTCCGTCCACTTGAGCGTCCAAGGAGCCCGCGCCCGGCGTGGCGTTCAGGAACCGAAATTGCGGCTGCGAGCTGGGCTGAGGATCAACGCCAGGACCGCCACCGAAGGAAATGGAGAAAAAAAATGTGCCGCCGCCTCCGCACGCGGCAAGGAGCGCTGCGCTCAGGGAGAGCGCTGGGAGCAATTTGACACGGGGACGAGTCAGCAAGCCCCGGGAGCGACGGGTTATGCACGGAAAGAAGAAAAATTTGAACATGTGGCCTCCCAGGAAGAAGGCGTCAGCCTAGACCATCACCGCACGAGGTGCGTTCGCGTTGATCCCACGGAAACGACCGATGGTCGAGAAAGAGCTTCGCAATTCTCGCCGAAAAGCTGAGATCGAAAAAAATGAAAAAAATGTCGACAAGACGAAAAAATGCGGTATTATCAAAACACGCGAACAGAAACTGTTCGCAAGCATTCCGCCTTTGGGCGGCTAAGAAACCGTGAGCGGCAAAGAAAGATGGAGGCTTCGGCCCTGTCGCTTGAATGTTCCGCCCTATGGGCGGCTAAGAAGGGAAAAACGGCCACGAAAGTGCGAAGACGAACACCGTCTGCCGTTGAAGTTTTCCGCCCCTTGGGCGGCAGAAACAAAAGCGTGAAAAGCAAGGCGCGAGCGTAAACAATTCGCTCGTTGAATGAAGAAATGGGGAGCTTCGGCTCCCCATTTTGTTTTTACTGAGTCGACGGAGGACTGTTTTTTGTCAAAAACCTCGCCGGACAACGATGTTTCCACCGATCAAGCTGTATCTGGTCAACAGGCCAAACCGCGCCGTGGCATTTTCGCCCAGGTTTGTTGACTCAGACACCTCTCCGAATTTGATTAAGGCATAAATATTGCGCGCTCGTTAGATTTAATAAAAAAAGGCCGCCGAAGCGACCTTGAAAACTCAAATTGGTGGACCCGATGGGATTCGAACCCACAGGAGACAGCAGACGAGGCCTTTCATCCCCGCCCCGACAACACTTGGAAACGCGCTTCCCTGCTGGGGGATAAGGTTCCCCAACCTCGCCAATCGCTCGACGCGGCCCAGACCCGGTGCTTCCGCAACCATCCATGTCGCCAGTCATTGTGCCGGTTCGCTCTTTTTCAGGCCTGACAACGCCAGGCTTCATAGGCAGATCGCGCACGGTGTGCTCCCATGGCGAGTCTGATGCGTCAAAAGGTCTTGCCGGTTTTGCCACTGCTCTGATGTTACTCACGCGCCCCTATATTAAGGTCGTTTTAAGCGCGCCCGCGCCTCGGGAGCAGGCCCAATAAATTGAATTTTCCGCTGTCGCAACAACCCCTCATGAAATTGAAAATGAATGGAGCGAGCCACAAGATTCGAACTTGCGCTTTCAGGATGAGAGCCTGAACTCTCAGCGTCGACCCGGCTGTCGATGGCTCGCATTGAAAAATTTGATGGCGTTACCCATCAGAATTGGAGGAGGCGGTGGGATTCGAACCCACGGACCCCGCAAAGGATCTCCGACCTAGCAAATCGGTGTGTTAAACCAGCTCCACCACGCCTCCAAAAGGGATCAAAAGAAAAGGGCGCTACCCCTTGAATTGGCGGAGCCTGAGGGATTCGAACCCTCGATCCGGGTTTAAGCCCAGATACTCACTTAGCAGGCGAGCGCCTTCGACCCCTCGGCCAAAGCTCCAAAAAACAGTGATGCAAATCAACTTGTTTGACGGGAGCGCTGTCGAGGGCGCTCACCGTGAATTGGCGGAAGCTGTGAGATTCGAACTCACGGAGGGATCACTCCCTCGCTGGTTTTCAAGACCAGTGCCTTAAACCGGCTCGGCCAAGCTTCCAAAAAAAACGGCGCGCAAATTCAGCGCCAAAAAATGGAGGTGGAAGTGGGATTCGAACCCACGGACCCTTTTGAGGGAGTCGCCCGCTTTCGAGACGGGTGCCTTCAACCGAACTCAGCCATTCCACCGCAAACCGTGAAGCCATTATCGCGCTTCGTCGAGAGTTGGATGCTCTCGTAAAAAATGGAGGAGGGTGCGGGATTCGAACCCGCGACAGGGATTAACCTGTGCCCGCTTTCCAGGCGAGTGCCTTAAACCATGCTCAGCCAACCCTCCAAATTTTGTTTGCCCGCCGATGGCTCAGCGAAGAACTGAATTGTGCCACACATTTCCTCTGAAAGGGAAGTGCTTTTTTGGGTTTATTCACAAAAAAGTGGTCGATCTGGAGGGACTCGAACCCACAACCCCTGGGTTCGGAACCCAGTGCTCATCCTTTGAGCTTCAGACCGAAATGTGGCGCTCTGAGCGGGATTCGAACCCGCATTGGACGGCTTGAAAAGCCGCTTTCCTAGGCCATTAGAAGACCAGAGCAAAATTCATTCAACTGCGTGTAGCCATCAATGCGACAAGTTTTGGTTTTTCGCCTTTTCTGCTTCCTCCTTTTTTATTGGTCGGCCCGGCAGGAATCGAACCTGCAACAGCCAGCTTAGAAGGCTGGTGCTCTGTCCGTTGAGCTACGGGCCGGACATGAAAAAGGTGGTCGACCAAGCAGGAGTCGAACCTGCGTCGCCGGTTTAGGAAACCGGGGCTCTATCCATTGAGCTACTGGCCGAAAAACAAGGCGATCAACTGGCCGGACCGGAGGGACTCGAACCCCCAACCTCCTGGTTCGTAGCCAGGTGCTCTATCCAATTGAGCTACGGTCCGATTGATCGTTCAAAAACCAAAACTTTCGCAAACGTGCGTCTCATTGCCTCCTGTTTTCAATGCGTTCAGTGTTGCCTGGTGTGTCCAGGCCCGTCGTGCGCGTCATTCCATTCAATGCTGTGCATCAACTTCTTTGCGCCGCGCTGCTCTGCGGGTCCTGCGCATTTGGTCGGACTGGAGGGATTTGAACCCCCAACCTCCCGGTTCGTAGCCGGGTGCTCTGTCCAGTTGAGCTACAGACCGAAAAAGACAAACAACAAAAGTGGCGCTGCCAACGAGATTCGAACTCGTGTTCGCGCCGTGAAAGGGCGCTGTCCTAGGCCTCTAGACGATGGCAGCAGCGAAACTTTGAGCGCCGCGACTCCCCGCGACACCGTTCAATCCAATTTGCTTGGAGGCTCCTTTTCAATTGGGCAGCCGCGCAAGACATCAAAAATATCAAACAACCGGCGCGCCAGGCGCAGCCAAAAGTGGTCGATCTGGGAGGGTTCGAACCTCCAACCTTCGGATTCGTAATCCGACGCGCTCTCCAATTGCGCCACAGACCGAAAAAACGAACAACAAAAAATGGAGCTGCCAACGAGATTCGAACTCGTGTTCGCGCCGTGAAAGGGCGCTGTCCTGGGCCTCTAGACGATGGCAGCAAAGAAAACGGTGATGCGTTTGCGGATTCTTCATGACCCTCCGCGAGGGCTCGACAAACTCAAAAACGGCGCCCAAAACGGGCATTCAACGGTGGCGAAAGGCCGGCAAAACTCAAAAAAAGATGCTTGCGCACTCACAAAAAGAAAATCAAAAAAAAACATGGAAACAAAGGCGAAAACGAAAACGCCTAAACAAAAACCGATTAATAGAGCAACGGATATAATCCGAGCCATTAATCAAGAACGAGCAGAGCCTGATTAAATCCAAATGGATTTAATTCCTCAGTGAAGAGCTCTTTGCGGCAAAAGAATCAAACAACAAAAATCCGAAACATTTTCTCAACGATCTTGAAAGGAAATCAGAAAGGATTCTCTTTCAAACTGAATTTGGCGCTTCCAACGGGATTCGAACCCGTGTTAACGCCTTGAGAGGGCGCCGTCCTAGGCCACTAGACGATGGAAGCGTTGTGAGAGATCGCTCTCTCGGGAAACCGTGCCGCGCTGTTTCTTTTTTTCCTCACTTGCGACCCGAAGGCCCAAAAGCAAAAAGCCCATTGCATTCGGCGCAAGGGGCAAAAAAGAAGGCTTGATCTCTTCTCTGCCGCGCCAGCCTTGGGGCTAGCCGGCAGCAGAGTTGTGTCTGCGCGGGTTAGCCCGTGAGGCGTTCGGATTCTCGTGACGACCGCTCCGATCGACTTGAAGCCGAACTGGAGGACCTTCTTGAGAACGAGGACGAGCTGACGCTCGAACGCGAGACGCGTGCAACGAAGGAAACAGCCTTGAATTTCGGCGCCGCAAACGCGAACGCGCCCACCACGGCCAGGGCCGGGGCGAAAACAGCAGCGGTTGCGAAGAAGGCGTTCATGACAGTTCCGTTCAAAAAAGAGATGCGGTTTGCATCGATGAAACAATGATAAGCCAGCTGTTTTGGGCTGTCAACAACTTTTTTAAAATATTTTCACAAAGTTGTTTTTCTCGACAACCGGCTCTCGCCGACCTGAGACATCACTGTATCTGGGTTTTTGAAAAAGAGCAACATCGTTTTTAGATTATTTATTATTCGAGTTCCCGCAATGAAAGAGTGTGTGAAAGAATGTGTGGCTTTGAATGGGGCGCGCGACTCACACAGAACTCGCATTGAATTCGCCTTTAGGGGCGGCAAGAGTCGCCAAGGGCGCCACAGCATCGCGGCGAGAAGCCCGTTCTTCCTTTCTTGATCGCCCGCCGGATTGAGAGAAGTGGCAGGACGCGAGCCAACGAGAAAAAAGAGGGTGCAGCGCGAGCATTCAGGGCGGCCAAAGTGAAGGGCCCGATGAGATCGCGAGATTGAGCGCGGCGCGATGGAGCCGCTTCGCAGAGACAGGCGCCCGCGCGAAAAACAAAACTGTGCGCGGATTCACGACGCCAAAAGCAGGCCTACGCCGTGCCGCGTTCATGCCATTTCAAGGCCATTGAGGCGATCAGCGCTTGTGCGCCGTGGCAAGCAATGAGAGAATATGGGATCGCACAAGCACGCGATCCCAATCCCATTGAGCCCATGGAGCGGCCGATCAACAGGAGCTTTCTCACGAGAGCCCCCTTTCCCTCCATATGACTGACGCCTTGAATGAAAACTGAACGACCAATCCAACGCAAGCCCACCGTCGAGGAGCGAAAGCATGCAGTGCTCATCGCGGCTGAGACGCTGCGCGCGGAAGGCTTGCGGGAGAAGTTGGTTGGCATGGATTCAGCCACGCTCAACAACGCCTTGCAGGTGGCGTTGGGAGCCGAGCCAAAGGCCGTTCGGAACCAAGCAAGAAAGGCATTGGCAAAAATAAGAAACAAAGGGCGCGACACCGACGGGGACTATCGGCTGCAGTGGAGCCCCACAGAAAAACAAAACAAAGAATACCTGCGATTGTTGGCGATGGATCAGCGAAGCGAAACGCACTCCAACGCCGCGAATGAATTCCTTTCCGAATGCATGGCTCAGGCCCGCATGCAAGTTTGCTCCATTTTGATCAAAGCCGGAGCGGACCCGCGCGCGGACAACCAAAAGTCTTTGGAGCTTGCGTCAAAGAACGCGTACGGGCGGAAGGAAGAAATGCTGCGGTTTTTGATCGAACATGGCGCTCGAATTGAGCGCAGCGGCGTTTTGGCGGAACAGAGAAAAAACGCCTCAAGGATTTATCTGCGGCATGATCACAAGCATTGGGCCATGCTGGTCAAATTGGGCGCGGATTTGCGCGGGGCCGATGGCCTCGCGGCGTTGCGCGCGGCAGTGTCGCAAAATGATTTTCGAGCGGCAAAAGCGTGCCAAAGCGGGCAGCCGATCACGGCGTCGCTCGCAGTCGACATTCTGCGGGATGTCGTGGGCCAAGTCCGTCGCTCGCGAAGCCTGAGGCTTTACGTTAAGAGAAGCCCGGCCGACATGACCCAAGACTGGCGAGACAACGAGCGCGAGGGCTGGGCGTTCGCCGCGCCCTATCTGGCGACCCCGGGCATCGCGCAAGACGCGCACTGGGGGCGCTTGGTCATTGCCGCGACGAAACAGCGCTGGGGCGCGATGCTGACTCGACTGCTGAGCCTCAGCGAGCAAGAGCCCAAGCAATTCGCGTTGTGGACTGCGCTGCGAGCGGATGCCCCCGAAATGCTGACGGTGGCGATTGAGGCGGGCGCCGACCGGTCCTTGCGCGCCGGCCCCACAGAGGCCATCGAGAAACCTCTCGCCATGTTCAGCACGCGAAAAATCAAATCTGATCGGCCCGTGAACGGCGTCGAAGCAGCCGACTCAAAAAATCTTTTTGAGACGGGCGAAGTGCCCCTGATGTCCTTTGACCAGGCACTGGCGGATCCGACGTTCTCTCACTTGGGGCCGCGGTGCCGAATGATGCTTTTGGCGCAGAAAGAAGAGCGGGAGCTCGCGGCCATCATGGCGCCGAATGGGAGCAAAGAGACATTGGCGGGAAGCCCTGTCAGCTCTGTTTCCAGCGATGATGAAACGTTGGAGCGATCGGAAGCCGAAAGCAAAGAGAAAAAACAGACAATAGGCGCTGATCTCGCGCCGGCAGCAGCAAATGAGAACGCGCAGTCGCGCGTTCGCGCCACGCGGCGGCGCCTTTGATCCGGTTTTTTGAAGTTGCGCAGGAACCGAATCACAAAAAAATCAAAAAATAACCGCTCAAAAGACTGCGAGCCAAGCTTTTGTCGCGTCCAGATTGCTCTTTAGTCCGAAAAAGACAGACGAATGGGCCAGCGAGGACGCTTTCTAGCCCTAGGCTGGGGCAAAAAACAAAACCGTCTGCACAAGAAGACGTTTTCGCAGACGAAAATAACGCAGAGCTTGACTCCCGCCACGTGTCAGGAGAAAATAAACGCATCGATTGATCCCCTGAAGGACGGACAAGCCAAGGGGTCAAGAAAAGCCCAATTGACCGTAAACGAAGAATCCGAAGGACAGGAACCCTGAAATGCAAACCATCCAAGACATCAAGAACATGCGTGAAGCGTTTGCCGGCCAGAGTGGACACGCTCAGCACGAATGGCAACGACGCGTCGAAAAGGGCGAGCGCGCCGCCGCGCCCGCTTGGTTCGTCGGCGATCCGGCCGCCTTGGCCGAAGTGGCCGCCGCTCGCAAGCAATTCGAAACGGCCGCGACCAACGTGAAGAGCTCTGTGGCCACGCTTGAAAGCCCGGCGCGGGTGTTTGGATGGGTCGCGGGCGCTGTTGGCACGTTCACGTTGGGCGCGGGCGTCGTGGCCTATTTCGCGGGCTCCACGGAAGCATCCACCGCCGGCATGCCCTTGCTTGCTGGCGCGATCGGTTGCCTGTCGGCCGCGATCACCACGCACATCTTCGCCGCCACCGCGCGGAGCAGCCAGCGCAAGCAAGAGGCAGAAGCCATTGCCCGCGCCTTGAAAGCCTTTGGCGACGGGCTGCCGAACCTGGATCTGACGCCGGTGACGGAGCCCAAAACCGGCGTGATGAAACAGGCTGTAACGTCCGAAGACGCATTTGAGGCGCATCTGGCAAGCGCGATCACGCAATCCCCAGGCATCTATCAAAAACTGATTGACCGCCAAAACGAAAAGTATCGTCTCGCCCGCGAAGCGGAAGCGAATCGTCCTGTGCTGTCGGACGAGCAACTGGCGGCGCAAGCAAAAGCGCGCGGCGAAGCGGTGTTCGGCAGCCTGCGCGAAAAGATGAAGGAACGCACCGCTCGCGAGAAAGCCGAAGCGCTCAAAGCGATGACGGCTCCGAATCCGTCTGTGTCGATGCGCCGCAAAGTCGCAATGTAAGACATAGCAGGGTCTCCGTCCTTGGGCGGAGACGAAAAGAAGATGAAGATGAAAAAGGCGCTTTCGAGCGCCTTTTTTGTTGTTGTGCCGAAATTCCCGTGTTCTTTGTCTGCTGTCGCCCTGTCCGGTGCCATGGACGTTGTCGTGGATGTTGTCATGATGCCGGCGTCGTCTCATGGCGGTTCGCCGCAGACACCGCTTCGCGCTTAGCCCCACAAGTTCACGAACAATTCACGGGGGCAGAAAATTGCTCCGAAACAATCGAGGGAAAAAGCCGCGACCAAGGCCGAAACGGAAATCAATGCCGCGCAGTCGCCGCGTTCACGGCTTGGGCTGCGACGAGGCGGAAGGGGCGGAAGGCGCCTTCGCCCAATCCAGCTTGGAGAGCGACTTGGCCCGAGCGTCATCAAGCGCCGGAAGGAATTTTTCAAAAAAGGCAGGAACTTCGCGCAACAGAGGCTCGGGCATGTTTTGGCGCTGGGCGCCACGCAAAAGGGAGCTCGCGAACACGCGGCGCGCGCTCGGGTAGTCCATGGGGGCATTCACCCGGCCGCCCTCGAAGGCGAACAACAAGGAGCCCGCGCGTTCTCTCAATTGCTCCCCATAGAGGCCTGCGAAAAACGGCGTTTTTTTCAGGTCCGGGTGTTTGAGGAAACACGCGTCGATAGCGTTGCGCCCTTCGCGGCAATGCCCGTCAAGGCCGGAGAGGAAAAAGCCATTGGCCGAGCGGCCCGGGAAAATCATGCCGCCCCGGCGTGCAGCCTGCAAAGGCTCTTGGCCGGCGGCCGCCACTGACGCCAAGGAGCGCGTCAAAGGGGCCGTGGGGGAAATGAAGCCCGGGGCGATAATGGCGCCTTCAGCCACCGCTTGCGCGGCCAACAGGCCCAGCGCCACCGGATGCCATTCGCTTTGGATTTTGATGGATTGGTCCAAAAGCCACAGCATTTTGGGCGTCGCGCCCAATTCGTGGCACAGGCTCAAAAAGGCGTCCGGGTCATGCTTGTCCGCGGGGATGCCGGCGCCTTTTATCTTCTGGCCGCCCAGGGCCGACCATAATCCGAGGGCTTTGGCCCGCAAGTCCACTTTCGGCGCCAAAAGCGCCTCTCTGAGCTTGTCCGTGGGGGCATTCACGGCGTTCGCCACCGTGGCAGGGGGCAATCCCAAGGCCAAGAGCGGCAGGTCGCACGCGGAGCGGTCTTTGGGGCTTTCGGCGAGGGCGCGGGCGAAGTAAATCGCGGACTTGCGCGTTCCGTGCGCCTCATACCAAGCTTTGCGAATGCCCGTGAACATGAAGTCGAGCACCAAGGGCAGATTCGCCACGCCAATGTCCTCAATGGCGATCACGGCCATCCGGTGCAGCGCATAGGCGCGGTCGTTGGGGAGCATGGCGTCCACAGCCCATTGGGCGGCGTCGGCGTCGCCTTGGCGGATGGCCTTTTGCAGGCAGCTCGCCAGAAGCCACTTGGCCTTGGCCTCTTTGGGGGCGCCGGGAGCTTGCGCCAAGGGTTCCTCGAAGGCGTCAATGGCCGCGTCGAGAGCTGCGCGTTCTTTTTCAAAATCCAGGGTTGCGAGCTCTTCGCTCCAAACGATTTGAGACATGAATCCTCCAAAAGGATATCCCATCGTAGCAGACAGGAGGCTGAAAGCCAAGGCCGCGCAGGGGCCAAAGAGACGGAAAAAAGACCGTGCAGGGCCGCCCGGAGGCGCCTTTCGGCGCAGGTTTAGGCACTCGCTTGCCGAGCCATAGGGGCTGCCCGGACGCGGCAGGATTGAAAAAGAAGGATTGAGGAAAAAAGCCTTTGGACGCCGCAAGCGCTCCGCTTGGCGCTTGCCGCCGCGGCGACGAGCTCTCTCTTGCGCGAGGCCTCAAAGCGCTCGTGTTTTTCTCGCGGGGCGAGGCGCGCTTCCAGGCGTCGCAAGCGCCGCCGCTTCAATGTCGCCGACCAAGGCCGCGACTTCGCGATCCGCGCGCGTCTGCTCAGCCAACGCATGCAGGAAATCCGCGCATTCTGTTTTTCCGTTGTTTCTCGCGATCTCTTCCGCGGTGTGGCCCGCCGAGTTGACCGCTTCCGGATCAAGGATGAAGGCCAATCGCTTGACGATCGGCAAATGCCCCATGTAGGCCGCGTCCATCAAAAGCGTCTCATTTTCCCCAGTCGGGAAAAACGGGTCGCACAGGGGCAAGAGCAGATCAAAGCATTCAAGGTGCCCTCCAAAAACCACGGCGGTCAAAATCGTGCCGAGCCGGGTGTCTCGAAACGCCGCGGGGTCGAAGAAGGCCAGCAGCGCGCGCACCATGTCGGTCTGCCCAGTCCGCGCCGCGATGTTCAAGGCGCTGCCGTGCCCTTGCTTGAAGTCTGGGCAATGGTCGCTGTGCGGAAGCAGCAACTCCACGCACTCCATCTGCCGATACATGACCGCGACGCACAGGGCGTCGATGTGGTTGGCGGCTCGCGCTTTTGGGTCGACATGCGGCAGCAGGAGCCGAGCGATTTCCGGCTGACCCTCGATGACCGCGAGCATCAACGCGTTCATTTTGTTGTGGACGGTCACCGTCAAGTCGGCCACGGGGATCAACTCCGCCACGCGAGCGGCGTCATGCTCCCGGATCGCCTCGAGCAGCGCGAGCCCCTTTCGACGGGCCGGCGAAGGCAGGCGCCGAGGCAGGCGCGCGCATGCGCGAAGGGATTCGGACAGCGTTCTTCGGGCTGAGCGCGTCAGCGAGCGTTTGGAGCCTGAATTGAGAAGAACGGATCGCATGGTTTGCACGGGGGCGAGAGAAGGAAGCCAGGGGGCCGCGAAACCGCGAAAGCCTTTTTTAAAACCAACGGGAAAAAGGGCCGCTCGGCAATCGTCGCGCTTTTTGGCCAAAATGCAATGAGCCGTGGCCAAACCAAAACTGAGTGTCGCACAAATCAGCCTGGAGCGCCGAGAAAATTTAGCCGCGCCGTTCGCGCGGATTCAGAGCCTGCGGGGAGCTGTCGGCTTGGGGATCGCCAAAGCCGATTCGGGGCCCGAACCAGCGCTCGCGCTCTGCGCCGCCACGGCCTTCCGCAAATGCCAGGCTTCCGCCTGCGCCCCGATTTCACCCGTGGCGGCCGCTATCGGCCAGGCCTCCAAGCAGGCGTCCATCCCCCAAGCTTGGGAGCCTGCCGAAAGAAGCGCCTTTTGCAGAGCGCGAAACGCTTTCGCGCCTTCCGAGGCACCCGTCGAGCCGCCGTGCGAGTGCTGGAATTGGCTGCCGAAAAAAACTTGGCGCTCCGCGAGGCTGGCGTCAGCGGGCAGGCCGGAAGGGCGCCAATGGGAGCACGAATCGCGCCAGAGGGCCCGCCCTGCCTGGGTGAAGGAAATCTCGTCGTGAAGAGCCGTGATCCATTCGCCCAAAGACTCCAGGTCGCGCCTTTGCGTCCACTGCTTGGCGCACCAATCCAAGATCGAGACTCGGTCCAGGTGATTGAGGGGCTCTATTTTGGGCTCTATTTTGGGCGCTGTTTCCCCAACGCCATTCACGGTGTCGGGCCGTCGAACGCGCTCGCACATAAACAATTCCGCGGCCACTTCGCGCGGGCCAAAAACGTGATGGGCCATCGCCTTGCGCGCGGCGTCGGATCCATGAAAGAAAAGCTCCACGGCGGCTTGGAAAGTCGCGCTGTTTTCAACAGCCGCCCCTTCGGGCAGCCGGTGCAAGTTGGACTTGAAAAACGCTTGGACGCGGGTTCCCGCGATGCGGCACGCTTGCTCTTGCGGCATTCGGGGATTGCCGGCCACGCTCCATTCGGAAGCCACAAACAAAGGAAGCCCCGAGGCGTCCTTCATGCGCTCGATGGCGGAGAGCCCTATATGCCAGACGCTGGGAAGCTCATCGAACGTCACGGCCTGGGCTTGGCACAACGCTTCCAAGGGGACAACGCTGAAACCACGGGGGGGTATCTGCCAGGAGCAAGACAGTTCCAACGACCACTTCGTGAGGAGCGCCGCGCGTTGCCCATGCCGTTCGCTCTCAGGCTCTTCTGGGTGAGTCGTCATTTGCCGAACCATCCAAGACGCCGCTTGCGCCGTTTTCCGAGACCGCTTCGCCGGATCTTGCGCAATCCACTGGTAAAAGTGGGAGCCTGTCTTGTGAATTTTTTTGCCGCCGCTCAACGTGCCATCTGGAGCGGAGTCGTCAATCACGCCCTGCAATTCCATGGCGGCGCGGAGCCCCGCGCGATCGCGTTGAAGCCAATCGGCCAAGCGCCTGAAAGCAGAAAAAGAGAGGTTGTTGGAGGGCATGAGGCGAAAATAGAGGCTCGCTAGCCAGCGGCGCGCCGGAATGGGTGGAGGACGGAGCGAGGAGACGCCCGCGCCGCTCTTTCATTTTACGCCAAGCGCCGGGCAAAGCCAAGCGCGCAAAAGGCTGGCGGCCCTATTTGAGCTTGGCCAACATGCGCGACGGGCCATTCCAGGGCAACGCGGCCGCGACGTTGACAAGGATGGCGTAAAGGATCCACAAGGGGATTTGGGCGCCAAAAAACACGCTGTCGCGAATTTTGGCGATGGGTTTGCCAACATAGCGCTCCGTTTTTCCTTCGGTCATGAACCACAAAACGCCGGCGACGACGCAAAGGGCGAAAACGCAAAAAGCGAGAGACCACACAATGGGGTGGGCGAGGTGAGTCATGGCGGCTCCGAAAAAGGAAAGATTGAAAACATTTAGATAAGTTTAGAAATATAAACCTATTCTTTAAAAAAAGCAAGCGGCTCGCGTGATCAGGGAAATGCCGGGAAATGGACGCGATCGACATGCCTAAGCCGTCAAGCCGCCGGCGTCGTCTGGGCAACGCGAAAGAAGTCGCGTTCAATGTCTCGCTCGCGCAGGAGGCGTTGTCGCCCCAAAAGACCTCGTCGGCGCATTCAAAGCCTTTTGGCTTGGCGTTTGGCCGGCTGCGCCATGGCCCCCTGGCCCGGGTGCTTCTTGCCGGGCCCCTTATTGGACGGGGCCTCGGCCATGGCCGCCGTCGCCGCTTGGACTTCTTTTTGCAAAGTCGCCCGCTCAAATTGGCTCATGATGAGGGCCAGAGGGCCGCCTGTGAGGGTTTCGCAACGATGGCGCGCGTAGGCGATGTCTTTGCAGCCCACATGGTAGTCTGCCCGAATGGAGTCCACGAGCCAGAGAAAAACTTCGGCGTCGCTGAGTTTGCCGAGGTCCGTGAAATTCGAAATGGATTTGGAGGGTTCCGGATACAGCCACTGCCGGGCAAACGCCTCGCTCACCGCCCAGCAGCGCTGCGTTTTGACTTTGACGTCGGCGGCCGTGCCAACCATCCAAAAGCGGCCCTGGCTCAAAAAAACTTCGCCTGGATTGGGAGCCGGCCCGCGCAAGGCGGGAATGCCGTCGGGCGTGGCCTTTTTCTGGTTGGCGCGCACGCGGATGCCTTCGGCGCCGAATTCAATGTGCGGGGCGATGACCGAAAGCAAACGAAGGCCCGCGGCAAGCCCTTCGCGTTGCCAGTCGCGATGGGGATACAAAGAGAGCGCGCCCGGAGTGGCGTTGGGAACGGAAAGAACCTTGTTCGCCGTGGCGGCTCGCAGGGCTGTCGCCTCCGGAGGCGCCTTGGGCGCCGGGGGGATTTCATGGCTGTCGAGCCAATATTTGGGCATGTTGTCGCCCGCGTCGCCCACGGCGCCTTCGTCGGAGTGGAAACCCGCGAGGCTGTTGCCCAAAGAAATGAAATGAGTGGCCAGGGATTGGAGCCCTGAGTGGCGGTGCTTCAAATTGCCCGCCCATGTCACGCCGCGCTCGGGGTCATCCAAAAGGAACTCTCCGCCTTCTTGGGCGAAAACCTCTGGCATGGAGACGGCGAGCTCGGGGCGCGCCGCGCGTTGGCGCTTGCCTTCCTCTCGAAACCACCGAGGGCTTCGGACGATCGCGGCCAAGAGTTTTCGGGCGACCCGAATCGAGCGGCCGGGCGTCAGCCACACTTTGGCGCTGGCGTCCCACGCGGCGCCGGGGATTTTGCGGACCACCGCGATCATGCTCGGGTCGTAGTCAAACCGAAACTGGACTGCGGGGCCGCCAAAAAAGATGTGATGCGGCAAAAAAGTGGCTTCAATGCCCGCTTTTTTGAATGTCCAGGGGTTTTTCAGGGAGCGCGCAAGAACGATTTCGTTCAACATCGCGTTTTGCGCGAACTTCGCGGCGGCCGCGGCCGCCTCGGGGCTGTTTGGGTTTTGGGCTTTGGGCGGCGGCGCTTTGGGGGCGAGCGTGACGCCTTTGGAGCCCAGATAGCCGCTCACCTGGTCGACCAGGTTGGCCACTTTTTGCGAGTGATTGGCCGGAAAGACCCAGCCCTTCACCGCGCCCACCCAGTGGCCTTCAAAACGGCTGCGGCGAGAGTGAAAGGTTTCTTCAAAGGCTTTGAATTGGCAGTGGACCACGCACACCAAAACGTGGTTCGATTCGAGCTTTCCCTGAGAGCCCACGTCCCGGACGGCGCCGCCCCACATGGGCTGTTGCGCCCATGACAGGGTGAACAAGCCGCGCGGCCCCTCTTTGTAAGGCTGGTTCGTGGGCTTGAAGGGGGCGAGTATCGAGGCCGCCATGGCGAAGAGCTCCAAAAAGGTTGAGAAAGACGCGTTGCGGAAAACCACAATGGACGCAAATCCCTTTGTCCGCAAAACAGAAGATAGAAGGACCGGGGGCTTTTTGCAAGCATCCATTCGCGGCGCGCTTGTTCGCAAAAAACGCGTTCGGAGCGTTTTTTAGCGCCAAAGAGCCATTCAAAGCCGCCGAGATCTGCGAGGAGCCTCTGTGCCGCCAGAATCGTCAAATGCATGATCTGCGACCCGAGCCGCGTTGTTGGCGTCATCGATTTCTTGTCGCAGGCTAGCTTGCTCAAACCGCACCATGGACATCGACAGGGAATCGCCTGTGAGCGTTTCAAATCGGGCGTGCGCTTGTCGAATGGCGGCGCACCCCACCGAGCGATCGCTCCTCATGGTCTGAACGAGCCACAAAAAAACATCAGAGTCGCTCATCGCTGAGATTTCTTCCGATTTCACCCATTGACGAGGGCCAGGATAGAGCCATGCGTTGGCGAACTCTTTGCTGACAGCCCAACAGCGCTGATGCTTGGATTTTGCGTCAGCCACGCTCGCCACCAACCAAAATCGCCCCTGGCTAAAAAAGAGCTCGCCTGGCGTGGGAGCGGCCCCCTGAAGAATTGGGACCCCGTTTGGCGTTGATTTTGAATGATTGGCTCGAACCCGAAGGCCTTCGGCTCCAAATTCAATGTGCTTCGCCAAGATTTGGATGAAGCGAATGCCCGCGAGAATTGCCTTGCGATTCCAGTCAGGAATCGGCGCCAGCGCGAAGCGAGCCGTTCCCGAATCAAGAGAGGCCGGCGCGCCAGAAGCCGCAAGAAATGCCGACGATAGCGTCGGCGGCGCCGGCGGCGAGGGGCGCTCCTGATCAGACCAAAGCCATGGAAGGCTGTCGCCCGCGTCATTGGGGCTCGGAGGGCGAGAGCCGTCAAAGAGTCGGGCCGCCAGCATCATCAGATAGAAGCTCAGCGATTGAAGGCCTTGGGAACGATCAAACAAACAGCCCACCCAGAAAACGCGTTGCGCCGGATCGTCCAGAAAAATATCCCCGCATTCGCGAGAAAAGGACGGGGGCGGAACGAAGTCAAACGACGGAAGCTCAGCTCGCAAACGACGCCCTTTTTCCCGCAGCCAGCGTGGATATCGAAGCACGGCGGCAAGCAATTTGCGAGCGAGGCGAATGGAGCGGCCGGGGACAACCCACGCTTTGGAGTCCGCGTCCCAAATCGACCCGGAAATATGATGTTCAATGATTTTGCTCATCCCTATCTGGTCATACGAAAACCAAGGCGCCGCATAGGTTGCCAATGGGAATGACAAACGCACCGCCGGCCCGTTGAAAAAAGGATGGACAGGATAAAAAACTGCCGAAACGGCGCGCGATTCGAAGGTCCAGGGGGCGAGCAGCGATCGAGCCAAAAGCGCGGCGTTCATTCGTTCATTGCTTTCCTCGATGGGCGTGCCGGAAGAGGCCTCGGACGCCTCAACGCCGATCGGCGAGCAAGCTTGCGATGTTGGAGCGACGACCCCCTGAGACAACAAGTACCCGCTCACCTGGTCAACGAGATCGGCGACTTTCTGAGCGTTGATTTCCGGAAAAACCCAAGCTTTCGCTTCAAGAACCCAGCGGCCGTTGTTGCGCGCTTTTCGAGAATGAAACTGAAATTCGCGGTTTTTGGCCTCGCAACGGACAACACAAATTCGCTCGTGTTGCGCGTCAACCGTTCCATTGGGGCCCAACGGCCTCACTGTGAGACCTCCGATCGGTTGCTGAGCCCAAGACAGAGTGAACACGCCGCGCGGGCCCTCGGCAAAGGGCTGGCGTGTGGGCTTGAAGGGAGCAAGGATCGACGCGGCCATAAGAGCCTTCGCAGTGAGAGTTCAATCACGCTTGCTTTTTCGATTCACCGGCGCGAGGCATGAATAAACGCGTGAACAGGATTGGCCAGCCGCCCTATGCGCAGCTCCGCCCGCATATATGGGAGTCGCAAAAGAGCGGCATCGCAAACGACAAAATAAAGCGATTGAAGGCTTTTTGCAAGCTCACGGGCTTGTGCGATCTCCGAAGGGGCCGCGAGAGCCGACCAAGCGGCGTTGTGCGCGATTTCCAGGCGTTTTATTCCTGGCCCTTCTCGATCCAGGCCACGCCAACGGCCCAATCGCGCGGCCATTCGCTCAAAGGAAAAGAAAGGGTGCGCCACGCGCGCTTCGGCCCAGTCGATCACTCGCGGCGCGCCAGTCGCGTCAACCATGACGTTCCCGTCGGAAAAGTCGCCGTGCTCAACGCTGTCGAGAATCGGCAGGGCCGCAAGCCGATCGCAAAGGGATTGCGCGCGCGCCATGGCGCGGGGCAGAAGCGCAAGGTCGGCGTCGGAGAGGCCGTCTTGCGCCAGAAGCCCCCCCTGGATGGCCCATGTCCAAAATGCGGCCAGGCAAGGAGCGAGTTGGCAGGCATTCTTGGGCAAACTGAGAGAAGCTCTGAATAACGGAGGTCTGTTGGGCGCGGGCTTGCATGCGGCCAAGATTCGCGAGCGCGAGCTCCAAAACATCAAGCAGCGCCGCGGTGTCGGCGATGGCCGAGGCCGGACTGCCCGCAGGTCGCGTGGCCAAAGCGCCTCGCTCGGGCCACGCCGCCAGCAATTCAGGGGCGAGACCGGGGGCGCAGGTTGCCAACCAATTCAAAATGCCCGCTTCGTCAGCCGAGCCTTCGGGATTGAATTTGAAAAACGCTTCCGTTCGCGAAGAGCTTTTGGGGTTTTCGCTGACCAACGCGGGATCGTTTTCGCCCAACTTGGGGGCGTCAACGGAGGGCGCGCGGTCCGAATCTGGGGCGTCGGCGGACAAAACCAAGGAGTAGGGCGTGCGCGCGATCACGCGCAAAACACCAGTGAAACCCAGAGAATGCGCGCAATGTTGCGCAAATTCAAGGCGATCGTCAGAGAGAATTGGGCGCTGAGGTGTGTTCGGCGTTTCGCTGAAATGGACGGTGTCGCTCACGAGACGGTCTCCGAAAAATCAAGAAAGCGCGTGGCTCGCCACTGCGCGTTGACACAAAGCCTGCGCGCGTGCGCGCGGCGCCCAAATTCCGTTTCAGTCAAAGCCTGCGAGCCTGCGCGCGTTCGCTGGAGTTTGCGTTTCCCTGAGCGGGCAATGATTTCGAGGGCTCCGTGCCGGCGCTTTTTTCAGGCATGCCCTCCGGCTTATTGTTGATTTCAATCAATGCCTCATTGATTGCCCAGGAAACCTGTTGCGACCGAACGAACCCCGCGCACCGAGAAAGGCCTTCTGCGTCCTTGAAGGCTTGGGGAATGCTGTCGCCCTCCCATGCATGAAAGCCCACTCCCATGGCCGTCAACGCCCGTTTCAACGCCGTGAGGCGCCCGCGCTGATCCGCCTGGACCCATCGGTGGAGACGCTCTTGAGCGAAGGCGGACGATTTATGGCGTTTTCGCCAGCGAGCGGCGAGAAGGGATGTCAGCGCAAAAACAGGAACTCCGGGTTGAACGCCGCGAGGCTCGTGCTTGAACTCGCGGCTGGGGCATGGAGTCAAAAAACCGTTGCGTTGGGGCTTTTCCCTCATTGCTTTTGGGCGCGCGGATGGGTTTGGGGACTCCGCGCGACGGGCTCTTTTTTCCGCGCGCAAATTCGGAGACACGCCGGTCGCGCTGCGCAGCGTGTGCCCTCTGTTCGTTATGGCGGCGGAACGGCTGTTGCCAGATCGCTTGCTTTTCCTGCGCCGAACGCCAAATGGCTCGCGCCTTCGGTTTCCCGGCGCTCGGCATGTTCGCGCCAAACAATCGAAGACCATGAGCTCGCACTCAGCCATTTTGAACTCTTTCGGTTCATACAAATGAATTCGGTCAATTCGGGCGTAAGGGCTTCGCTGCCGGCGATGGCGAACTTGCGCCCATTCTCGATAAGCTTTTTCCGTCGCCGCGCGCAATTTTTTGCGCTCTTCCAGCGTCAGCGCCCGATCCAGGATGAACACCGGAGCGACGGGCGGCGAAAAAGGTTTCTTGTTGCGGGGCGCCGAGCCAATGCCCAATGGCCAACCCGAAGCGGCGTTGACGGGCGCGCCCCGGAAGCCCAGAAGCAAAAGCCTCACAGGCTCATCAGGCGCAGGACGGCTCAACGCAGCTGGCGGCAGGCCAAAAAGAGGCGGTGCTTTCGGGGCGCGCGCGGAGGTCGTCATAGAGGGAAAAGAAAAAGTCGCGAGGAGCAAAGGCCGTGCCCCCCAATCGCCAGAGCCGGCAAGGCCAGAGATTCACGCAACAGGACAGAAAACGTTGGCTGGGCAAGAATCAGAAAGGGCTGAAAAGCTCATGGTTTGGCCACTGGAAAAGCGCTTGCGGCTTCAATTCGAACAACGCGCGGACTGCCGTTCACTCGCGGGCGCAGGCCCGGTGGCGGGTCCGCGCTGACGGCCTAGCCCTCGCGAACTTCGTCGATGACATTTTGGTTCGCGCCGGCCTTGATTTGCTCCAAGAAGTCCACGTTGTTTTTCATTTCTTCCAACGACAGGACGCCAGACAGGCGAAAATTCGGGTTCGTGGCCAGAACGCGCGCGATGCTGTCTTCCACCGTCTCGCCATAAGAGCCAAACACCTTGGCGTTGTCGATGGTGGGCTCCGCGCCGTCAAAGCCGGTCAGCAAGAAGACATTTTGGTCATTGTATTGAGGGGCGTTCGCGCTCATGGGGGCATCCTGGGAGAAATATATAGGGGCGCGTCAGGCGGTTCACGCCGCCCTGCGCCGACAAACACAAAACACGTGCAAAAAGGGTCGCTTTGCGACCGCTGGGGCGGATTTTGATCCCGATTCGCCCTGGCTGTCAAGCAAAAATTGGCGTTTGCCTCAAGAAAGGGCAAAAAATGAGAAAAAATGGACTTTTGGGGCGGTTTTTTCAAAACCCCACCAAGTTGTGGCTAAAAAGCCACTTGAAACGAATGGCGTTCACAAAAAAGAAAAAGAGAAAAAAGCGGAAAGAAATGCCGGCGGCGACAAAGGAAAAGCCGGCTTTCGCCGGCTGGCAACGCGTCAAGCGTTTTCGGTCACATCGCGCTTGGAGAGCCCGAGCGGCCTGGCGTTTGCGCGGAGGCCACGTTGGCCTTGGCCAAACGCTCATTGCGGGCGCGCTCAACGATGGCCATCGGATCCGGCAGGGAGAAACTCGCCCGGTCAAGGGCTGCGTCCACTGCGGCCCGTTGCGCGGACGGCAAGTTCTCCGTCCAGGTGGCCAGAGGCTTCATGTCGGCGTCCATGAAAACCGCGGCGCCCTTTCCGACCAGAAGGTCGATCGCGCCGGCCCAGCCTGCTTGCGCGGCATGGCGCGCCAATTGGGAGCCATACACCTTCGCGTCCGGGTCAAGCCCCGCGTCCACAAAACGCTCGATGATTTTCGTGAATTTCTTTTCCTCCTCCGTTGAGAAGAAATCAATGCCGCCCGCGATTTCCACTTTGTTGAAAAGCATCGCGACCGCGCCCGTCAGCGCCGGCGAGTTCATGCTCACGCAAACGCCGCTGGCCGTGACGTTCGCGGCCAGAAGGCGCTCAGCGTCGGCAAAGGCGTTCGTCGCTTGCGCAATCTTGTCGGCGATTGGGCTCGTCGCGTCAATGGACTTGGCGAACGCGAGCGTTTGCGCGGAGCGCCCCAAAATGACGGCGGAGGCCTGGGCGAACGGTGTCGCTTGCAGGGCGTTCAAGGTGGGCAAAATCGGAAAGGTTGCGGGCAAAACGCCTCGGGCGCAGGATTCTTTGAGGATATTGAACTGGTCCTCGCCAATGTCCTCGCCCGATGCCGCCGCGCCCGCGATGCGATTGGCCGCGGACTGTATGTCATGAGACTCCGAAATGGCCTTGAAATTGTCCAGAGCTTGCGCCATTTGGGCCGCCGGAGCAGATTCCGCGACCGGGGTCGCAGCGGAGGCGGAAATCGGAGCAGCGGCAGGCGCCGTCGGGGAAGCTTCGGCGGCCGAGGCTGCCGGCGTTTGCCCCGCGGCGGCGGGTTGCGCGCCCTCTTTGAATTGCGGCTCTTGGCGTTCAGCCTGCGCTTTTGCGGCCGCTCGTTGCTGGCGGGCGTCAAAACGATCCGCCGCGATGTCAGCCCCAAACGCCGTCAAGCCGCCCGTGGGAAGATTGACGCCAACAGCCGGGCCGTAAAGCGCGCTGTAAACGGCTCCGCGCGAGTCGCCGGCCGCCGGGTTCATGCTCTGGTCCAGCGCGCGGTCAATGGCGTGGCCAACGCTCGCGAGGCCCGCGCGCAAGGCAACTTGCGCGTCGTGGAATTGAGCGCGCGCGGAGAGAATGGCCAATGTCGCGCGGGTTTTCAGAGCGCGATGCTTTTCGCCCGCGGCGTCGACGCCGTTGGCCACGCGCTCTTGGGCGCGAGCGATCGAGTCAAGGCCTTCGGCGGCCAAGAAACTCAGGCTGATGCGAGCGCGGCGAGCGCCGGTTTGCGCGGCCTTGGCGGCCGAGCGAATCGGGTCGATTGTGATTTCCACGCCGCGGCCGAATTCCTTGCCCGCTTCGCGCAAGGGGTCGATCGCGAGATCCACGCCCATTTTGATTTCGCGGCCCGTTTGGCGCAAGGCGCCTGCGGCGCGCTCGGCTTCGCCGCGGGCGAAGTCTTGGGCTTCGCGAGCCTTGGCCAAGGCGACGAGGCGAACATGCCCGGACTCTTCGCGGGCGGCGCGAGCGACCATGCCCACCGCCAAGCCAATGGCTTTGCCAAAGCGCGTGAGGAACGGAGCCTCTTCGGCGGCTTTGCTTTGCGCGCGCAGGTTGTTGGCGACATACGCCGCGGCGGCCACGCCCAGCGTCGCGACCACGGCAGGAGCCGCGAGGCTCAGGCCTGCGATCGCGCCCGTGAGCAACAGCACATTGCGCGAATTCGGGGCCTTGGGGGCTTCAACCGCCTTGCCTTGCGCGGCCGCCGCGATGGTTTCTTCGCGCGAGGCTTGCGTTTGCGGCAGAGTGGCCGGCGTCCAGTCTTCGACAGCGGCTTGTTGCGTTTGGGCAGGAGCCGCTGGCGTTTCGACGACCGGGGCCATTTCGGCCACAACCGGCGCCAAAACAGCTTCTTCCTGCGTCGCCGCAGGCTGAGTCGCGTTGTTCAAGGCCGGAAGAAATTGCTCGATTTGGCTAACGGAATCGCTGGCCGCTTTCGGCTCTTCCGTGGCAAAAACCACGGACACCGGATTCATCATGGTCGGCGGAACGACC
>Ga0105859_1000084_pt1 | contig 40625 bp, 41 predicted proteins | sample OrgsoiDNA_201063_FD_89684 | JGI IMG/M metagenome (GOLD analysis project Ga0105859, IMG submission 89684) | Permafrost soil microbial communities from the Arctic, to analyse light accelerated degradation of dissolved organic matter (DOM) -... | ecosystem: Environmental > Terrestrial > Soil >...
CAAGAGTCGGCTCCGTGTTTTGTGTATGGGCTTAAAACGCTGGCGCGTCTTTCGCGTCAGTGGGTTTTGGCTGGGCGCCTTTTTGAGGACAATCCTCCTGCCGCCGATGAAGCAGAGTTTTTCGATCCATTTTCTCGCCGCGCTTGGCCGCCTCGGGCGCCTCGGCACGCTCTCCTGTGGGCCGTTCGCCAAACAGCTCCCGCAGGCGTTTTGCCGCGCGCCGTGGGGCAAAAACTGCCGTCTCGCTTGGCGCTTCGCCCTTACCCTTGGCTTTTGACCATCCAAACGGAAGCTGACGATCACGCGATGGAGTTGTGGGCGCAAAGACTTGGCGATTTTCTGTCGCTCTCGCTCTCCGGCCGATCCCTTATGAAGGCGCCCATCGAAACGCACTCGGACGCGCAGAACGTGTTTTCGGCGCGCAAACCGCCAATAAACGCCCTGCCGAAATCCATTCCTTTTCGCTGATGGACCGAAAAAAGCCCAGATCACTCGGGGCTTTTTCATCTGGCTTTATGGCCATAAGCTCGTCGATCAGTGGCCAAAATAGGTGTTGTCGAATGTTTTGTCCCCCGTTTCGCCGCGCGGCGCCGCGTCGCTCAACGCGGAAACAGGTTGCTCATGGCGATGGAAAAATCCGTGGCGCGGGCTGTCTGATTTTTGCGTGGGCACCGAATAGCTGCTGGGTTGAACGCTGTCGTTTGATTGATAGGCACCGGTGGTTTGAGCGAAGGCTCCAAAGGAGGCCGCGCTGAGCGCCGCTGCCGCGACGATGATTTTGAGGGTCATTTTCATACAATTCTCCATTGCCCAGCCAAGGGCAGACGTTTCAATAAGCTCAACATGAGCGGTCTTGCAGAACCAAACCCGGCGCTGCTGCTTTGCGGCGGCGAGCGTCAAGGCGGCAAGGTGGGTTCTGCTCTTTGCCGCTTCGGGTCAAACATCATTTCAGGCTCCCGGTCAAACGGATCGATCATTTATGCGTTCCGGCGCCTTGATCACAACTGTACGCCCGCTCGCTTGCGGAATAAAGCCCTGATTATCGCAATTCACACTTGCGCAAACCGCAACAACCCTTTTGCTCTGGCGTGAGCCGCCGGAATGGCCTTGCCTCCCACCGCCTCGCGGAAGGCCGCATTCAGCTGGTTGGCGGCCCCTGGTCTCAAAACAAAGGGAGGTCGGCGAGCCAATCTCCTCGGGCTTGCTCCTGCGTTGTTTTCACATATCGCACCCCCTCGATTTCGACCAGTGAGACAAAGCGCCCTTTATACCACTCGCTGCTCCTCAACAGGGCTGTTCCCAAAGGAATTCCTCGATGCAAGCAGTCGATCAGGCGCTCCCGGCCAATCGGAATGGGAGCGGATCGGCTCAACAAGGTGAACGATATCACCAGCACCTGATCGATTTTTGTGACACTGGCGCCCTTTCCGTATCGAACCCCTGTAATCAGATAATCAGCCCAGGGTTTCATGTGGCGGCCAGCGAGGAAAAGGCTTTGTTGTCGAGAAAATTAACGATTCTCGCTATTTTCTTCTCTGGCCCTCTCTTCGTCAATTTGTGCGACGCAAAAATCGACCTACGGCGGCAAATGCCCCATGTTGGTGCCTTCTCTCGGGCTTTCTCATTTGCGCCGTAAAGCAAAAGCGGCCCAACCCACCAAACGCCTTCAATTCAGTCAGCGGGTAATGGCCTCCGCCGGGGCCTGTCGCGATCATGGTTGTTTTTGGCCGCCTTGGTGCTTGCCTGGCTTTTGCTGATTTTGCTGTTGCTGGCCCTGGCTGGCGCCTTTGTGTTGCTGCGGCTGCGTCGGATTTTTGGCGTTCAAATTGTTTTGAGTGGTTTGTTTTGAGGACATTTTGATCTCCTTTTCATAGGGGGATGCGCCAAATCGATTGAATCAACTTTCTGGCACAGAGCAATCCCATCGCATTGGAGAACTCGCTTCAACGATCACCGTCTCAAAGGCCGAAACCGCCGGGCCGGCGTCGAGCGGTGGGGGGTCAGAGGGAAAGCCGCATGCGCCCTTTGCCTTGATCTTTTTGCGTCTGCGCCCGCAAAAGGCTTGCCCAAAGGACTTCATGCGCGTAAAGTGGGCATTGTCGCCTGGCGGCTTGGCTGGCTTTTATGTCTGCGGCTAGGCGCTTCGCCGGGCCCTGAGCTTTTGCTCCGTTTCGCTCACTCTTTTCTTCATGGCCCCGACCTCTTCCAACAAGAAAGCCCTTTCGCCTGACCCCACGCATTCCGCGCTTGCCAACCCTTTGGGCGGCGGGGCGTCCCCGCAGCCAAAATCGCCGCAGGGTCCGCAAGCGCCCGGAGATTTTTTGGCGTTGCCGCCGCAGCCGTTGAAAGCCGCGCGGGCGACTCTTTTCGGCGAGACGCGCCCCTCGGGCGCTTCATCGAGCATTTCTGTTGATTGGGCCATCGAACCGCATTGGCCACAGAAAGAGTCTGTCCCCCTTGACGAGCACAAGCTCGCGGCTCTTGCCGCTCAGTTGACCACCTTGCGGCTGGACAAATCCGGCGGCCAGCGTTTGATGACGGCGCTCAGTCATTTGTTGCATGGCAAGGCCGTGGATTGGCGCCGAAAAAATTGGGAATGGCTACTTTTGACGGATCAACTTGAAACGCTTTGGCCGATCGCCTTGGCCGACCGACAAAAGCCTTTTTTCTTGGCCCTTGCTCATTTGGCGGCTTTGTATCAATCGCTTCCTCCCGCCGATTTGGCCATTGCGGAGACCGAAGTCCGCGAGGCCCGGCAAACAGCCATCCAAGCCGCGCTTCCGTTGTTGCTCCCTCTTTCCGAAGTCGCAACGCCCGCCGCCGAAGGGGCCTCCGAGGCGCGAAGTCCGTTTGCCTCTTCCTTTTTCACGGCAGACGCGTTGTCCAATTTCGCGGAACGCGTTCTCGATTGTGAGCCCACCGCGGAGGGCGCGCTGCGCTTTGCGCGTGAAATTTCGCAAATTTTGGCGCAAAAAGGACAACCCAACGCCTCCTGGACTCAAATGCCTTGGGCTTGGGCGGCTCCGCGGCCGCATCAGGCCGCCAGCCAATCGACGCAGTTTCCGCGGTCGTCAAAGGCCTTGGCGGAGCTGGACGCGCCTCGCCCTCCGGACTCGCAGCGCAAACCGCAAGCGCTTCGGCAGGCCATAGAAGAATTTGGCCGAGCGCTTCCGTTTTACGGAGTGGCCGACGCCGCGGCGCTGGAGGCGGCGCGCGCCCGATTGATCGCCGAATCCACCCTCTGTTGGCGACGAGACCGTGAAACGCGCCACGATCGCGCGCGGGGGGCGCTCGACGACATACAACGCAAATCGGCGCCTCTTTTGCCGCCCAACGCGTATGTTGAGCTGGATGCTCCGTGGGTTTCTTTTTGCCTCCCCGCCGGGCGAGCGATGTCTTTTTTGGAGCAGGATTTGGTTGTTCGAGTGGAGACGCGCGTTCGCTTTTTGGCTCCGGCTCGCGGCGCAGTGGCTGACGCGCTGCTGGAAATCGCTCCCAAAACCTTGTTGTCAGACGAAAATGATCGCACGCTGGACGCAATTGAAAAAGCGGTGGCCAACCTGGAAGCGTTCACGCTTCGCTGGATCCATGCGGCAGAGCGGCAGCATCCTAGCGCCGACAGCATGGCCGAGATCGCGCGCATTGAGAACGGATTGCGCGACAGGATTGTGGCAACCCTGGACAACCCAATTCCCGCGGGACTTCGCCAAGCCTCGGCGCTGAGCCAAAGCTGGAAAACGATTGCGGAGTCCACGCTTGCGGTCGCGGACGAGTCTTTGCGCGTCGCTGCGGCCTCTGGGCAAATTCATGCGCTCGATATCTTGGGCTCTTATCCGCAAGCCCGCGCGCGGCGGCGTGTGCTGCGGGCCCGGTTGGGGCCGCCAAACTCAGGCAAAACGCACGAAGCGCTGGAAGCGCTTTCAAAAGCGCAAACAGGCCTCTTTTTGGCTCCGCTGAGGCTGCTGGCCCTTGAGGCTTATGACCGTTTGCGGGCGCAGGGCATTCCATGCTCCTTGATGACGGGCGAAGAGCGCATTATCGACCCAAAGGCGCGCATCGTGTGCTGCACGGTGGAAATGGCGACCACTAGCCGCGACGTCGATGTCGCGGTGATTGACGAGATTCAAATGCTTGCGGATCCGGACCGCGGGCCGGCCTTTTCTCGGGCGCTCATTGGCGTGAGCGCGGCGCAAGTGTGGATCTGCGGCGGTCTCGAAGCCTTGCCGGCCCTCGAAGCCTTCGCTCAAAGCGCGAACGAAAAATTGGAAATCATTCGCACCGAGCGCAAGCTGCCGTTGCGATTGGAGCCCAAACCCATTCGGATGGCCGACGCGCAACCGGGCGACGCCTTTGTCGCTTTTTCGCGGAAGGCCGTTTTGGCGATCGCGGCGGAGCTCAAAAAGAACGACATCAAAGCCTGCGTGATTTATGGCGCTTTGTCGCCAGAGGCTCGACGAGAACAATCGCGCCGATTCCGGGCCAATGAAGCGCCTGTTCTCGCAAGCACCGACGCGATTGGCATGGGCCTTAATTTGCCGATCCGCCGCGTGGTGTTCGTGGAGACCGAAAAATTCGACGGCGTCTCTCGCCGCAACCTGAATGCGTCTGAAGTCCGCCAAATCGCGGGCCGCGCGGGTCGGTATGGATTTGGCGAGAGCGAAGGGCTTTGCGCGGCCCTGACCTCAGAGGGCGTCGGCTTGATTGAGCGAGCGCTGAATCAAACGCCCGTTCCTCTGCCGGCGAGGCTTCCCGTCGCCCTCGACCTGCGCCAAGCGCAGGATTTGGCCAATGCGCTCAACACCGACAAGGTGGGCGACGTTTTGGCGTTCTTCGCCAACGCGCAAATTTCAGATCCGCTGTTTCATCCCTCCATTTCTTTGCCGCAGTTGGAGCTTGCGCATCAAGCGGACGCTTTATGCCCGCAGATGCCCTTCTCTCAGCGGTGGGGCTGGGTCCGCGCTCCCATATCGCCCGACGTGCCCACGGACATGGCGCTTTTCACGGCTGCCATCAAAGCTGAGCACGCCAACCAAGCGCTTCACTTGAAACGTTTTTTGAGCGATGAAAAGAGCGCCAAAAGGCTCTCGCTGCAAGATGCGGAAACCGAGTCGCGCACGGCCGCTTTTCTTTGTTGGATGCAGCTTGCGCGGCCCGCTCTGCAAATCGTGGGCGGCGAAGACTTGTCGGCGGTTCGAGAAAGCCTCGAGGTCGCGGTCGCCCAAGGCATTTTGCAAGGGCATGGCTTTGCTGCGGCTTTGGAAGCCGCGCATTGGCTGCCGTTCTCCCTTGGCGCGCGCGGGCACGGGGCCGGAGGCGGTGGTCGGCCAAGCCATGCCCGCGCGGCGTTCGGATTCAAAGCCAAAACGTCGGCCGCTCCCGCGAGCAAGGCCAAATCGGCGGCCAGTCCGGCAAAAAAAAGCGGCGCGACGAAACCCTCTGCAGCGACCAAGCAGCCCTCCCGCAAGCCCCGCCCCAAAAAGAAATGATTTTTTGGGTTGCCCATCGGCCAGCGACCAAGCAGAGAGGGTCTGATGAAATCAGAAGAGCGGACTTTGCGAGCCGCTCTTTTTGCCGTCCTTTCGCCGCTGATGCTCATTCAGCAGCTCGCCTAAGCGCATCGCACATCGCGCCTCGGGTTGGGCGTTCAGTCTCCGGCTGACCGAAGGCTGATCCAGAAGCCGTGTTTTGTGGTAAAAAATGGGGGGCTTTTTTGCTCCGCCCCTCCTCCTATTTTTGCCGCCCACATGACCCCCAATCTTTTGATCATCGACGTGAACGCCCTAGGCTATGCCGCGATGCACCAGCCCGCGCTGGCGCGCTTGAGCCACAATGGCGAGCCCACCGCGGCTCTGCATGGCGCGTTGATGTCCATTTTCTCTCGTCTTGTTGAATATCCATCCGCGACGCCCATCGCTGTGTGGGACGGACACGCTCGCTGGCGCAAGGAGCTTTTCCCGGGCTACAAGTCCAACCGCAGCGACAAGCCTGAAAAAATAAAAATCCGTGAAGCTTACATCAAGCAGGCGGCTGTCATTGAGGAGCTTTTGCGTCTTTTGGGCATTCCGCAAGTTCGGTCTGAAAGCGCGGAGGCTGATGATGTGGCCGGCGTTATTTGCCGCAACATCGATCCTGCGTGGGTGATCCAACTTGTGACGCGCGACACCGATTGGTGGCAAGCGCTGGATGAACGCACCTCCTGGTATTCGCCGCTCACAAAAACCAGTTTGACCTTTGACGCCTTCATCGACCCGGATCGAGGATCCAGCGACGGGCATTTTTTGTCCACGCAAGAATATCTCAATTGCAAGGCTCTGGCGGGCGACTCTTCGGACACGATTCCGGGGCTGGACAAAATCGGGCTTAAAACGGCCGCCAAAATCCTGCGCGAATATGGTTCATTGGACGCCTTGCTTGCGCGAGCGAAAGCGGGTGAAGTTTTTTCCGGCGCCGCTTTGCTTAAATTATTGGCTCCTGGCGTCAAAGAAATGTATGAGCGCAATTTGCGGCTCATGGATTGGAAACAAGCGCCGCCATTGGATTCTTCGTCCGTCAACGCCCAGTTCACGCAACCGGATTTGGAGGCTTTTCAGCGACTCGCGGATCAATATGGGCTTTCCCGCGTCGCCACGGCCGCCAACAAACTGGATTTGCCTGCGCAGCGCGCTTTGTGGCTGCCGGCTTGGACTGACACGCTGCGAAGCCTCGGACTCTGACGCGCCCTCGCTGTTGGCTTGCGCCAGCGGCTTTTAGCGCTTCAAAGCCGCGCGCCGCGGCGCTTGGCGGCGAGCGCGGCGCCCTGGCCCTTCCCGCCCTGACTGTCTCCGGAGGAGGCTTCTCCGTCCTCCGAATCGCTTTTGCCGTCGCGCTCCAGCAGCGTTCCTTTGATCTGCCAACGCTCGATGCCCGCAAGCGCGGCGTCGAAATAATTTTGCATGCCCAGGGGCCGAGGCGCTCTTTTCTGCGCGGCCATGGCCTCCTCCAGCCATTCGCGAGCGTCGTCGGAGGTCATGCCCGCGCGCTGACAACTTCGGGCTTGCGCAAAGGCAAGGGCGCTGCAAGCCGGGGCCATGCCGGATCTGGCCATTTCGCACAAGTCCGACCCCCGTAAAAACGGATTGACTTTGCGTGGATAGGCTCCTTTTTTAGGCTCCTGGACAAAATCCATCTGGGCGCGCTCGAGGAGCTCTATTTTTTTGCAATTCTTTGCGGCGGCGCTTTCTGCGGCGTCCGTCGCCGTCCAAAACCCAAGCATGTCCAAGGGGCCGCCGTGCATGGCTTTTGAGTGAAACAGCAGATTTTCTCCATGCATTCCGCCTGAGCTTGTCAACCAGTCGAGAGCGTCAAAATCTCCGACCCTCAATGCGTTCAGCAGCATGGTCTGTCGAGCGGCGATCAATTCGCCCGCGATTTTTGGCGTGTGCTTTTCATCGCGAGAGAGCTTTTCTTTGTCCGCCGATTTGCGCTCTTTGTCCGCAGTTTCGCGCGAGCGCACAGCGCGCCATGCCGCGTCGACTTTTTCGGGGAGAGCGACGCCGGCGGCTTGCGCCACGAGCTGGGCCCTGTTCACCAATGCGGCGAAGGCTTTTTCTTCCGGGCCAAGGGCGCCCTTCGCGCTTTTTTTGACCGCATAGCGCCAAAGCCAACGCTCAGACGCCCAAGCGATGGCCTCAGATACTTTTTCGGCTGTTCCGACCGGCTCTTGGCGAACCCACTGCTCCGTCATGAAAACCGCCCATTTTGTTTTCTCTCCAACGCCTCCCCGGGGCGGCAATCCGAACGCCAACGTGTTGGCCAGCCACTCCTCCGGAGAAAAAAAATGTTGATTCTCGACGCCACTCGGCGTTTGGAAGCTCCTGTGCCTGATTTTGCGCTGGCTCGCCTCCGCCTGCATGAGGGCGGCGGCGCTCACGCGGTTGTCTTTGATCGCTTGTTGAAGTTTTTTCTTTTCCGAGCTGGGGCGCCCCCAAGCGACGGTTCCCAACAGATCCAGGACTTCCCGGGGACGAAAACTCGATTTTTCCGCGAGCGCCTCTTTGACGATAACCACTCGATTGGCGAAACTCCCCGGCGGCAAAGCCAGCGCCCGATCCAGCCAATCCGCAGGCAACTCGCCCGTGGGATCGGCCTCAATGATCAAGGTGCCGCTGGGCAACGGGGTCGTGCTCAGCGTCAAATAAAACCAACTGGCAAACGCATCTCGCCACCGCTCTTGCGATCGGCCCCATCCAAAGCCGACCCCCGGGCCGCCCGCCTTCTCCGAGCGCTCTTTGGCCAGCTGGCCAAGCAAGGACTCCACCTCTCGCGGAGTGGCGCTTTCGGGAAGCAAATCCCCGCCTCGCGCCCACAACGCCGCGTGCTCCGCGTCAATCCACTGGAACAATTCCCTCTCTTTTGTCATTTTTGGCAACCCTCTAGAGGAGGCTTTTTACCATACTGAAAAGCTTTTGCAATGCGCGCGGGCCGCCATCGTCCTTTTTTTTCACGATTTTATTCTCAACCTTTTTCTCGCGTCGCCCAAACAGGAAAAGAGCGGCCGAAACCGCTCCTGCCATCAGTCAGCAACGCCTCCAACACCCGTGACGCGATTTGTCGCGCGCCACGCCGGCCCCAGACTCCGCCTCATTCCGGCTCCGACTGGCTGAGCGACTCGGGCGGCTCGTCGATCATCATGCGCGGGCGCAGCGCGGGGGTCGCCAGCAAAGATTGCCTCTTGCAATGCGCCATTCGATCGGGGCCGCACGCAATTTCCAGCACACGGCATTCAATGGGCTTGTCCTTCATCTTCGGTTGAATCGGAAAATCCTGGCGAAGAGAAATGGAGCAAACCTCCATCCACTTGTCCGCGTTCCACACCTCGATGTCGAGCGTGCGCTCCGAATATGCCGGCAACCGATCGCTTTGAATGACCCGCGTGGGCAGGCTGAGCGTTTTTGCGAACCACTCCGCCAACGGCTCCATCGCTCGGGCCATGTAATCGCATTTTGAGTCCGCGGCAAACAAGCACTGAAACTCCATTTGATAGAATTCTTTGAGCCGCACATGCCGGCTTGGCTGGTCTTGCTCGCGTCGAAAACTCTTCGAAAGCTGCCAGACGCACCAAGGCAGCTTGCGCGCGCGCTCCTCCAGGCGCTTCACCATCCACGCGTAAGTCGCTGGCGTGGTTTCGGGTTTCAACGCCAAAGCGGTTTGGTCAGCGCGAACGGGCTGCGCCCAAATGTCGTCGTCGGTGTATTCCGGGCTCAACAGCTCGCGGGGGATCAAACACGGAGCCTCAATGCGCTCGAAAGTCCATGCTGGATTGAGTTGCGTCAATATCCTCGCAACTTCCAGCGGCATCTCACGCGAAAAGTGCTCTCGCAGCCGAATGTCCTCTTCGTCATAGAAGGGGAAGTTGTTCAAATTATAAATCTGCTCCATTTTTCATCTCCTGAAAGGTTGCCTCGGTGGTGTGCCGGAACCCGCAAGACGCCAAAAATGGAAAGTCCAAATGAAAATCGGCGCCTTGCCAGCGCCGAATATGCAAAGAAAACAAGCGAAAACGGGCGTTGGCGATTAATTTCCGCCAAAACCTCGTTGACTGACCCAGTGCTGCATTGAGTTCATGCCCATTCTCCGCGCCGCGCAAGAACGATTTCCCGCGCATCAAACCATCGTACCCTAAACCGGGCGCATTGGCAATCGTTAAAAAGTCGCCTCGCGCCGGATCGTGAAAGCATCGCTCAAAATCACGGGAGACTTGCATCGAGCGGTCGTTTCGAGGAAAATGGATGCTTGGCCCCTTGCTCAATCCAGGCTCACCGTGTCTTTCATTGTCCCTTTTGGTTCTTTTTCCTTCCCGCCCGAGTGGGAGAGGGAGGCTTCGCCTTTGCGATCTCAGGCGCTGCAAGCGCGCCAGGCAGCTTGGCGCGTCAAAGTGGAGCAAGACCATCAAGCGTGGAGCGCCCTGTTGAGCGATGACGCAAAAATGGGCGCCGCTCTCTGCGCAAACGGGTGGTCTCCTTTTGCGGCGGGATGCGTTGCGCCCCCGGCGGCCGCTTCAATGAATTTGTCCGCGCGCCTTGCGACAGCCCTCAGCGCCGCTTCGGCGTGGACGAACGCCGACGATTTGCATGCGCTCTGCGTGGTGTGCGGCAGCGCAAATTTTTGGGAGTCTTTGACGCAAAGAATCCCCGCCCTTGCGCTTGTCCCCGCCGATCACGGCGCGGTGTGGGACCGGGCCCTAAAACACGCGCCTGCGCAATCCCTGCGCAAATTGGCCGAGTTGTTCACTTTGCCGCCATTGGCTGACGCCGGCGCGTGGCTTGCCTTTTCGCGCCGAGACGACGCGCCGGAGGCGTTTGACGCTTTGGCTGAAAGTTTTTCGCCGGATGCTTTATGGCACATGGATCGGGATCGGCCTCGCAGCATTTTGACCGCGTTGAACTCGGCTTTGCGAACGCGCCCATCGGATCCAATTTTTTGGGCCGCGTCCACGGAGCCGCTTTTGGAGCGAGTTCTGCATTGGGGGCGCGAAAAGCCCTTGACGGCAAAAACGCCAAAAGAAACCATCTCCTTCGTTTATCATCGGTCTTTGAGTCAATTTTTGGCGTTTTCCGCGGTTGACGCGAGTTCCCCGCCCGCGCGCGAAGCTCGCGAGATGGCGGTGCGGATCGTGGAATCGTGTTTGGCGCGACACCCCGAAGAAATTGCAGGCTTTGAGCGCGACAATCGAGCGAACGCTTTGGCCTCCTTGCGGATGGAGGAGCGCCTGGGCAGAGATGGCAAGGAGCGACGCCCTTTGCAAGCATGGATGGCGCTTGGAAATCGGCTGCGGCATGAAGCCAGCGATGCCAAAAGCGGCCTTTCGTTATGGGAAATCGCAGTCATTGACGACAATCCGCGCTGGATGGATTTCGCGGAGCGCGCAGCGGGACCGTGGAGCTGGGGCGGCCCATGGACCGAAATTGAGGTCCCCAATCCCTATTGGTTGCTGCGCCAGCGCGATGAAACGCGAAAAAGAAGCTCTGCCCGCCCGATGGAAAAAGCGTTCGCCTCAGCACGCAAAGCAATTGCGGCGGCGCCGTTGCCCTCGGCCAAACAACGAGAGTTGCTGAGTGTTTTGGACCTCTCCGCGTTGCCCGACTCGCGGCCACCGGAGGCCGACAGCAACGCTGCGACTCTGTCGTTTCAGCGCTCTTTGCCCGAGGATTTGGAGTCTATTTTATGGAAAGCGGTGGCCACGCCCAAACCCAATCTGTGCGCGTGGCTGGCTGAAAAATCAAGAGACAATCCAACTTTTTCTCACGAGCGTTGGGCAGCAGCCCGGCATTTGGACCAGATCGATTCATCCCGCCTTCCTCCCTTTCCAAAGCTCACCGATGAATTTTATGAAACGGTGGCTGAACACGCGGAAATCCATGCGGATCTGGCTCAATATTCAGCATCGAAAAAAGCCCCTTCCGACGCTTCTCCGGCCGCGGCTTCCGTCAAAGGGTCTTGTCGGATTTGAACGCTCTTCGGTTGTTGTTTTGAGGCGCACGCGCCCCGGCGAGCAGTGCGATGACGGGTTTCAGTTGGGCCGCCGCGAGATGGCCCGCGCCCATCGCTTCATTTGGGGGCCAAAGCCCCTTTCGGGGGCAAGCCAAGGCGCTCTATAGCCGGGATTCTGTGTCCGTTTTCACGGTGACGGCCATTCATCTTGGACCAATCGTTGCCGACGGCCTCTTTGCCTTTACCCGAGCGCTCCGCGGGCAGCATCAACGCGCTCTGTTTAAGTTGCTGGGGGTAGAGATTGCTGGTTTCACTCCGCACTCAAGCGGCTCCTCTCTGTGGCTCTGATCCTCAGGTCGCCCTGGAAGGCTGTTAGCCTTTACCCTGCCCTGCCCAGTCCCGAACTTCCTCTATGCCTGCGCACAGCGGCCGTCCAAGCGTCTTGGCTTGCGCTACGATTAGACCTGGTTTTTTCGACAAAGGCAAGCTTTTTCGACAAGGATGGATTGTCGACATTGTTTGGTAAATTTTCATTCTTTATTTACCAAACAATATTTAAAAAACCACTTTTTCATTTGCGCCCCTGTGCGGCAGGAGGGACAAAAACGCTCTTTGCGCGCTCATTTTGGCAATTGCGCGCCCTCGGAGCTTGTCTCGGTCATTCTTTCGGCTTTTTTCAAGCAAACGCCCGCGGGGTGGCGTGGACAGCGGGTTGGGCTCTTGGCGGGAAAAGCGCTTGGAGGCCCGGCGTCCAACGCCGCGCGATTAAAAAGAGCCCGACGGGGCTCCTGTGGCCACGCAATGGCGTTGTGAAAGCGCCTCAACGGCTCGGACCCTTGCGCCTGGGCGTTGAAGCTTGCATGGCGGCCTCCAAAGGAGACACCTGAGCCACGGCTTGCGCGCTCGACCGAGTGACGTGCCCGAGCCCCGAATTGGCCGAACGGATGAATTGCGGAAAATCTCGCACGTTGTCCAAATGCAGCAAATCAAGCGCGTCGGCGTTCCACGGCTGGCTGCGCAACACGGACGGAATCCCCAGTTGCGAACAGCCCAACGCATGGCGAGTGGTGTCGTCAATGAATCCGCGCACGAGGAGCCCCGAGTTTTTGATCGTTTCAGCTTTTGAATCCACGTATTGCAGGACGATCAATCGGGAAACGGGCAACCGCTCCTCGTTGATCATGTCTTCCGTCACTTCGCGGCCGCGAACATGCCATCCGCGAGCCGTGATCATCCCGACCTTGTAGCCATCGGCGACCAAAGCGTCCATGGCGGCCTTGACCCCTTCATACACTTTGGCTTTTTCCAAAATTTTTTCTTGGTGCCAAATGTCGATCATTTCGGGGATGCGCTCAACGCCAATGCCATATGACTCCACAAAGTCGTGGTGCTGCCACTGCTCCCAGGGCAGATCCCGCCCGGTCATTTTCAACATCGCCCTGTAGATTTCCGGACTGGTCTCGGTGACCACGTCATCCACATCCCACAGCACCCATTGGTCTTGGCCGTCGCGGCCTGTGTTTTGGCTCAATTCCGTCTCCTGAATGACATGCGCCTTGATTTTCATTTGGGCGGGCCATGAAAAATCAAACCTTCGCGCGGCCCGCGCGTGCGATTCAAGCATTTTACCGGCTTCTTTTCAGCGCCGAAAGGCCGCCTCTCTGTTTTTCTGGGTTTTGGCGGTCGGTTTCGCGAAAGGCCACTCTTTTGCCTCGGGCGCGCTTGCCGCAAAGCCGCCGTTCGGGCTTTTGGGTGTTATGAGCGCGCTTTTTATTGAGTCAATGCTCGCTCCCTTTGGGCCGTTTGCGCGCGCCGCTCAGACCCCAGGGGCTTGCTTGGCATTGCGCGCGGCGCGCCGCGCGTGATAATTGGCAAGGCCCGCAAGCGCGCGATGTGAACGGAGGCGAAGGCGAGTCGAGGTCGCTTTCATTCATTGATTGGCATCGCAAGGAGGGCATTATGGGCGCTTGGGGGATTTCTTATTTTCAAAACGATGACGCGGATAATTTTGCGACGGCGCTTCCCGAGGCCGGCGCATCGGCCGGAGAAATCGAAGAATTGCTTCAAATGACGCTGCTCAAAGCAGACGGCGAGGGCTACATGGATATCGTTCTGGGGCAAGAATTGGTGGCGGCGTCAGCCGTCGTCGCTTGGCTCACCGGACTGTCGCAAGAAACGGCCCCGGAATTTTTGCTTCCTTTCTTGGCGTCGGCCATGGGCCATGACTTCCGCGCGCTTGCGCCGTTGGCGACGCGTGCTTTGGATCAAGTGCTCTCCGGCCCTGACCACTCCGAGTTATTGGAATTGTGGAAGGAGGCGAATGATTTCGGAGCCTGGCTCGCGCAAATGGAACGGCTCAAGGAGCACTTGCAAATCGTTTCATCGACCCATCACTGATCCGCAAAGCGCTGCCGGCTTTTCGACGGAATGCCCCTTGACGCTTCCGTCCCTTTTTTCGAGGCAATCCGCCGGCGCGCGAGAGCCATGATTTTGCGGCTTCACCCACTGCGGCCGTCGGCTCCTCGCTTTGTTGGCCAACACATCCTCCTCTGCGCGTGCGCCCAAAAGAGCTTAACGGCGCCTCCCGTTCGTCTAAAATTTTGTTTTTTTGAAATTCATGAGCAATAGCTTTTATCAATCACTCTAACTTACAAATCCTAACGAAAAACACGCGATGGAGGACCCAAAACGCCCTCTGGACAAGGCTCTTCTTGAATTTGAGTGAAAACCCTGGCATTTTCTTTCTTTCTGAAGGCCTTCAATCGAGTTGCTTTGGATGATTTTTTGGGAAGGCAAGAAAAAGCGTAGCCTTTCGTTCGTAAAATATAGTATTTTTTTTATTTCCCCGGCCAAACGCAATTGATTATTGCCCCACATCCTCTTATTCTTTTAAAACAGCCTTTTGACGGCGCTTGTTGGCAGTTCATCCAGCCCCCTTTTTGACCGGTGATTTCATGAATATTTTCGCCTCCCGCGCGCTTGCTTTGTTTTTGTCGGCCGCCCTGGCTTTTCCGCTTGCCGCTCTTCCCGTCGAAGCAGTGGCTCAGGCCTCAGGTTGCACCCTTGGAGTCACCCCTGGCAATTTGGCGCCCAAAGCGGACTCAAACTCCGTTTCGCGCTGCGCTTCCGCTCCAGGCGGATCTTTGTGGGACCAAAACGACTTCACGCTTAAATTCCAAGCCCTGGTTCAGCGTGCCAGCAACACTTATGCCAACACCACTGCCACAGGCAGCGTGACCACGTCGACCAGCACGGCCACGGCGATGGCAAATAGCGCCCTCACCACGGCAACCAGCACGAGCAACACCCTTACAAGCTACAACACGCAGGCCGTCGCGGCGGTTACAAACGCCCAAAACGCAGTTACGAACGCGAACAACGCCTATGCGGCCGCCAACAACTCCTACAACAATTCTGTTGCGGTCACAAACGCGAATGTAAACAACTACCTGTATGCAAACGCGGTGAACAACAATGCCGTGGCCGCTTATAACACAGCGAATGCGGTGAATGCGGCCGCCGTGAATTCTTACAATTACTCAAATGCAGTCGCAGGAGTCGCTGCGGACTCGGTCAACCAGGCGAACAACGCCAATGGCGCGGTTTACGGAGCACTGGCCACAGCCAATAATTCCAACGCGTATGCTTCTGGCGCTTACAACTCCGTCAACAGCATCATGTCTGCGCCTGTTGGGGTCTATGTCTCCAATTTGACGAACGGCCCATGCGGCGGATTTATTGCCTATTATTCAAATGGAACCCATCAGACCATTATGCTGGACGCCGGATGTTCCAGTGGCGGCGGCGGTTGAGTTCCAGATTGCGAAACGGGGCGTTTTTGTTTGCCCCATTTTATTTGTGCACAGTGCAGGAGTTTTTATGATCACCCTTCGGCTTCGTTTGACCGCGCTTCTCCCCTCGTTGTTCGGAGCGTTTTTGCTTGCGCAAGTGGCTCCGCAAATGGCGCAGGCGCAATCGACCTCTCCTGTTGTTTCGTTTGGGGCCGGTTGCGCAACGCAAATGGGATACTCTGCCAGCGGCGTGGCCATCGGCACGCCCACTGTTATCAAAGATGGCTCGACTGCTTGCGGCGCAAACGCGCGCGGCATTGGGGACGGTACGCTTTGGGATCCAGCCACCCTGGCTGGGCAGATCGCAAGCATTGACACGGCCACAACCAATGAGATCAATCGGCAAGCGACTATCATCGCCAACGACAACACAGCGATGCAAAACGCCACGCAAACAGTGACCAATGCGACGAATTCGCTGAACAGCACAAACGTCAACACGATCAAGACGCTTTTGAATCAAGTCAACTCAACCATTACGACGGCCAATCAAACCAGCGCCAACGCAAATGGGTCTTCGAACACCGCGAACAACACGGCCACAACGGCGTATTACAATTCCGTTTCGGCCACAAACACCGCGACGGCCATCAACAATTTGGCCGCCGCCGCCAATAGCACTTCCAACTACGCGAATTATGTCGCAGGGGTGTCCAATAGCACTTCCGGCTATGCGTATAATGTGGCAGCCGGCGCAAACGGCACCACCAACGCGGCGTTGGGTTTGAACAACAGCGGATATGCCTTGGCGGGAGCTGCGAACAACACCTCCAACGCAGCCATTGGCGCAGCCAACGCGAATAACAACACGGCGCCTTATCTGGTGGGGGTCGGCGCGGCCGGGTGCGACGTTTTGAGCTACACGTTTTCCAATGGCACACACGGCACCTACGCTGTGACGCAAGGATGCTCCAACAGCCCGAATTAAACGGGAAGCTTCGCTATTCCTTTCAAAAAACCCAGTCAAACAGGTCGGATTCAAATGAACCACTTTTTCACTCCTCAGCGCTTGGGCGCCATCGCGGCAAGCATTCTCGCTTGCGCAATTTTGACGTTGAACGCATCGATGCCGGCTCAGGCGCAATCGGGCAATTACACGTTGCAGTCTCCGTCTAGTGCGAGTGGTCAAATCTGCGGCTCGGCGGCGGCCGTTTTGGGCCCCTCCAGCGCAAACACCTCATCGAACAATTGCGGGCGCGGGACTGTCGGCGTCACGCCCTGGGATTCAAGCGCATGGGGACCCGTCTTTTCACAAGCCCAAAGCTTCAACACGCAAGCCAGCATCAACGACACGACACAACTCACCAACAGCATAAATGCTGTGTCGACTGCCAGTTCAGCTCTTAATATGGTCAACACGGCTTCAAGCGCCACATACAATACCATCACGGTCATCCAATCGGCGGTTGTGAATGCAAATGGCGCCCAATCGCAGGCGAACCAAGCTGCTTCCGTGGCTGCGCAATCGAGCAATGAAGCGGCCACAGCGGCTTATTACACAAGCGTGACGAACAATTTGAATGCAAACGCGAACAATTACGCAACCGTGGCGAACAACACCGCCAATTCGGCCAACTACACAGCATCCGTCGCGAACAACACGTCCAACAACAATGTGGCCGTGGCCAACTCCGCGAATTCAATCGCCGGGAACGCCTATGCGGTGGGAGCTGCTGCGGTCAATGCGGGCAATGCCGCGGTCAACACAGCCAACGCTGCTTATGGCCTGGCGCAAGGCCGCAAGGCCGGCGGCAACATCGCAGGCATTGGATCGTCTACTTGCGGCAGCTTTAGGGTGAATTACTCCAATGGCACGAGCTCGATCGTCAGCATCAGCGCAGGATGTTTCTTTGGCGGACACTGATCTATTTTGGCTCAACCGATCAAATGCGGCCCTTTCTGAGCCGCATTTTTTTTGAGCAGCCCGTTGTTTGCCAATAAAAATGCATTAAAAACAACCATTTCTGAGCGCGCCTCCAAGGATTCAACTCGCCAGAAATTTCATCGTATTTCTTTTTTTAAACATTGCCGTCCATTCAATGGTTTTTTAGAGGGATGGCTCGTTGCCGAAAATCAGTAAGTGTTCAGCCCGCGGTTTTTTTCGCTTCATGTTTCCTGAAAATCGTATATAATGCAACGGTGGCGAAGGCGATGATTCGCCTTCAATTTTCACGTCGCTTTCAGGAGAAAAAATGGAACAGCATTTGGAGCAATCCGTTGTCCAGCACCAGTTGTCCAACCGCCACCCTTTGAATGAAAACTCCTTGTTGATTGCCTTGCGCTGGAAGCTTGCGGCGCTCAGCGGCCGCCCGGAATTTGATTTGGCGGTCAAAGAGGCCGTCAGCGTCTGCCGTCCTTTTTGCGACACCTCCGGCGAGCCCTTTGACGGATTGAGCTTGGATCAATTTGGCGCGCACGCCACCGTGGCCGATTTTGCGCGCAAACTGCCGGCGAATCGGCTGGAGGCTTGCATTGTCGCAAGCGCTGAACAATCGATCAAAGAGGCTCAACGCGATCCGGCGGTGGCCGACTACATCGCCCTTGCGCGCGCGATTCAAGACGGGCCGGGGTTGCTGGCGCGAATGGCTATCCAGCGCGGCGCTCGCAAGCAAGCAGAAAAACAAGCTTTGCAAGCGACCAAGGGCGTGCTTCATCCGCCTCATCCCACACTGCAGTGATTGCTTTCGCAGTCGCTCTGTTTTAACTTCGAAAAAAGACGTTCCTGCTTTCGCGGGCGTCTTTTTTTTCGAGTGGATAATTTTTCTTAAACATCCTTTTTCAAATCCTTTTTCGCGCTATTTTGGCGTTGCTCGCGCTTTGCTCGGCGCGTTTTTTTGCGATGCGATGCATGAGGGTGGTTTTGCGAGCTTGCGCGCAAGGCTCGCCAACTCTTTTTGGCTCACGCCGATCGCGCCCGCAGCCAGCGCCGCTTCTCGGCTTTCGTCGGTGACGTCGTAGTGCGGATGCGTTTTCGCTTTGTGAAACCAACAGCGCTTGATGCCCAGCGCGCCTGCGAAAAGATGCAGCTCAGCCACCGAGTCGGCGGTCAGGTGATGCCTTTTTTTGCCCTTGAACATAATGCTCGCGCAATCCACATAGCTGGCCATTCAAAGCTCCTTTGGGCGCGAAGCCGTGATGGCATCCGCTTCGGCAGCGGGCGACACGGTCTTTTCGAGAGCATTGAACACCGCGAACGCCCCACATTGCGCGCACTGCGCCATGGCATCCAAACGGAGGGCTTTTCGCGCGGGCCAATCTATTTTTTTTGCCAATGTTTGCGCTGAATTCACGCTTCCGCACTGAATGGCCTCCCACAAGGCATCATGCCCCATGGCGTTGGTGGCCATCGCGTCGCTTTTGGGCGCCAACAATGCGACGCAAAGAGCGTGTCCCGGCCCATTTCCGGCTGCCGCCCAAATCAAGGCGGTGTTTCCGCGTTCGCAAGCCGCATGCGCATCAGAGACCGGCAACAACAACTCCACGCCAGGGGCGTTCCCGTGAGAGGCGGCCCACATCAATGCCGTCCGGCTTTCTTCGTCCATGGCCTTCGGATCGCCTTTTTCAACCAGCCATGCCAAAACGCCTGGCTCGCTCCGACGCGCCGCACGCATCAAAACGCTGCGCCCTTTGGCGTCTCGGCGCCCAAATCCCTCGATCTTGGCCAAAAAAGGCAGAACGACTGACGCGCCCATGTCCACCGCTTTCATCAACCACGTTTCGCCGTTGTTTTGTGAAGCGGCTATGCATTCAGGGAAGTCTCTCGCCATGTCCATGAGCAAGGCAATGTCGTCGCGCTCAATCGCCTCGGCGATCGCAATCGCGGCGCCAATTTGCTGAAATTTCGCCCGTTCGCCAAGGCGGCGCTCTTGACCGCGCAAAATAGGGGGGTCTGACAAATTGTGCAATTGCGGCATCGTCCTTCTCAGTGGGGTTTTTGCGCCATTCAAAGAAAAAAGCCTTCGCGCGCTGGGCGGAAGGCTTTTTATCTTTTTTTTCGCAAATGATCAAGCGGTCAGCCGCAAAATCGAGGCCGCGGTTTGCGGCTAAAATCAGCCGTTTCCGCCGCCGCCGCCACTTCCGCCGCCGCCATCGCCGCCACCGCCGCCACCTGCGCCGCCGCCTGCGCCGCCGTCGCCGCTTCCTCCGCTCGCGCCCCCAGAGCCGCCCGATGCCCCGCCCGCTCCGCCGCACCCGCCGGCGTTGGTGACTCGCGAGCATAATCCGCTGCCGTCGCCGGCCCCGCTGAGGCTGGCGCCCCCGCCCGCGGGCGTGTAAGTCGCAGTGTATGGGGTGATGCTTATGCCGCCCCGGCTAAAATCGGTGCTGTCCGTGTGGACGCCCTGATCATTGGCGGGGCCGGGCTGGTATTGAGCTTGCGCCGAACCCGCGCAAAAGGCGCTGGCGCAAAAAACGGCCATGGACAATCCGCGTCCCAATTTTTTCATGATTTCACCTGGATTTAAAAGTCCCTTTCAGGGCATTTTTGGCGTGGTCTTCACGCCAATCCCTACTTTCTCAAACATCGGGGCAATGCACAAGGGGCGGCAGGATGCGGGGGACACCTTTCTGATTAAGGGCCTGCCCACGAAAAAAAGCTCGGGGATCGCCCCGAGCTTGATTCTTCGATCATCCCCCACAGCCATTGGCCCCTCAATTGGACGCCGGCGTTTCGGAGGCGGCCTCTTGCGGCTGCGACACTTGGAAGCTCAACAAATTCAAATGCCATTCAACCGCTGGGTGCCGGTCCATCGAGGGCCGAGTGAATTCATACTCCACCAACCGTTTGGCCGCCGGCGCATACCACATCGTTTCATGTTGGCTGTTGATGGCGCCGCCAGAAATCGAGCTCATTTGAAAGCTTCCTGAAATTTCAATGCGATACGCCGGCAAGTCGCCTGCGGGCGTGTGCAATGTTTTAAACTCCACCACTTTTGCGTGCGTTTCAACGCGAGCGTCATTGCCATCCCCGTTTCCGCGGATATAAGTCGCGTCCCACTCCTTGCCCACGAAGAGCGGAAAGGACAAAACCTTGTGCCCGTCGCCCCCGAAGTGGCCGCCGTGATAGCTCGTCTCGTTGCCTTCCGCATCCGTCACGCGTGAATAGGCGCTGCCGCTTTCATTGCGCCCCGCGTATGCGGGAACGCCATCGCGAACCGCCGTGACGCTTTCGTATCTCTTGTAGTTCCAGGTGTGCTCAACAGCGTCGGACATCTGGTAAACCCACGAGTCCCCCACGGCCCACACCGGCGCTTGAGCGACGGGGTTTGCGTCAGCGGCAATGGCCTGGGTCGCGAAAATGGATAAAGCCGCGGCGGCGCCAGCGACTAAATATCCACGAATGGTTTTTGAAATCATGGTGTTCCTCCTGTGGGTCTGATCTCGTTTTCACACGGTCTTCAGCCGGTCCTGTCCGGACCCTTTTCACTCGGCCTGTCGGGCTTGGTGTTCCAACGCGGGACATAAAACGCCCCACAAGTCAAATCGTACGCTTCTTTTTATAAACGGTGAATGTTTATTTGCGCAATGCCAATAAATTCTTGATCTTTCGCAAAAAAACAACGCGTTCGGACAGCCTCTTTCCGGCGATGTTCATTCCGCCCATGCGATCAACCCCGGATTTTCGCAATTCACCTCCCTGAAAACATGAAAAACCAAAGTGCACATCAGCGCTCGCTCGCGCCATTTAGGCTTAAAACCCTTGCCTTTTAGCGTTAAAAAGATACCTTGGACGCCCTGTCTGCGAACTTGGCGCGCCATGCTTTCAAAAAAACACTTCACCTTTTCCGCCCTGAGTGTTTTCTTCGCTCTTGTCGCTTGCCTTTTGAGCGGGTGCGGCCCCGCCGCGGCGTTGAACGCCACAACCTCCAAAAACAATTATGATCGGGCGAAAGGCATCGCGTATGGGCCTTCAGCGCGGCAGAGGCTTGATGTGTATGCGCCGAAGGCCGCGCCGGTCGCGAGCCCTCCCGCAATGGGAACAAGCCGTCCTCCGCCCGAGCGCGCGGTGATCGTTTTCATTTATGGAGGCAGTTGGCAAAATGGGGACAAAGACACTTACATGTTCGCGGGGGCGGCGTTGGCCGCTCACGGATATGTGGTCGTTATTCCGGATTATCGCGTTTATCCAGAAACGGCTTTTCCGGGATTTGTCGAGGACGCGGCCGCGGCCGCAAAATGGGCGCATGACCATGCCGCTGAATTCGGCGGAGACCCAAAGCGAATATTTTTGATGGGGCACTCTGCTGGCGCCGAAATCGCCGGTCTTTTGGCCTTTGACGGACATTATTTGGAGCGAGAGAATTTGTCCCCGCGAGACTTCAAGGGATTTGTCGGCTTGTCGGGCCCGTATGACTTTTTGCCTTTGACGGACCCCAAGCTGATGGAGGTTTTTCCCGAAACCAGCCGCCAAGCCAGCCAGCCCATCAATTTCGTGCGTCCGGGCGCAATTCCTGTGTTTTTGGGTGTGGGCGACAAAGACAAGACCGTGGATCCGGGCAACACCGAACGCTTGGCCGCGAAACTCAGAGCCGCCGGCGATTTTGTCGAGTTGCGCCACTACCCAGGCTTGGGGCACGCTCCTGTCGTGGGGGCATTGGCTGCGCCTTTTCACCGCATAGAGCCTGTTTTTGACGATGTGACGCAGTTCATCGACAGCCATTGATCGCTTTTGGCTTTTCTGTTTGTTCGTCGCTTTTCAAGCGTTCCATGCAAAAACCGGAGATGGTCTCCGGTTTTTGCGCAAGCGCGGCACGCCCGTCACGCAGCCGGCGGCTTGGGCCTCGGCCGGTCTTCGCCATGGGCCTCGGCGGCCTTCTTTTTTTCAACGATCGGAGTGAGCGCGCCAACGCCTGGCCCCGCAAAGCGTCCGACCACGTTGAGAACGCGTCCCGGCCGCCAGTGAATCGACTCAATCTGGCTGGGATCGATTTTTTTCGCAAACTCAGGGCTGTTGGCGATCGCCCACTCCACTGCCTCGTTTTGCGTGGAGAACTCTGGCGCGTCCATCGCTTCGAGAAAGCGGCCGTTGGCTTGAAGGGCGATTTTTTTCACCGTCGGCCTGAAGGCCTCAAAAGCAGAGAACCCATTTTTCTCGGGGCTCCAAGAGGGCTCGATCTCTCGTCCGGCTTCCATGGCTGTTCTGGGGGCAATCGGGAAAAAAGCGACGCAAATAGCCATGAGCGCCCTTCGCGCGCTTTGGCCCCCACGCCCTTCCCGAAGCGCTTTTTCCACAGCCCTAAGCGCGCCGAGGCCCGCCCCGATTGTCACGTTGAGGCTGCGCGCTTGCTCAATTTCATCGCGGGCCTTTTTCACGAACTCCCGCGCGGCCTCCTCCACCGCGCGGTCGGCCCCTCCTGGAGCCTGAACGGCTTGCTTGCAGGCCTCGCGGAGCCGATAGAGCGCCTTTTCCGACGCTGCGAGAGCGTTGTCTGTCCAATTGATGTTTTGGGCAAACGGCCCCGCGAAGAAAAGGGCAAGCCGGATGGAATCCGCAGAATGCCCCGCGCAAAGAATCGACTCAATGCTCTGGCCATTTTTTTTGGATTTGCTCATCTTCTCCACGCCTCCTTCTCGCACCGCGAAACCGGTGGCTTTTTCGACAAGGCGCCCTTCTTGCTCCTCGATCTCGCCAAGAGCCACAAATCGCTCGCCCTGCGGAGCTTTCGCAAGATAAATCGGCGCGCAAACGAATCCTTGGGCCGTGAACTTTTTAAAAGGCTCGCGAGGCGCCTTGAACCCCATGTCGTTGAGCGCCATGCAGAAAAAACGGGCATAAATAAGGTGCATGGACGCATGCTCAATGCCGCCAACGTAGTGATCAACCGACGCCCAATCGCTCGCGCTTTCCACCATGGGGCGAGTTTCGCTGCCCGGCTCTCCCACGCTTGGATAGCGAAGGAAATACCAGGAAGAATCGAAAAACGTGTCGAGCGTCTCAATGCTGCGTTGAGCGCCCTTGCCGCATCGCGGGCAGAAGCAAGCGCGCCATTCGTTCATTTGGGCGAGTGGATTTCCGGGCGCGGAGAGCCGCACGCCTTCCGGAAGAACCACGGGGAGGTCCGACTCGGGAACCGAAACCTCGCCGCAATCCGCGCACTCGATGATGGGAACCGGACAACCCCAGTAGCGCTGCCGAGAGAGATTCCAATCGTGGAGGCGAAGCGATCCGTCAGCCTCTTTGCCAATCCAGGCGCGGCCAATGGCCTTGGCCGGCTCCGGCCAGTCGAGCGCGTCGTATCCAGCAAGAAGCTCATCGGCGTAAGCCGTGATGCGCGCCGTCCAGCTGGGCACGATTCGCTCTTCGACGGTCGCGCCGGACCTCCATCCTTTGCCCCCAATGACTTGTTCGCGCGCAAGGACCGTTTTCTCAACCGGGTCCCACTGAACGGCCGCTTCCGAACGGTATATGATCCCTCTTTCTCGCATTTTCACGAAGAAAAGCTGAGAAAAACGATACGTTTCAGGGTCGCAAGCGGCGATTTCGCGGCTCCAATCAAATGAAAAATCCATTTTTTCGAGGCTTTTCTTCATGGTCGCGATATTGGCGCGAGTCCATTCGGAGGGCGCGACGCCTTTTTCAATGGCGGCGTTCTCGGCGGGAAGTCCGAAGGCATCCCAACCGATTGGGAAAAGAACCTTTTTTCCGCGCATTCGCTCGATGCGAGCCATCGCGTCAGCAATTGCATAAACCCGAGCGTGCCCGATGTGGAGCGTCCCCGAGGGATATGGGAACATGGGGACGATATAGCTTTTTTCTTGCTGCGCGGCCACGTCCTGCGCGGGCTTCGAGGCCGCCGCATCGCCGGAAAGCTCTGGGGGATTCATCGAGACGTTCATTGTCGGACTCCGTTTTTTTCCAAAGGCTCTTGTTGGACTGCTCCAAATAGAAGCCTCTCGGGGTCTGCGACGGGGGTAGCGCTATTGAGCCATGCGTGCGCCATCGGGCCGTCGGAGAGGATTCCCCGAGAGGCGACGCAATAGCAGAATGGGCATGTGAGCGCTTTTCATGGGTCCATTATTTCAAGGTTTTTCGCTTTTTGCAAGCTTTTTTATCGCCAAGCTCGCTTGACTCACGGCGCGCCAGAGCCTAAATTTTCATCCATGGCACGCGCCAGCGCGTTTTTTCATTTATTTCGCCTATAGCTTCGAATTCTCACGTTTCTCTTTTTGCTGGCCTGCCGGCAAGCGCCGTCGTGGCGTTGGCTGCGTCCTTTGTTCTTTTTTTGTGGGTCGCCGGTCGCCATTCGCTATCTTCGGGCGCTGCACGCGACGATGGACTGCTTGTCAACCGCGCACAAGCCTTTCCCGGGCGGCTTGGCGTGGCTGATCATCGTTCCGGGAGCGGGCTACGCTTGGATTTGTTTTCCAGATCGCTTGTCGTGGGGCATTCGGTCTGAATGTAGGGCCTCCGGGGTCGCCGCCTCTTCGGCCACGGGCTTGCCTCAATCGATTGGCATGGTGGTCTGCATCCCGCTGCTCTTGGCGCCGGGCGTTCAAATTGCGGCCGCTGTCGCATGCTTGGCTCTTTGGCTTGTTTTCTGGGCTCAGTCGCGTGGTTTTCGCGAGAAACTGCTCGCGCTCGCCTAAGCGCTTCGCCCGGGGGCCGGGGAGCAGCGCGCCAATTCATGGGCAACGCCCTTGATGACAACAGGCTTGGCGCGAGAAAAATGCGATAAAAATCGCATTTTTCTTTTCAGCTCGTCGGCCTTCCGCGCCGTTTATGGCGTCAAAGCGAAGGGTCGGATTGCTCCTTGCTGCATGTCCATGCGCGCGAAGGATTCCGGCGCGCCGATCACCAATGCCCACTGCCCTCCGCCGTCGCTTTTCGCGACGCTCACCACGCGCGGGCTGGAGTCATTGTCAAGGGCGATGCTCATCAACTCCGCCGCCACGGCCCCATTCGGAGAATTGTTGTATGAGAACCGGTTTCCGCCTTGCACCTGCGTCAGGTTTTTGAGTTTGTAGGCCACGGTCAAATATTGTTTGTTTCCGTTGGTGGCGGTCCACAGCACTCCAAGCCGCAGCCCTTCTTGGACCCGTTCGATCACGGGCTTTGTGTCCGCGGGCATCGGTTGGTTGGGCTCCATGGGCGTCGTGCTCGAAGTGGTGTCCGAGGCCATTTTCACGCAGTTGGCGGATACTATTTTTTCTGCCGTTTGTGCCTGGCCCTGACGCAAAGCGAAGTCATTTTTTGAAATCAACTCCGTTTTTCCATTGAGCTGAGCATACACGCGCGCCTCAAGGATCATGGGTTTTGGGGGCTTGGCGGGGGCGTCCCCGTTGCCCATCATCGAGGATCCCGCCCCCGAGAAGCTTTGGGATTGGAAGCCGTCAAACACATCGGGGTAATCCTCTAAGGCCGGCACTCCATTGGGATCGACCGCGAAGGCTGACTGCGCGCCGGCGGCGAAAAAAGCGGAAACCGCGCACAGCAGCAAGCTTGATTTTTTGATGTTCATGTCTTTGATCCTTGCAAATGGATCGCTGACGCGCGATCCGGGTTAAGAGGAAAAGCCTTGACGCTTTCGCCGCGGCTTGCTTGCTTTTTCAAGACTGTGAATCATTGTGTTTTTGTTTCCGGCTTTCCAGCCAGCGGCGGCCCAACGGCCATGTTTTTCCTCCAAATGGCATGCGCCGGCTATGCAATAGAAAAAAAATGAAAACCCGAGCGTTTTTCCGCGAGGATCTTGGCCTGGTTTTGGAGCGAAAAAAGAGGCCGAAAGGCCTCTTTCTTCGAGATGCGCGCAACGGCTCAACGGGCGATTGCGGCGCGCGCGTCGCGCAGCATTTTGATGTTGTCGTGATTTTGGATCACCCCCTGATATTGGCGCTCGATGATGGCTCGGATATCCGCAGGCAGGTCCTTGTCCAACGCTTGGCGATAGGCCTTTTTGGCGACATCCTCGCCTCGCTCGCATTCCTGGAGAATGGCGAGGTCTTTGTCAGAGCTCATCGAGGTTTTCAGGTTTGTCCAGCCGCGATGAATAGCGCCTGAAATCGTGCCTTCATGGTCGGCTTCTCCGCCAAGCGTGGCTACGCAGCTTTGCAGCTCAACGGCGGCTGCCGCGCATTGCTGGGAGCATGCGCGAAGCGTCTGTTTCAACGACAAGTCCTTGGCGTCCTCCGACCCTGAGAGGAACCCTTTTTCGCCGTCAGTGGATGTCTTGATCAAGTCTTTCAGCGTCGAAATTGCGTTTTCCGTCGTGTTCATGGTTTTCTCCGAGCGCCTTGTGGCGCAGTGAACTGATTGGGCGCGATCCAAGCAGAGGGATTTGAAGACTGCCCGAAACGCCTTCGTCATCAAGCCTGCCCTCGGGCAAGCTCGCCTTTGCTCTATGGGCTCACCTTTGCGGCTATCCTCTTCAATAGCAACCCCGCCGGAAAGCGGCCGCGCCAAATGGCCATTTATTGAAGACCAACGTCTCCGCAGAGGGGCCCGGCGGCAAATCTTTTTTTTCGTTAGCCTCATGAAAAAACAAAAATTTCGCGTTTTTTTTCGGCAACGTTTCGGGGAGACTGATTTTTATTTTATTTTTCGAGCTTTTTGATCGCGTCTTATGGCTTTTTTGGGCCTTCGCGCCCCCAATAGGCCAGCGATGCGGCGAGCCTGGCGAAATGAAAAAAGACGCCAAATTGGCGTCTTTTTCCTTAATGGCTTTGCGCGCCGGTTAGGCGGCGTCGATTAAGCGTCAAGATTGCGGGTGAGCAGCGCATTTTCTTCAATGAAGCGTCGCCGCGGCGCCACTTCGTCGCCCATGAGCATCTGGCAAGTGTCCGACGCTTTTTGGGCGTCGTTGAGCGTCACGCGCAAAAGGCGACGAACAGAGACGTCCAGCGTTGTTTCGCGCAATTGCTCGGGATTCATTTCCCCCAGCCCCTTGTATCGCTGGATGGCGAGATTTTTGCGCGCTTCAGCGAGAAGCTTGTCGAGCAAAACCGGCAGCGAGTCGGACTTCGCCGTGAAGTTCGAGCGTGAAATTTGCGCTTCTCCGGCGCACAAATCGGACAATTCGGCTCCCACTCGCGCGATAGCCCGCGCGTCCGCCGTGTCAAAAAAGCTTTGCGGATATTCGCTCACCCACTGATTTCCGAAACGCTCGCGCGTCAAACGCAGCATTTTTTCTCCGCTTTCGCGGTCATACACATTGAACGAGACGTTCGGGTCGCTGATGGCTTTGTTCAGCTCCTCCATGATGCCGTCTTTGGACAAATTGATCCGTTCGCCCATTTTCAGCATCACTTGCGGGAGGTGCTCGTCGCCCGCTTTTCCCAGTCGATTGAGGGTGCCTCCCAAGGCGAAATAGTCGGTGGCCGCCGCGACCAGCGTTTCGCGCGGCACCGCGATCCCCTCGCCATTCACAAACTCCGCGCCCGTCAACGCCAACTCAAGCAAAAACGTCGCCAGCGCTTCATCATCCTTCACATAGCGCTCTGTTTTTCCGGCTTTGACCTTGTAAAGGGGCGGTTGCGCGATGTAGATGTGCCCGCGTTGCACCAGTTCCGGCATGTGCCGGTAAAAGAAAGTCAGCAGCAGCGTGCGGATGTGCGCGCCGTCAACGTCGGCGTCCGTCATGATGATGATTCGATGGTAACGCAATTGCTCAGGCTTGTATCCGTCCACGCCAATGCCCGCGCCCAGCGCCTGGATCAGCGTGCCGACTTCTTGGCTGCCGAGCATTTTTTCATACGAATGCTTTTCGACGTTCAAAATCTTGCCCTTCAAAGGCAAAATAGCTTGGAATTTGCGATCGCGCCCTTGTTTGGCCGAGCCGCCTGCGGAATCGCCCTCCACCAGGTAAAGTTCGCACTTCGCCGGATCCTTCTCCTGGCAATCCGCGAGTTTGCCTGGCAGCCCAAGGGTGTCAAAAGCGCTTTTTCGGCGCGTCAATTCACGCGCGCGGCGCGCGGCGTCGCGCGCGGTCGCCGCCTCCATGACTTTCGCGAGAATCAGTTGCTTTTGCTGCGGGTTTTCCAGCAGCCAGGTGCTCAAAGCGTCGAACACCACGTCCTCGACCGCGGGACGCGCTTCGGAGGAAACCAACTTCTCCTTGGTTTGGCTTGAAAACTTGGGCTCCGGCAGCTTGATCGACAGCGCGCAGAGCAGGCCTTCGCGCATGTCCTCGCCCGACAGCTCGATTCGATCCTTCGGACGCCTGCCGGCCATTTCTTCTTCGGCCGCCTTGCCCAGGGCGCGGGTGAGCGCCGCTCGCAAGCCGGTCAAATGCGTGCCGCCGTCCTTTTGCGGGATGTTGTTGGTGAAGCAAAACACTTCTTCCGAATAGGAGTTTGTCCATTGCATCGCGACCTCGACGCCCACTTCGAGCGTTTCGCCCTTGCGCTTGATGGTTTTGTATTTCAGCGCGCGAAACGGCTCCGTGAGGGCGGTTTGGCCCTTTTTCAGGCGAGCGAATTCGACAAACCCCTTCAAGCCGTCGATGCCGTGGAACACTTCAAGGCGCACGGGCTTCTTTTTCGCCGCCGCAACCGCGTCTTCCGCCGCGGTCGTCGGCTCGCCGCTCGTTTCTCCGGCGAGCGCCTTGGCCTCGGCGACCGCTGTCTCAGATCCATTGCCGGCGTCCACGCCTTCGCCTTCGGGGATGCGCTCGTCGATGAGCTCAATCCGGACGCCGTCGTTCAAATACGACAACTCGCGGAAGCGCTTGGCGAGAATTTCGCGATCAAACTCCACCAGGCCAAACGTCTCTTCGCTGGCTTTGAACACGACTCGCGTCCCGCGCTTGTCGCTCGCCCCGCGCTGCTCCATTGGGCGCGTCACGTCGCCATTTTCAAAGCGCGCGAAATGCTCGTGCCCGTCGCGCCAGATGGTGAGCTCGAGCCACTGACTCAATGCGTTCACGACCGAAACGCCCACGCCGTGCAAACCGCCGGACACCTTGTAGCTGTTTTGGTCGAATTTTCCGCCGGCGTGCAGTTCGGTCATCACGACTTCCGCCGTCGAGCGCCCCTCAGTGGGGTGCATGCCCACAGGAATCCCGCGGCCATTGTCTTCCACGGAAATGGACTCGTCGACGCCAATGCGCACCAAAATGTTGTCGCAATGCCCCGCCAAAGCTTCGTCAATTGCGTTGTCGGCGACCTCGAAGACCATGTGGTGCAGGCCCGAGCCGTCCGCGGTGTCGCCAATATACATGCCCGGGCGCTTGCGCACGGCTTCCAGCCCTTTAAGCACCTTGATCGATGATTCGCCATAAGCCGCTTGGGCTTTGGCGGCTTCGGGCGCGTCGCGCAATTCGTCGAAATTAATGATTTTTCCCGCTTGGACGCTCCCGTCCAGCATGTTGTCCGTGGCCAACGCCGCGCCGACATGGTCAACGCCCCGCGTTTCATTCTCGCCGGAGCCTGCAAGCCCTTGATTGTCTGCGTCTGTGTTGGTCATTTGTTGCGTCGCTTCTTGCGCGTTCACGGGGATTTCCTCAGTTTGGGCGCGAATCTGCGCCTTTTCGATTGAATTTTAATGTGATTTAAGGGCCTTTTTCGGCCAAAAACCGATACTTTTTTGAGCGTCTTTTTTTCAAGCTTCTTTTCTAAGGGCCCTAAAGCCCCCTTTTTCGCAAGTTTTGGGGTTTGTCGCCCCTTGCCCCATTTCGGTCTCGCGATCATAGCGCAAAAGGCTTGCAATAGCAAGGGCGAAACAGCCGCGGCAGAGGGGTTTTTGCCTCTTGTTTTCAACGACTTTATTTTTTATTCTGCCCGACGAAGATCACGCCCGCGCTCACCCGTTTGATTTGCGGCAAAGCCTCCGCTGAGGGAGGCTTCGCCGCCGATCCCCCCTCTTTTTAGGCGCGCCCTCGCTCACGCCCCTTTGCGATTCAACTGCCCGACCGCTTTTGCTGTTTGCCCCGTGATCATGAAGGGCAAGGCTGCAAGCGCGCGCTCGATGCCTGCGTCCAGGCGCTTGCGCTCTTCGTCGCCAGGGACGCCCAGCACAAAATCAAGCACCTTCGGCGTTTCCAGCACAATGCCCGCGGCGACGGCCCCGGGGCTTTGGAACAACGCGCGCGGATGCCCGATCCCCAGCCTCAAACGCCAATAATCGGACGAGCCCAAGCGCTCGGAGACGCTTTTGAGCCCATTGTGGCCCCCGGCGCCGCCTCCGCGTTTTAGCTTTGCGGCCCCCACGGGCAAATCCATTTCGTCATGCGCGATCAAAATGTTTTCAGGGGCGAGCCCCAACTCCCGGGCCCATTCCGCAACCGCCTCGCCCGATGCGTTCATGAACGTTTGCGGCAACAAAAGCGCGGGCGGCGGGTCTGTTTTTTCGTCGCCGGCGCCCCCATTTTCAGCGGTTGCGGCGCGCCAGCCCAAAGCCGAGGACGCAGGATCAAAAACGGCCCCCGTCGCTCGCGCCCAGCGCTGCACCAGCCAAAAGCCCGCGTTATGGCGTGTTTTTTCGTATTTTTCGCCCGGATTTCCCAACCCGACGATTAATTTGATCATTTCAATCTCCACATTTCTTTCGCGCGCTTCTTTGCGCGCTTCTCCCGCGCCGTTTGTGTGGCCCGATATGGCCCGACGCCGCCTCAAGGCCCCATTTTAGCGCGAATCCCTCCGCCCGGAGCAAAATGCGGACAATTGCTCCCGCAAGGCCCTTTTTTGCCTTCGGGGGCGGATGGGGCGCGGATCGCCTTGCGGCTTCCGCAAGTTTCCCTTAAAATGAATAGACTCGCCCCCGCCATCTTTGATCACATTCAGGTCCGTCATGCCCAAGAACCCCGCCTCCGACGCAAAAGCCAACGCTGACGACATTTCTCAACACGCCCGCCTTCCCGCTCCGCTGTCGATGACCGCGGCGAATGGAGCTCAATGGTCGTTTGACCCCGCATCGGGCAAATGGACTGTCCAAATGGGCGATCAAAAAGCCAATTCTTTGAAAAAAGAAACGTTGCAAGAGCGCGTCTCAAAATGGGAAAGCGCCGCGGCCAAAGCGAAAGCCGAAACAACGCCTCCGCCGGCGCCTCCGGTTTCCGTTCGATTCGGCATCGCCCGAATGTTTCCAAATGTGGACAGCCATCACCTTGACTGGGGCTCGTTGCTCGGCGCCTCAATCGCTGACAACCCCAGAAACGCCAAGGGTTATTCCGTGAAAGCCGCATGGTCCGCCACCCGGGCCGATGTCGCCATTGAACGCTATCAAGCGGACACCAAAGACGCGTCCTGGGAGAGCCGGAACGCGGATAATTTGGACCTCATTCGCTTTGACGCTCTGGACTCCGACCAACAGGACTGGTGGGCGTCCTTGATGAACGCCCGCGCCCAGACCTTCGCGGCGACGGCCGCGCGCGAAAGCATCTTGAAAATGTGGCGCGCGCTAAAATCCGACGAAACGCGTTTTTTTGAGCTCGGAAGCGCGCGTGAAGGCTCCATCCGCCCCCTCTCGCGCGAGCAACTATCGCAGACCTCCTACAGTTGGGCGCTTCCGGCGGGTTGTCCGTTGAGCGTGTCGACGACGCTTCAAGACGCCGCAGGTTGGGAACCCACTGGCGGCGCGTGGAAAAAAAACCAGGTCGTTTTGTCCATGGAAGCAAGCCAATGGGGCTCTCCGAGCTTTAAAGTCTCGACGCAAGAAGGCGACGAATTAAGCGTCCAATCAGATTTTCTGCCCGCGCTGACTTTGGCCAACGCCACGGTGGCCGCCGCGGCAATGCCAACGAGGCAATATTGGCGCCTAAGCGTTCGAAACAACGTCCGCAAGCCGGGCTCTTTCCCCATGCTCGTGTCGATCGCCTCCGCTGTTTTCGAAGCTCTTGACTCGCCGCGCGACTCCAAGCTGTGGAGCCTTGGCGCCGCGCAAAGCGACTCTGTGTCGGAGTTCTTTGCGCGCGACGCGAAAAGCTTGCCCCCTCCATCCGCAATGCCCAAATTGGAATGGGATCAGGATTCTCGCGTCGACCGTGACGTGAGCTTTGTCCCCGTTGGGCCCGAAGACGCTGTGTTGGCTGAGCTTCGATCATTGGACCAAGCCCTTTTGGACGCCACGGCCACCCTGCGCGAAGAATCCCGAGACGCCATGCGAGCGCGGTTGGCCGAACAAAGCCGCCTGAGCGTCAAAACAGCCTATGATTTGATGATTGAAGGCGCTGAATTGGCGTCGGACCCGGCTCATGCCGTGGCGCAATGGTCCACCACGCTGGACCGGCTGGCCCAGTCCGCCGCGCGCCACCCCGAAGTCGTCGCCTTCATCGCCCATTGCGAAGCGGCGGTCGAGCAAGCGCGCGCCGCTCTGGCTCCCTTCACGCCTCCCCAGTCGCCGACGCCAGCGCTGGCCGCGGCAACCCGCAAACCGCGCCCCTGACCCCGGGACCGCGATAAACAGCGCCCTCGGGCGCTTTTTATTGGAGCCGTGTCGCCACAACGCTCACTCCCCTGCCGTGGGGGGCGACAAAGGCGAGGCTTCGGCCGCTTCCTGCTCAGGGCCCGCGCGCTTGCGCAATGGCGCGTTTTTAATGAACACACTTAGCATGAAAGCGATGGCGACAAACGCTGCGGCCGACAAATAAACACCATGCAAGGAATTGGAAAACGCATTCAAATAGGAGGCTTTTAGCATCGTCGGCAGGGCTTGAATGGCGGACGGTCTCAACGACTCCGGCAACGCTTGATCGCCGCCGATCAATCGGGCGAGACGCTCATGCAGGCTGGAAGAAAAAAACGCGCCGAAAAACGCCACTCCGATCGACCCGCCAATGGAGCGGAAAAGCGTGACGCTGGATGTCGCGACGCCCATGCTGGCGATTTCCACCGCGTTCTGAGCGGCCAAAACCAGCACCTGCATCACAAGACCCAAGCCCACCCCCAAGACAACCAGGCTTTCATACATTTGGGACAACGGGCTCGCCAGAGACACTCTGGACAACAGCAGCATGCCCATGGCCGCCAAAAAAGTGCCCGCGATTGGAAACGCTCGATATTTCCCCTTTTTGCTGATCCATCGTCCGCTTAGAATTGACGCCGCCAGCAACCCGCCCATCATGGGCACCATCTGCAACCCGGCTTGCGAGGGCGTGGAGCCCTTCACCACCTGCAAGTAAAGCGGCACAAACGTGATGGCCCCGAACATGGCGAACCCCACCACGAAGCTGATCGCGCACGCCAAGGCGAATGTTCGAATCCGAAACAAATGCAACGGAAGCAGCGGCTCTGGCGCCGAGCGTTGCTCTTGAATGAAACCGGCCAACCCAATGAGCCCCACGGCCAGCGTCATCCACAGCTCCACAGAGCCCCACGGCAGGCTGGTTCCGCCTTCTGTGGCGAAAAGCGTTATGCCGGTCAGCGCCAAGGCCAAAAATCCAGCTCCCCAATAGTCAATTTGGCGCCGAATATGCGCCACATGGGGTTTGAAGGCCGCGGCGATCGCCACCAATGCAAGAGCTCCCAGCGGCAAATTCAAATAGAATATCCAACGCCAGGAGAAGTGCTCCACCAAAAACCCGCCCAGCAAAGGCCCGATCACCGTGGACACTCCAAAAACAGCGCCAAAATAACCTTGATATTTCCCGCGTTCCGCCGGCGGAATTACATCGCCGATCGCAGCCATCGCGACCACCATCAAACCGCCTCCGCCCAGCCCTTGCAAGGCCCTCAGAAGAACCAGCTCCATCATGGTTTGAGCCAATCCGCACAGGGCTGAGCCCACCAAAAAAATAACGATGGCGGCTTGGATCACAATTTTGCGGCCAAACAAATCGCCTAATTTTCCATAAATGGGCACCACGATCGTCGAGGCGAGCAAATAAGCCGTGACGACCCAAGACAAACGATCAAGGCCGCCCATTTCTCCGACAATGGTCGGAAGCGCCGTGGAGACGATCGTTTGGTCGAGAGCGGCCAAAAGCATCACCAACATCAGCGCAGGAAAAACAATGCGCAAGGACGGCGCAACGACGCCGATCGGCGTCATTTTATCCGAATTCTCCTGAATCGCCGAATGGAGGGCTGGGTCGTTTTTCGATTCGCTCATTGGGACCGGCTCCTGAACGCTTGGCGGCCCTCAAACCAAGGCGTTTAGCCTGAGGCGTCGCTCGCTGAAGGGCCCCACTTCTACCGCTTTTCGCGCAGAAGCACAAGCGGAGTTTCTCGATTCCGCGAGATTCTCAACGACATGCGGGCCAAGGCAAACGCCCCGAGTCGCAGAACGGCCTGCAGCGAAAGCGAACGCCTGCCTCCAAAGCGCGCTGATTGTCACGCCGCCCGCGCGCGCTCCTTGTCCAGCAACGCTTGTTTTTTCTCAATGCCCCATCGGTAGCCAGAAAGTCCCCCGTCTTTTTTCACAATGCGGTGGCATGGTATGGCGACCGCCAATGCGTTGGCGGCGCACGCGCCAGCCACGGCTCTGGCGCTTTTCGGCGCTCCAATTTCCGCGGCCAACTCTTCATAGCTCTTCGTTGTCCCCAAGGGGATTTTGGTCAACGCCCGCCACACGCGCTCTTGGAAAAGGGTGCCCTGAATGTCCAGGGGAAGGGAAAGCCCTTTCTGCGGAGCGTCCACAAACCCCACCACCTCCGCCACCCAGCGATCAAACGCCAAGTCCCCGGGAATCAACGTCGCACGCGCAAATCTTTTGTGCAAATCGACGATCAAAGACTCGGCGTCATCGCCTAAAGTGATCGCGCACAAGCCCTTTTCGCTTCGAGCCACCAAAATCTCCCCCAGCGAGCACGTTCCTGTCGCGAATTGCACAATCGCCCCCTCGCCGCCTTTCTTCAACGCAGAGGGCGTCATGCCCAGCCTTTTCTTCGCGTCTTGATAAAACGCGGCGCTGGATCCGTATCCCGCGTCCAGGCTCGCGCGAGCGATGTTCTCGCTCGCGGCGCCTCCTCCGGATGCCTCCTCCGCCGCGCGCGGCAGAGCGCTCGCCACACGCTTCGCGCGCGCCGCCGCGCCATACGCCTTAGGCGTGAGGCCCGTGCTGGCTTTGAATAGTCGATGAAAGCGCGACGGGCTCGAAGCGGCCGAACGGGCGAGCTCCGCCAGGGAGGGGGGCGTCTCCGACTGCTCGATCAAGCGGCAGGCGGCTTCTATTTTTTTCTGCCATGCCGGCGCGCGCCCTGGCCGTTGGGGCTGGCACCGTTTGCAGGGCCGGAATCCTGCGGCCTCCGCAGCTTCTGGCGTGGCGTGAAATTGCGTGTTTTCCGGCCGAGGCAGGCGAGAGGCGCAACCGGCCCGGCAGTAAATGCCGGTGCTTAGCACCGAATAATAAAATGCGTCGGCGCCAGTGCGTTCGCTCGGGGGCGTTTTGGCCTGCAAACTGGCCCAACGAGGGTCTGCGACGATTGCGCGCGCGGAAAAAATGGAAAGGGAGGCGTTCTTGGACATATATTTTCCTTGGAGAGTGGAGAACCAGACTCCATTCTAGCCAAAACATGCCCCGACGCATCCCGAATCTTGCTTTCTAATTTCATTAGAGCGCCATTGAGGCGCGAGGGCTATGCCGCGGCGCGCTCAGACGCGAACGCGGGCGGCGAGGAAGCGGTTTTTGCGCTCAATCGCTCCATTTCCTGGGCATACAACGCGACCATCTCGGCCTTGCTGATGCTTGGATTGCCCGCGGTGCGGTGCTTGACGGCTTCCCAATCCAAATTTTTCAGCCGATCGCGCACCGCCTCGATTTGGCTTCGGTCGCACACGCGGATGAAGTGATGCGATGGCGCAGCCAAATTTTCATTGGGCAGAGCCTTGACCGCTCCGGCTTTCACGCCCACTCGTTGAAACGCAAAATCGCCTCGCGCGCGCGTGGTGTATTCAAAATCCAAATGAGTCAACGGCAATTGAACGTGTTCTCGCTCCGAGTGGCCGCGCTCCCAAATTTGGAAAACACAGGGGACTGAGTAAGGCTGTCCCTCGAATTCGAAAGAATCCAACGGCAAAACTTCTTGCAATTTCAAATGGAACTGGCGATTGAGCCGTTTTTGAACCGAGCTTTTCTCAAAAGTGCGAGGCACGATGAACGCGATCGTGTGCGCAAAGCTCGCCGCGTGATTGAAAAACTTAATCGCCTGTGATGCGTTTTTTCCAAAAGGTGGGTTTCCAACCACCATCCAAGGGCGACGGTCCTCTTCGCAGGGAGCCCAAAACAAAAAGTTCCCTTCTTTCACGCCAGGGTGCCGAGGCTCCAAATCGAGGCCATGCGCGCCGGCCGGCATGGCGTCAAGGAACGATCCAGACCCCGCCGAGGGCTCCAGCCACTGGAATTCGTCCTCTTTCGGAGCGCAATTTGCACGGACGCATTCCGTCAGCCGCAGAGCAAGATCTTTGCGGGTGTAGAATTGATCGTGTTGGCGAGCGTTGGACATGTGAGGCCTTCAAGAAAGGGGCTCTTCGATATTACACGAACAAACGGCCCTTGTCTCGGCCCGCGAACGTTTTTTTTGCTCTTATTGGGCGGCGAAATTCCGCCCCCAAGGCCTTGCGCGCTCTTTTTCGCCGTTTTATCCCTTCACCCCCGCTTTGCGGGCGCAACAACCAAAGAAAGCGCGTGATTTGCGCGCTCAGCATTTATTGGCTCCGTCCCTATTCCCGCGTTTTTTGCTCTCCAATCCGCCAACGAGCGCGGCGCGCTCCGCGGCGCCTCCAAGCCGCGGGCGGGATCCTCCCTCAGGCTTTCCGCCAACTCTTGGAACGCAGGCTTGGCTTCGTCAAAAAATCGCGCAAAAGCGTTCAATGCCCGGTCTCGCTCGTCCCCTTTCGGCTGCAAATGGCCCTCCGATTCAATCCAGCCGAGCTCCGGAACTCCCGCTTGGGCAAAGAAAGCTTCCGCTCCGCGAGCAGCCAGCTCCTCCGGAGTTGCCCAGTAAGGCGCTCGCAGGCTTTTCCATTGGGCCCGGTCTTCGAGGAGAGCCGCCCATCGCATGGGGCCCCAGCTGGCGTTTTCCCTCATCATTTGTTTGGCTTTGCGTTCTGCGTCCGCGCTTTCTCTCAAGTTTCGCGCAAAGAAGAGAGCCCAATCGCCAAAATCGGCCGCCTCTGATGAATCGCCCCGTCCCCGCGGGCCGTCGCCGATCCCCATTTCCTTGCTCTCTGCCGGCGCTTCCGCCGCGGGCGGGCAGTAATTCTCAATCAATTGGCTGACGGCGCGCGCGATTGTTTTTTCCGATCCCGTTTTGCACGCTTTCCACACCGGCTGAAATTGGCGAGCGAAATCGGGGGGCAACAAGCCTTTGGAGGCTCGCGACGCCACGACGGGCTCCGCGTTGCGCTGCAGAAAATCCAACAATTCTCCCTGCACCCATTCATTCCAGATCATTTTGCGAGTTTCTTGTTGAATGTCGCGGACGTAGCGAGCGGCGTCTTTCGCCGTGGCGGGCTCCTCAAATCGCATGGCCTCGCGCAAATCGCCCAGCGCGGCGTCGAACGCCCGGCGACGGCCTGGCGGTTGGCGGGCGGACCAAAATGGCGCGTGCGCGTCCAGCGCATGGGTCCACTCATGCCCCAAGTCAGAAAACGGCGCGGAAAAACTCATTTCTCCAGGAAGCGCCCAGCCCTTCTTGGCCACAGAGCGCGCCGCGGACTCGTTGGCGCGATGCCAGGCGCGGCCGCCGCCCAAAAGGTGCTCGGGCCGCCCCACGCTGATGGCCAGACCGCCCAATCCGCCTGATTTTTCAGGAATTTTTGCTTGGTGGATCAAGGCGGCGAACCCTGTCTCGCATCGCTCCATCTCTCGCCGAGCTCGACGCGCGCCGCCGAAGGGGTGCATTGATATCCGCCGCAGCCCAAATCTGGAAAGCAGCCCTTCGGCGATATCTTCCACGCTTCGCGGCTCTTGCTCAGCCTCGCCCCCTTCGCCGTTTGCGGCTCCAAACACCTTGACGCCCTTCTCATCCTCTCGGAATCGAATGGTTTGTCGCCGCGCAAACGCAGAAAAGGGCTCTTCCCCGCTCCATAACGGCTCCGGCGCATGCGCCAGCGTCCAAAAAGCATCTCCGGTTAGCCGGCGCGCCAGTTTTTCAGCGACGCGCGAGAGGCGACGCGCTTGCGCAGAGCTGGCGAGAGGCGATTGCGGGCCTTCGTCATTTGCGCTCGGCAGCGTGCGGGCCCAAACGGCGAGGTCTTCCATGAGCCGAGCGCAAAAAAATTGAGCTTCTCGGCGGCAACCATGAGCGCGGGGTTGAGCCAGCGCTTCAATCACGCCCAAGGCTGCGCGCCTTTGCCATTGGCTCAAAAAGTCCGCGGGAAGCGCGCAATCGGCCTCCGCGGCCATTGATCCCGGCGCGAGGTCCGCATTCGCATCGGCCTCTGTGGCCGCCAATGCCCACTCGACGCCCGCCCACAAGATCCAAGCCTCCGCGCACTCTGACTCGGACGCGCCTCTGGCGCGGCGCTCTGCCAGCTCCAACGCGCGATGGCCGAGATCCGCGAGCTCTCCCAAGCCGGACGCGGACGCCATGGATTGGCTCAGCCAAGCGCTGAATTCGACGGCGCTCTGCGGCGGCTCTTGCATCGGGGCCTTCTGCGACTCCTGAGGCCTTTTCGCGGACAGGCTGTCAAAAACAAGCTTTGAAGGCGAAGGCTTTTTCATCAAAAGAGGCCTGGACGAATGAAGGGGGCGAGGCGCGGCTTGGCGAGGGTCGCCGGCGCGGTTTTCGGCCCATCCTCAATTGGCCGACCTTTATCTTACTGGAAGGTGGGGCGTTAATCAATTCAAAAAAGCGGCGCAGAGCGCCCCTCAATCTTGCCCCCGAGCAAACGAAAGCCTGAAAAGTAACGAAACGCATGCAGCGATTTCGTCCTTTTCCAAGCTTTCGCCCAATATGGATGGCGCCAGACTTCTCTGTCCGCGCCAACAATCAACGGTTATAGCTTTGATTTTTGTGATTGTAGTTTCTTTGGCTTTGAGCGCGTTGCTGATTGCGGCGGTCTTTTCGCTGAGCCATGTAATGGCCCACCGCGCACCCCCCCGCGGCCCCTAAAACAGCATGCCCATTTCCGACAAAATGCCCCGCGACCCCGCCCACGGCGGCGCCGCCGAGGCATCCTGCATTTGCGACGCTGGCCGACAAGGCCAGCACGGCTCCCGCCACTGCGACTTTGAATCCTTTCATTTTTACGCTCCGGGAAAACGCGGGATGGCAGGGGCCATCCCAGTTCCCACACAATATCCTTTCGTTCGAGAAATGCAAAAAAAATTCTCTTTTTTTGCCTTTGCAAGAAGCAATATGTGTTGCAAATTGTTTCCAGTGGCTATGAACATTTTCATTGCGTTCCGAAAAAACGGCAAATTCAACCATGCGGCTCCCGCCAATCGGCTGCGCGAGGCCGCCAGCGCTTAGAAGAACGCGTTTCTCGACTCTCCTCTTGACGAAAAGACCTGCTGGCCATAAAGTTCGACCGTCGGTCCCTTTATTTTGAGAGGCTTGTATGCATTCTGTTTTTCCTCATGCTCATGACTCGGCCTCTCTGATGAGCCTGCTTTCATTCGCCGTTTCTATTTTAATGCTGATCATCGGCTTTTTTGTCGCCGTTGTTTTTTACAATTTGACGCTGCAGCGCGCCATGAACAAAGTTCGCGCGGCGCGCAGACCTTTCGCGGGCGGGTGGGTGTGGCTGGGCTTCGTGCCTTATCTGGGGGCTGGCTGGCTTTTTATTTATCAAATCCTGCTTTCGCGCGCCATTCGCCAAGATTTTCGCGACGCCGGTCGCGCAGACCATCAAAATGGCGGCTTGGGTTTTTCCGTCGGGATGGCCGCCGCCGCGGTGGCGCATGCGGTTCTTTTGGCGCCAGGCATTGAGGCGTTGTATGGGCGAAATTTTGTCCTCGCCGCGTTATTTTACGCCTTGGCCTTTGTTCCGTTGCTCGTGTATTTGGGGCTGTGGATCGGATTTTGGGTTCGCATTGGCGGCTTGAGCCTCAAAATGCCGCTTTCAGGCCCGCAGATTCCCGCTCCTTATTACATTCAGGATGCCCCCGAGCCGACTCTGCGCGCCGAGGAAACGCCTCGCTCGCCTCCTCAGTAAGCCCCGTGCCCGCGCGAGGAGTCATTGGGCGCCTGCGACATACATCAAATCCGCGACCACCAACACGATCGCGATCGCGAAGATGCCCCACCATAATTGGCGGTGCGCTTGGGCATCGGTTCGAGGCTTTTTAAACAATTCTTTCATGACGCTCTCCGGTCAGCGAGACGTTTCTCATACCTGAATGCGCGCCAACAAGCAACGCCTTGGCAAACCTATGCGAATAATCTCTAAGAGTTTATGCTCCTTCCGAGCCTTGCTGTTCGGGCCTGTCGACCGCTTTGCAAAATTTTCCAAATAGCAGAGGACGCCCGTGCGGCAAGGCTGTCAAGCGTTAGG
>Ga0105859_1000092_pt1 | contig 37570 bp, 29 predicted proteins | sample OrgsoiDNA_201063_FD_89684 | JGI IMG/M metagenome (GOLD analysis project Ga0105859, IMG submission 89684) | Permafrost soil microbial communities from the Arctic, to analyse light accelerated degradation of dissolved organic matter (DOM) -... | ecosystem: Environmental > Terrestrial > Soil >...
CGTCGACCCACTCAAGGACCTCGATGTCGCGCGTCTTGTGGTCCCATTCGAACAAATTGTTCGGGTGAACCGTGAAGCCGAAATCGTCCATGAAGGACTTGGAGCTCCACTCGACCAGATGGTTGTAAAGCCATCGCGCTTCGTCCCGGAGTCCTTGCAGCCACGCCGCCCGCTTCTCAGACAGCTTGCTCGCGTCGATTTGGAACGCGAAGGCTTTCGGCCGCATCGATTTGCGCCGCTCGACCGTCCCCTTGCGCGTGGCTTTGCGGGCCTCGCGGTGCTCGTCTTGGACGGTTTTTCGGGCGGGCTTGGACATGGGGCGGCGAGAGCAAAGGCGTGAAAAACAATGTGAGAAAGGGCGGGCTGGGTTATGCCATGGACCAAGCCGTTTGGCAAGCTTTTTCGCAGCTTTTCGCTTCTTTTTTCCGATTCGCGCGCCTCGCTTCTCCCCGCCCTGAAGGACGGGGGCTGCGCTCGGCAAAATCTGATCAATCCGGCTGAACATGTAAGGGCCAATGGGGGTCGCGGCGGTCTTCAAATCCCTCAACCGCTGGGCATTGTTCCTTTGCCGGCACATCGAGACATGCGCGGGTTTCTGGGCGATCGGCGGCGCGCTGTTTTCTTTTTGCGAGCTGCGCCTTTCTCCGCTGTCTTTGGCTCCGGCGTTTGCGCGCCCCGCTCGGCACGCCGCGTCCGCCATCTTTTCCCACTGCGCCTATCCTTGCCGCAAAATGATTTGGCCCGTGAGGGACAATTGCCCCAAGGCCGCCTGAAAACGTTCCTGCACCGCGTCGTCATCCACGAGCGGCGTTTGCTGCGTGTTCGCCCCCGCCAAGCCGGCTTTGGGGAGCTCGGCCGAGATAGCCGAATCAGAAGCGGACGTCGGCGACGCGAAGGAGGATGGCGCGGCCATGCACGCCACGCTCGCGCACAGGCATCCCGCGGCCACGGCCCTCCGGATTGCGAAGCGGTCATTCACGTTGAGTTTTCTGGCCATTTGAGTGGTCCCTTGAGCGTCGTTTTCAACGCTGGATCTGCATCGGAGCGCTGGGCTTTCGCGAATTGATGGCGAGAGCGTCCAAACGCATGCCGGCAGTGTATCCTGCGGCCAGGAATGGGCAGACTCTTTTTTTAGGTGCAAACGTTCACGACGGAACAAATCTCGCAAAAAAACAAGAAAATAAGTCTTTTTTGCAGTTCTTCTTGGCTGTATTTTCGGCTTTTTTGTCTATTCGTCGCGTCTCGATTCGCAGCGCCAATAAAAAAGGGAAAGACCTGGTCGCCTTTCCCTTTTAGCCCTCTTCGCTTTCGCGTCTCCCGGCCGTCCTTCCTTCCTTCCTTCCTTCTCCGCTGGTTGTTTGGCGAGGCGATCGGCCCTCGACCGCGCCCGCCTACGGCTGCGCGAAGAGCTTGCGCAGGGTGTTCCACTCGCACCACGCGTGATGATGCGCTTGGATCGCCAAATACTCCGCCACCGTGCAGCGCCGCCCCTGAGCGTCCAGCGCCTCGCTGAATGACGCTCCTTCGGGCAATTCGGCCAACATCGCCTCAAAATGCGATTGCTGCCCGAGCTTGATCGGCAAGTAGGCGTTCTCGCGCGATTTGAACGCGAAAATCACGTTCCCGAACGCGGCGAGGAAGCCGACCAACGCGAGCAAATTGCCCACAGAGCCCCAGTGGCGCGCCGCGTCTAGCGCGTGAGACCCGTCGGCTGAGACATGCGCCACGACGGAGCCCGAGATGGCCGCGAGCAAGCCCACGATCAACAATCCCGCGCCCAAAACAAACGGCCCCATGGCTTTTACGGACGCCATTCGCCGCTTGGCCGCGACAGCCCGCGGCGTCATGGGGAGCGGCATCACACCGTCAAACGCAGACGGAATATCGCTGGCGAAACGATTCATGGCAAGTGCTTCCTTGGAATGTTGACGGAATTTACCACTCGCATTCCAGCGCGATTTTCCGCGCTCAAAACCATCGACGGGGGATGGACGGCTTTGTTGGCCTTGCGTCGCCCGGGTCCGGCAACCGCCCGAGCGATACGTTTTTTAACGAAAAAACGCTTTTGAGTCAACAGCTCGGAAACCCTAAAGTCTGACAAATACGAAGCCTTTCGTCTGGTTCCCAATTTCCCCTCAACCCTCGCTCAGCCTCGCTCAGCCTTGCTCCGCAAGGCTTTTAAAGGGTCGGATCATTTCCTCTTGCATTTCGCGCGAAACCCGCCCCGAAGTCGTCATGAAGCCAGCGCGAGGCATGGTTTTCACGCCGCCTCCAGGCTGTTGGTTGGCGCGCGATTTGGCCAAGCAAAACCGCCTCAGGCGCCTTGCCCCCTTGCGGGTCCGTCATATTTGGATATCATTGCCGACCCGAGCGCCGTCGCTCCGCGTCCCGGGCGGCGCGCTTTAAACGCTTCATCGATTTTATCGTCTCCATTCGGGGCCTAATTTTTTCGCGACTTTGTTCACTTGTCTTTCCGGACGCTCCTGATGAATTTGTTCAAAAAAATCGCGCCAAAACCCCGAGAAATCACCCCTCCCAGCCTTCTTTTCGGCGTGAATCCCCCCGGCTTGCCAAGCGAGGCTCAGGCCTGTTTGATCGACCCAAAAACTTATGGCGGCCGCCGTTGCGGGCCCGTGGGAATTTTGCGTTGGACAGTGGTCGCTCCGATTGGCTTTTTGGCGCGAAAAATCGTGGGCGAATATCGTTTGCCCGGATTTTTGTTGACGGGCCAGCAACAGGCGAACCGCGCATTCCAGGCCGCCGCGCGAGCCGGGGACGTCGATCGCTTGCGCCTTTTATTGGCCGTGGCGGATCCGCGGGCTCCTGACGGAGAAGGCAACACCGCTTTGATGTTGGCGGCGATGCGCGCGAACAGCGCGCAATGCGTTGAGTTTCTTTTGCCATTTTCCGATCCTCGCGCGGCCAACCGTCAGGGCTGGACCGCCTTGATGCACGCGGCTCGCCAACGCCCCTGCTTTGAGAACCTGGCGGCCTTGCTGCCTCTCTCCGACCCATTGGCCTTGAACGAAAAAGGAGAGAGCGCCTTGATCATTGCGGCGCAGGAATCCTGCTGGGCCTCGGCCGAACGCTTGTTCCCGGTGTCGGATCCGTTGGCGGCCAACGCGCAAGGCACGCCGCTCTTGCACATCCTCGCGGAGGACCGGAACCCAATGTCCATGGTGTTTTTCGCCAGTCGCTTGCGTGACCGGCCTTCGCCTTTGGGCGACACCGCCTTGATGGTCGCTGCGCGCACGGGCGTGGCCCAAAAAGTGAGAATTTTGTTGCCCATCGCGGACGCCCGCGCCCAAAATGCCCAAGGAGAGACCGCTTTGATGCAGGCGGCCGCTCATGGCTCGATTGAGGCCGTCCTAGCCCTCATCTCGGCCAGCGATTGCGCGGCGCGGTCGCGCGCGGGGCTCACGGCTTTTGAGATGGCGCTCCAAAGCGAAGCCTGGGATTGCGTGGACGCCCTGTGCGATGGGGCGCCTCTCGCGGTGTTGCGCTATGCGCGCGATCAGCTCGGGGATGACGAATTTTTCAAACGCATGCCGCGCGCCTGCTCGATTTTGGAGGCCGAAGAGCTTTCGGGCGCGGCGGGTCTCCCGCCAGCGGCGACGAACGCGAGCGACGATCTGTCGGGCGCCCCTATGCCTGAACGGCCGAGTGATATTTCCCCCGTGTCCGCGCAGGGCCTTGACCAGCCGCAGCGCTCCCCCAGAAGGTTGTAGGCTCGCGGGGAATCACGCGCCTCCGGGCGCTCTTTTGTTTGAAAAATATCTTGCCCGCTCCGGCTTGTTCGGGGTATGATTGCGCTCTGAGAGAAGTTCAACAACGCGGGCGTCGTATAATGGCAATACCCTAGCTTCCCAAGCTAGAGCCGTGGGTTCGATTCCCATCGCCCGCTCCACATTCAAGAAGACGCTTTCGGGCGTCTTCTTTTTGTATTTTTGCCGCTTTTTTGCCTCACGGCCCCTTTTTTTCTTTTTGGCCTTTCAAAGACTCACGGAGACAGCGCCATGGTCATTGTGGAACCCACTCGTTTTTCGAAATTGAACGCGGAGTCCTTTGAAGAGGGCGGCTACATGAGCAGCCAAAAATCGCGCATGGATTTCTTGCTCAAAAATGGACACCTCACGCCGTCCGCCCAAGCCCTTAAAGACGCCGTCGCGACGATCAGGGAGGAAGCGGGCATCGTGATGTCCCCCGCGCAGGCGCAAGCGATGCTGTCGCTGTTTCCCGAGGCGCGCGTGACGGTCTCCGAATACGGCTCTGACGACACCGAGGCGCGCGGGTTGCTGCTGAACGCCGTCGCGGGCTATTTGGCCGGCACTCGGTGGCCCGAGAATCGCGATGAAGTCGAGATTGATGATTTTGTCAGAAACCTTCATGTCGCCGCGCGCTTCATGGGCTTTGCGACGGTCAAGCCTGAATGACGCAGATTTTCGCCAGAGCCAAAAGACACGGGCCGGCGCCATGCCGCCCGGTTGCGTCAGAGCCTGCGTCTCGCGGTGCCACGCGCAAGGCTTGGCGTCCGGAAAGATTTTTTTGAATTCAAGGTGGCATTTTTTCTGGCGATCGCCGCCAAGCCCAGGAGGCAAACCATGTTCGCAGTCGACCCGAATCAATTTTCAAAAATGGAAAGCAACGCCTTTGAACGCGGCGGCTATTTGTCCGGACACCGCAAAACCATGGATCTTCTGAGCAAAAACGGACCGCTCACGCCATCAGGCCAAACATTGAAAGAGGCCGTGGAGGTTATCCGCGCGCAAATCGGCGTGGCGATGAAGCCCGAGAATGTCCAGACCATCATTTGGCTCCACCCCGAAGCGCGAGTGCTTTTGTCTTTTTATGGAGCCCGGGACATCGAGGCCTCCGCGCTTCTGCTGGACGCCGTCGCCAATTATTTGGCGGGGACGCGCTGGCCCCAAGTCAAAGACGAGGTCGACCTCAGCGCATTTGTGAAGAACTTGCGGGTCGCCGCGCGATTCATGGGTTTTGAAACCATTGAGGAAAAGTGACGGTCCGCCCGCCTCAGCGTCTCGCGGTGAGCGCTGAATCTCAATCCAATGAGGGTTTTCGGCGCAAGGGCGGCGCTCATGCTCTTCCCTTTTTGTTATTTTGGAAACCCGGCCATCGACTGCCCGCTCAATCGCGCGCTCCAGTTTCTGTTCCCCTTCCCGCATTCATGCGGCAATGAAAAGAGACCCTTAAGGGTCTCTTTTTTCGTCAATGCCCAACGGTTTTCACGACTTGACGCGCGGCGGCCTCACCCATTCCTTCGGGTTGTAGGGCTCGGGCGCAGGAGCGACGCCAGTGGCGTTTTTTCGCCGAGAAACCAGCCGTTTGGCGAACGCGGTCGCTCGGTCATTGGCGTTGAGCACCGTGATCATGGGTCGGATGGAGGCGTTGGCCACGCGCGCGGGCAGGCTTGCCGCTGAAATCGCGTGCACGCCGATCCAGGCTCGCCGCTCTTGCGACATCAGATCTCCTATGGCGCGCAAATTCTTCTTGTCGGCCAATAAATCAGTGAGCGTCTTCAATTCCGAGTTCGCCCATTCTGGCGAAGCTTGCTTGTTGGCGCGGGCTTTTTTCTGCTCTTTGATGGCCGCGACGATCGTCAACGCTTGCGCGGTGGGCATGTCTTTCACGCTCGCGCGCCACGCGTGGACGGCTTCGAGGCCCTCCATGGTTTTCTTGCCATCCAGGCGTTGCAGCTCAATCCGGTCAGCGGGGCTGGCCGTGCGCGACAGGCGCTCGAATTTTTCAGCCTTTTGCTCCCATTCGATCTTTTTGTCTTCGGTGATCGCCATCGGCGCGCGCTCTTGCTCCAACATTGGGTCTTCGGCGAGCCGCTGCCACGCGCCCTGCTCGAACGCGACCTCTTTCACGTGTTTGAAAATGCCCTCCACTTTCCCCTTCAAAGCCGCCACGCCCACCGCGGCCGCCGAGGCGTAAACGAATAAAGCTTTCGCCGCGGGGACCAATTCGCCCACGGCGTGCGGAAAGTGAAATCCCGGAATGCCCGTCAAGTGGTGCGTGGCCATCGCCACCGCGACGCCCGCGGCGCCGGTTGCGGCATAGCCCAAAATGGAGCCCGCTTTGTCCGCCGTTTTTAGGTCGCGCTTCACAAAGGCCTTTTCATAGACTTGCCGGCGCGTGAGCATCCCTTTTTTGGGACCGGCCTGCATTTCCTCCGTCGGCGCCAGAAAAAAGGCCGCCAGCTCGCTTTCTCGCTCATCCACCTTCTTGATGAGCTCTTGCCGGGCTTTTTTGTCCGCTTCGTCCTGGCTCGCGTGCGCGTCAAGGCCTTGCGCCAAATTCGGAACCAGGCTGTCCAGCTTTATCGCCCAGCTGCGATGCTCAGGCGACATTCCCTTCCACTGCGTGGCGAATTCAGCGCGGGTTTTTGCGTATTTCGCCAAATGGCGCTCATTGAATATCCGGTTGAACTCAGCCGCTTGCTCGATCTCGGCCTGCGCGGTCGATTGCGGCGCTGTCGCCGCCACCGTCAATGCGCCCGAGTTGGCTGGATCGACGGTGTCGGCCGTTGCGTTTTGCGCGCCAAAAAGAGCGTTTTCGAGCAACTGCGCCGTTGTGATGGATTGTTCTGATTGTGTCGTGGTGTCCGCCATGGGCTCCGTCCAGGTGTTTATGGTTTTTCTCTGTTCCGCATGATTCTGCCGCCGCGGCTTGCCATTATTTTCGAATAACCCTTGCCGCTTGGCAAGGGGAAGAGTCGTCCGTTCGACGTCTGGCGGCCTTTTCAACAAGAGAAAGCTGTTTTCGAACGAGAATGCCAGTCTGCCTTTATCGTGAAAACAAGGCAGCTTCGTGGCCATCAAACCAAACCCTCCTTCAACCGAGGCTCAGCTTTTTTTTCGCGTGGCGCCGATTGACGCGGCATGCTCGAAATCGGCGAACTTCGCGCGCAATTGAGACACGATTGCCGGCCACGCGCCGATCAACTCCGGCCCGTTGGCGAAAGACACAGCCACCCAGCGCCCGGGACGAGGCGAAAACAATCCGCGGCAAATTCCCGTCCCGTCATAAGGCCCCATCTCGCAACCGAGCGCGGATTCTTTCTTTGGATCCGTGAACACCAGCCACTCGGCAGGCTCTTTTTTAGCCACCGCCATGGGCGGCCAATTGAACTCCGCATTCGGCGCGCGCGTCGTAGCCAGGAAACCAGGCAAGACTTTGCTGATTTCTGAGCCCACTTGGCGCGTGCCCAACGAAGGATTTTCTATTGCGGGCGTTGTGGCTCCCCCTTTCTTTTCAAAAACAGAAGCGTCTTGATGCCAGGATGGAGCGCCAAGGCCTTGTTTTAAGTCGTTCTTTTTTGCCGGTTTTTCAAAACTGAGCCCGAGAGGCGAATAATAAAATCCACGCATCGGGTCCGCCAATAAATTATTGGCGCTCGTGAATACCGACAATGTCAATTCATGGGGTTTTTGCGCGGCTTTGGCATTATCCAATTCGCTCTCTATTTGCCAGGAAGGCGCAGAGGGCTCTTTTCGGAGCATTGCGGCTCTTTCTGCTCGCCAATCGGCCATGTAACCCAATCCAGGCCAAAGCGCATGCATTTCCCAAAAATCGGGCATCTGTTTGCGATCGCCATCCAGCGTTTCGCGCAAGCTTTGACGATGCCCTATCGCTTTCTCTTGCTCTCCATGAAAAGGCAGCCCATCGCTTCGAGCGCCTCTGTCATTATCGGAAAGATAACCTTGCGCAACGTCCAGCGCCCATCCTTTGTGAGCCACTTGCAAAGGAATTGTTTGCCAAGGCTGCGTGCTTGCTATTGCCGGCGCTTGATAGGAGCGCAACTCACGCCTGCGAGCAATGGCCTTTCGTTGGGCAGTTTGACTCGCTCTCACCCATTCTTTTTTTGTGGGACGCCCTCTTGCGTGATCCATTGCGTCGCCTAAGCCAACAGCCCCGCCCACATAAACAAGGACAAGTCCGCCAATTATCGCGCCAGCGATGTAGGAAGAGATTTTTGCGCCGCCAGAGGCGTAGGCGCCCATCACTGTCGAGAAAGACATTTTTTCTCCTTTTTGAAAACTTTTTGTTGTTTCTTTTTTTTAACTTTTGTTTTTAGACTTTTTGGGCTCTTTTCGCCGCGCCGCCGAGGGACGGGCGGCCGTCGCGCTTAGTGGTTAAACGCTACGGCGAGCATGATCCACGTCAACGCGATGAGCAGACTCCACAAAACGCTTGTGCCAAGGAAAACAACGACGCCCACCATCAACCCCGCAAGGTGTTCAAAAAACCGCCTTGCCGGTCCTCCTTTGCCGGCCCCCGGATTGCCTCTCCTATCAGCAAGGATGCCCATCCGCATGGGCACCACGGTGGCCACACGCAATTCACCCACGAAATCAGAAGGGACAGAAAAGGCGCCCATTTCCCCATGCCCCGGTCCCAATTCCCGCGCTCGTTTTTCAGGGCGATTTATTCGCTCGCCCTCACAGGGCTCCTCAAGCGCCGAAATTAGGTTTGAAGGCTCTGTTGCGCGCGCTGGGTTCGTTGTTTCAGACGCCTTTTCTGCCGATTCTGGAAGTGTCTTGTGCCTCAAACTCGCGGCCAAAGCGGCAGTCTTGCGAAACATGCCTTTGGGAACGGCGGCGGAAAGAGGCGCGCCAAACGAGCTTGCCGCCTCGTTGGCCGTTGCGTTCATTGAGGCGTTCATTTCGCTTCCTTGGCGCGAGCGGCTTGGCCCAAATTGTCGATATGCTTCACGCCCTTCGCCTTCAAAGCCAAATTGCGCATCGCTTTGCCAAAGGGATAAGCGATTTTTGCCCCCAATTTCGTGCCGTAGATCCAAACATTCAGCCGATTGAAAAAGTTCGAAGGGTTGGTGAGAAGCGCCAGCATGTGAATGGCGTCTGGCCCATAATAAATTTGCCCGTCTATTTTGACGACCATTCCCTGGTCGATGTCGAGCCCCAAAGCAGTCACCTCATCCAAAAGCGGACTCGGATGGCGCGCATCCACCAAAATAAGTTTTCCGGCGGCCTCTTTTAGGCGCGTATACTTGCAATATGTTGCGCAAACGGGACACTCTCCGTCGTAAACAAGCCAGATTTCCCGATTTGCAAAATTTTTCTTTTCCATGTAGCACCTTTATGGTAGTTTAGGGCTTGCGGCTTTTCAAAGAAGCTGCTATATTCATCCTAGCTTATTTAACTAATAAGGCAATAGCTCACACTCACCCCCTAGGCAAAGATCCCGTCATGACCATCGACAAAGTTTTTGAGGCCCTTGCCTCCACCCCGCGCCGCCGCATTTTGGCGTATCTTTCGAAGACGTCCCTGTCTGCCGGCGACATCTCCGATCGCTTTGAGATGAGCAAGCCCGCAGTGTCCAAGCACTTGAAAATCCTCGAGAACGCAGGCCTCGTGTCCAGCGTCCGCCAAGGCCAGTTCATCATTTACAGCCTGGTCGCCAATCCCCTGACCCAGACCATCGACGCGATTACCGCGTTGTGTCCGCAAGGAGGCCCGATCCGCAAAGAAAGCGCGGCTCTCGCCAAAGCCAAGAAGGACAAAGCTTCCACGGAAGCCGGCGCGAACGCAGAGCCCGCTCACGAAGCGAAATAAATTCCCGCAAGGGGCCCTTCTTGGGCCCCTTTTTCATTCAATCAGAATCCTTTTCTTCGTTTTTTGTGATTTTTTTGTTGCTGCCTTTGCCGTTTCTTTTCTTCGTTGACCTCCGCGCCTCCGCCCTGTTTTCTTCTCCGCTTGTCCTTCCATTGATTTCCGTTCGTTCCTCTGCCCGTCGCTTTTCTCCTTCGCGTTCGCCCTTTTTTCACGGCTTCTTTCCGACTGGCATTGCTTGCGCGCTTCATGCCGCCTCGCGTCTCCTCCGACTCTTTGCCTCTTTTAATTTGAGTCTTTGAGCCTTTTTCTCTTCCTTCCCCCCTATTGCGTTGCCCCGGCTTTTTCACCGTTGGTTTGACCCTGTGGAGTCCCTAATGCCTGTCATTGACAACGCCCTTTATGACCATGTCGCCGGCACCTGGTGGGAGAAGGATGGCTTCATGGCTTTGCTTCGGGTTTCGGTGAATCCGGCGCGGGTTCTTTACGCCCAAGAGGTCCTCAAAAAGACTGGCCGAGACCCCAAAAAGCTCCAAATTTTGGATGTGGGTTGCGGTGGCGGCCTGATGAGCAAGCCGCTTGCTCAGATGGGCGGCATCGTCACGGGCGTCGATTTGTCGCTTCCGACGCTTGAAGCGGCTCGCGCGCACGCAAAAGGCCAAAATTTGTCGATCGATTATCGTGTGGGCGACGCCCAAAGCTTGCCGTTTCAAGACGCCTCGTTCGATGTCGCCGTCTGTTGCGACGTCTTGGAGCATGTGACGGACATGCCGCGAGTGATGAGCGAAGTCTCCCGAGTTCTGCGCCCGGGCGGCCTCTTTGTTTTTGACACGATCAACCGCACATGGCAAAGCAAGCTCGTCGCCATCAAGGCGGCGCAGGATTGGCCGCCCACCCGCTTCATCCCCCGCGACATGCATGTCTGGGACATGTTCGTGCGCCCAGAAGAACTTTCTCGCGCCCTCTTGAAATCCCATTTGCTTCCCCGAGAAATGACGGGTCTCTCGCCGGCCGCGTCTCCTTTTGTTTCGGCGTTCACGATTCTGCGCCGAAAAGCAGGCCTCATTTCCTATCAGCGCATGGGAGAGCTTTTGCCGCTGAAGAAGAGCTTGGACATGTCTGTCTCCTACATGGGCTATGCCGAAAAATCGCATTTCGCCGCCTGCGCGGCTCCCCAGCAGGGCGTCTCTGCCTCGACGGCTGCGTTGAATCTTTCGCCCGAAGCTCTTTTGGCGGAGGCGCTTTTGGGAGAGTCCCCGTGAGCCAAACCCTTTCCCCCCCTTTTGACGAGAAACTGACTTTTTCTTTGAACTCGAATGTCGCCTTGAATTCAAACCTCACGCCCGCGTCCGACCCGACGAAGCCTCTGAGGTCGAATTTTTCGTCAGCGCAGCAAGCGCCCTTTCCAACGGGCGCCATCGGTGTTTTCGATTCTGGCTTGGGGGGATTGTCCGTTTTGCGGGCCCTTTCCGAAACGCTTCCGGGCGAGCGCTTTGTGTATGTCGCGGACTCCAAGCACGCCCCTTATGGCGCGCAATCCGACGATTTCATCGCCGCGCGGTCATTGGCCATTGGAGGTTGGTTGGCTGAAAACGGCGCCAAAATGCTCGTGGTCGCCTGCAACACCGCGACCGCGCATGCCATTGCGGTTTTGCGTTCGCGCCTTGCCATTCCCATCGTGGGCGTGGAGCCGGGCGTGAAACCCGCGGCTTTGGCCACCCAAACGGGCGTTGTCGGCATTCTCGCCACGGAAGCCACGTTGCGCAGCGCCCGATTCGCGGACCTTCTCGCCCGGCACGGAAATAGAGCGCGCTTTGTCACGCAAGCTGGCCACGGGCTGGTCGAAGCGATTGAGCGCGGCGACACCGATTCTCCCGAGGTGATGGCGTTGCTGGAATCCTATTTGAGGCCCATGATCGACGCCAAAGCCGACTGTTTGGTTTTGGGTTGCACGCATTACCCATTTCTTGCTTCGGCGATTCGGTCCATCTCAGGAGATCCGCTGGCGATCGTCGACACCAGCGCCGCGGTGGCTCGGCAAGCGCAAAAGCTTATTTTCTTAGCGCCCAAAATCCCCCTGTCATCAGCCACAGAATTTTCGCAGCCGCGTTCATGGTTTTTTAGCGCGGATTTATCCGAAAAAACCCGTCTTGTCGCAACCCAAATGCATACGGGCGCATGGGAGTCTATGCAGCCCCTCTCCGAGTGACGCGCACGGCGCCGCGCTTGCGCGCTCCCGTCTTTTTTGCGAATAAAAAGCGAAAAAAGGCTATCTGAAATCGACGGCCTTTTTTCCAAGAGCGTTAAGAGAGATTGGACTTCCGAGCTTTTTTGTTTTTCTTTTCTCGCGCCGTGTCCGCTTTATTGGTCGTCTGCGCTAAGCCTTCTCCTGCGGTTTTAACCGCCTCGCGGCGTGCGGCAAAGCCACTGAGAGCGGACAATTCCAGCGTGGAGGTGTCGGACAACAAAGATTTTGCGGTTGCGATCGCCAAAGCCTCTAAATTTTCAAAAACCGGCCGGCTTTCTGCCAAACCGCTTGACTCCTCGTCTTTTCTTAGACTCCGCGCGATCTCTCTCGCTTCTTTTGGATAATGAAGATCAACCTGGGCTTCAAAATTATCCAGCATGTCATCGCCAATGCCTGTTTTGTTTATTGCGAACAAGGTGTTTCGAGCCAACTCCCCATCCAGCATCGATTGCTCTTCCAGAGTGGCTCGGCGACCCTTTGTTTGCATCAACTCTTCGGAGGGAGCAGGCCGCTGGCTGGCGTCAAGGCTCCATCGCAGAACGCCGGCGAGGGCGCAAGCGCGCGCCGCCTCTGCCCATTGCGACATAGACGGTTTGACGCCCACAGGCACATTTTCTGTCAGTTCGGCCAAAATGCTGAGCGCCTCTTGTGTTTGATGCTCGTCGCCCTTGAGAGCGCTCTTTTTCATCATCATTTTGGCAAAAAAACTCACGTTGCTTTTCCGTGAGCGCGCGATCTTATTCAGGTCTGCGCCTCGCCATTCCTTGACCGCATGGGCCGCCTCGGCCACGCGCGTTGGATCACCTTCGGCCAATGCCACGGATGCCATGATGTCCGCGTAGCACTCTTTCATCAATTTGCTGAAATAAAGAGACCGATCTTTGCGTCTCTCTTTGGGGGCCTTTTCCACGCTCCTTTCCGCCCACATTTTTTTAATTTCTTTTTGTTTAAAGCCTTTTTCTTTTTGTTCAGCAGCGAAGGCTTTTTCCTCTCTCCCGTCTAGTTTGATGCCTTGATACATAGAGAACACTGCGCGTCGAGTTTCTTTGATCGACCTATCGATCACTGACTCGAGGTGAATCATCATCACTCGATGACGCGTTTGCCCCCCTTCAATATTTGAATAGTCGCTCTTTGAGTAGTCAAGCTTTGGAACGATGGCGCGAACGCCATGACGCAATGCGTCGCGCTCTTGCACCAAATGGAATGATTCATGCAACAACGCGAAGGCTTGGCCCACAGGCAAATTCGCGCCCGCCTGCTGCTCCATTTCAAAACCTCTTTTCGCGAGGATGTCTCCGGCGAGCCTCAGAGCGTCGTCTGTTCGATGTGGGCCGTTCACATGAATGTGCACGCGATCGCTGCCGGTTCCAAAAAGAGGCGGCGCATACGCCAATCCTCCCATGCTCACCGGGGCTCCGAATCCACGAATCGCGCGGCTGACGACTTCGGCGTTAGCCGTTTTTTTCGCAAGCGCCTCCAAGTCCACGCTCATTGCCCGAAAGAATCCAAACCAACCGATGAATAACCGAGCACGGCTCAATGATCCCACGGACCCCAGTTCGATAGGCATTTTTTCAGTGTCGTTCGCGGGCTCAAAGCCAATGGCTGTCAATTTTTTATCCGCGATCGCCATGGCTTTTGCCCATGACGACTCCACATTGGGCTTGCCGGACGCGACTTCCGCCAAACGCTCGCTCACTCGGCCAAAAAATCCCAACGGCTGACGCTCGCCTCGGACGGCATATTCCGCGCGTTGCGCGAAAGGCAACTCAGACGGATCTGCGATCAACAGATAAGATGACAACGGAATGGCGGATTGAGTGGGAGCCAAAATTAGAGGCTTGAATTTTGCGGCGTTGGTTTCTGCCATGAAGTTTTTATCTCTCAAAGCGCGGAGCGCGGGTTGCGTCGGATCAATATGCGCTGGATTTTGCCGCCGGGCGCAGCGTTCTCTTGTGGCCGGGTCTTCTTGCCTGGCCTCTGAGCGGCAGCCCATCATCCCCGGCTGGCGTGGAATCAGTATATCGCAGCCTGTTTTTTGTTGTTTGAAAAACCCTTTTTCTCATTGCCCCACTCGTCGGATCTGTTCACGAACCGCTTTGTGCGACGAAAAAGGGTTCTATTTTTAGCTTTTTATTTGCGTTGTTGGACACCAATGAAAACAGCGCGCCGACAATCGGCGCGGCTTTTCGCCCCAACGCGCTTGCCTGCCGCCTCTTTGTTGTTTATTGTTTTGCTAAATAGTTAAAAGGTTTTCAGCCCTTCATTCCACGGTCGATCATTTTCATGCCCTCGATGCCCAATTCCCTTTCCGTCTTTTCCGCGCGACTTGCCCGGCTCGCATTTGTTCGACAATGGCGCGCTCAATGGCAACGCATGCTCAGCCGTGGCGTGCGTTGGATTGTTTCTCTGCCAAAAACGCCTCGCGCGCCAGCGAGCAGGCAAAGAATGTTTTCGTTCCTGATCATCGACGCTTTTTTGGCCTTGAACGCTGTCTGCTCCTACACCTTTTCGGAAACCGCAACCCCTGTGGGGGTTGTGAAACCCTGCGAAATTTCTGCATTCGGCTCAATTGAAAAATTGTGTGCGCTGCCTCCCAATTTTTTGCTGCGTTTCGGCGGCCTGGATGGAGGAGTCTCGCTCATCGTGCCTTCCGAATTTTATTCAGCGAAGCACATGCCTCTTCACGCCCCCGACACCGACGGGAAACTCATTGGCCTCCCGGTGAGTTTGTATTTGGATCCACTGACCATGCGCCCATTCGAGGGGCCCGAAAAACAAGAAGACACTATAAACGGCGCCATTGTTTCTCTTTTTTCATCCCGCAGGACGCCGCGGCTTCTTGCGCCAGGCGATTCGATCCGCCACGCCACCCAGGGAAATTACTCCTCCTCGCGGGCCCTCGGCGCGATAAATCTTGATCCATCCGATTTGGACCACGGCGCTGATGATGGCGCGCGCGACAGCCTGCGCAAGAATTCCCGCTCTCCGACAGAAAAGGCCTCCACGCAAACTTCTCGTTCGGCTTCGGCGGCCTTCGTTGACGAGGCTTTCAATTGCCCGCCGGCCACAACGGCGTGGCCAGTGGCCACATGCGTGGGGTTGTTTCGCCAAAAGGGGCCGCTTTGGATTCAGGTGGAAATTCCGGCCGCCCTTTCTTCGCATTGGCCTTTAATCAAAAACAACATTCAGATTTGGCTTGCCTCTTTGGAGGAACGCTCAAATCTTCTTCAAGCCGGGGACAATTGGACGGTCTCTGGAGGCCATGTGTTTAACGATCGAGGATACCGGCCGCTGGCTTCGGCAGACCGCACCGATCTGGACATCGCTCCCACGCATTTTGCGACTAGCGAATTCGCCTCTTATTCTGATGACTTTGCGTCTCGGCGGCATCGGGCGGCAGACGCCTCTGGCGGCAAGTTGCGCCATCCGATACGCTCTGCTGGCCAAGTTTTTTCCGCAATCGCTGATTTTCGCATCATGGATGCTCCGCCTCCACCCATTCGCCCCACGGAAACCATCAGAAAATTTGGGGGCAAGCCGCTCACTATTCCGTTGCGTTTTGCCAACAAATCATACGGCGCTGACACCCGCTTTTCAGCGCTGAATTTGCGGTCCTCCTCAGAATCCGCGGCTGAAACCCGTCTCGCGTTGAATCTCTTCACTTTTTTGCCCGCTCGGGACGCCGCCGAAAATGCTCAGGGATCTGTCATTCTTTTCGAGTCGGCCACCGATTATCTGCAAAACCCCTTGGCATTGTTTGTGAAAAACACCAAAGGACGCCCGGTTTTTCCGTTGGAATTGGGTCCGACAAATCTTCGGGATCAAGGATATCAACCCTGGGCTTATTTCAACGATGGCCAAACGGCCCTCATTTGCTCAACCGAAGAGTCGTCGGATCGTGATTGTGGTTTGCTGTTTCGCTATGGCGCAAACGGTTGGGTGTATGCGCTTTTGCCAAAAAACAAAATGACGCAATGGAAAAAAGCCGAGTCCAACCTTGTTTGGTGGCTCGGCATCATGGAAGCTCGAACAGCATCTGATCGAGCGTATGTCGATCGAAAGAGCAAAAAGGGGTGGGAAGTTTCCGTCAATTCGTTAAACGGTTGACGCCTGCTCTCTGACACCGGCGCAATTGCAGCAAAACACAACCAAATTCCCCGGTTGGCACTCTTTGTTTTTTCCGTTGCGATGCTTGACCTGGAGAGCAATGGGGTTGCCAAACCATGTGGAGCGTTGGCAGCTTTCGCATTGGTAAGGTTTTATCTTTTTGACGAGTACGCCAATCAACAGCGCGGCTTCTGATGGCGCATGATCTTCGGCGGTGTAATCCACCAAATGCTTTGCCGACCATTCAGCCAGATTCGCGTCTGATTCATTCGAAAATGCTCCCTCCGACGCGTCCGAAATACCCATAAATTTAAGATCCTTTTTCTTGACCAGATCAAAAACATTCAAACTGTGGACTTTTTTCTTCATTGGCTTCTCCATGAAAGGCATCTCAACGGCCAAGAGTAGCAGAATTCTCCGTATTTTTCGAATTTTTTATGCATGCTTTTTCAGGCCCTGCTGTTCTTTTTATGGTGCCCCGAGAGGGATTCCAACCCTCAATGCCCGAAGGCCCACGGATTTTAAGTCCGCTGCGTATTGCGTTCCGCCACCGGGGCTTTGACCCCTCGTAATCGATCCACCGCCACCACATCCTCCTTGAATTGGTGCCCCGAGAGAGATTCGAACTCTCACGCACAATGTACGGCGCCGTTTGAAGACGCTGCGTATAACCAATTTCGCCACCGGGGCTAAAAACGTTTCAATCAAAAATGGTGCCCTGAGCGGGACGTGAACCCGCAGAACCGGCATTCTGAGTGCCGTATGTTTTCCAATTTCATCACCAGGGCAAATTCACTGTGCTTCCAAAAAATGTGTGTTTGGCGAAATTTTCATTGATCTCGAACTCGCATTCCCTTGCGACAAAAACCGCCATCACCTCACAACGCTTTAAAAAAATTGGTGCCCTGAGCGGGACTTGAACCCGCAGAACCGGCATTCTGAGTGCCGTATGTTTTCCAATTTCATCACCAGGGCAGATTCACTGCATTTCAAAAAAAATGGTGCGGTTGGCGGGACTCGAACCCGCACGCCTTTCGGCTTCCGCTCCTCAAGCGGAAAAGTCTACCATTCCATCACAACCGCAAAAAAACAAAGCTCTTCAAATCATGGTGCCCCGAGGGAGACTCGAACTCCCACGCTCTCGCCGCGGCCCCTAAAACCGCTGTGTCTGCCATTTCACCACCGGGGCAAATCCTCTAAGTCCAGATGGTGCGATTCGAACGCACAATCACCGGATTCCGGGTCCGGAGCCTTACCAGATTTGGCCACATCTGGACTTAGAAGACTTCACAACAACTCAAACTTTTCGGCTCATTCCTTTTGCGCTCAATCGATCTGCCAAAATGCGAAGGCGCCCATTTTTGGGCGCCTTCGAGTAAAAAACCACACATGGTTTTTTTAGCTCGCAAGACACCCTTTCCACTGAATCAGCGGAAGCGATAACGGCAGCAAAAGAAGGTCAACAAACATTTTTTCTCTCCAAAATTCTCAAAACAACAAAATGGTGCGGACACTGAGATTCGAACTCAGACCCCTTGCGGGACGTCATTTTGAGCGACGCGCGGCTAGCCAATTACGCCATGCCCGCAAAACTAAACTGCATTGGTCGGAGTGGCAGGATTTGAACCTGCGGTGTGGAATTCTGGCCCCCGAGACCAGCGCTATCGACCGGGCTAAGCGACACTCCGTTCATTCTTCAAAAACTCAACAATGTTCTTGGTCAAGGTGCCAGAAATCGAATCTGGGGCCTCTGCTTCCCGAAAGCAGCACTCTACCTGGCTGAGCTACACCCTGACCAAAAACACTGTGTCCTCCTCCTCCTTCTTCTTCAACCTTTCTCATCAAAAAAAAAGGCGACCATTTTGTGGGCGCCTTCGAGAGCATCAACCGTGTGAGGTTTTTAGCTCGCAAGACACCCCGTCCGCTGAATCAGCGGAAGCAATAACGGCAGCGGAAGAAGGACAAAATCAAACATTTCATTCTCTCAAAAAGAAACAATCAAAAGGAAATCGGCAACAAAAAAGCGCCCGGTTAGGGCGCTTTGGAGTCAGATCAATGTGGATCTTTAGCTCGCAAAACTCCCTTCCCGCTTGGTCAGCGGAAGCAACGGCAACAGCGGAAGAAGGACGACTTGGTTCATGATTTCTCTTTTTCAAAAACGCAGCCTCTGGGGGTAAGCTGCAAGAATTGGTCGGAGTGAGACGATTCGAACGTCCGTGTGAGTTTCCCCTCCCGGCCCCCAGCCGGGTGCTATCGACCTGGCTAAGCGACACTCCGGTTAATCTACTGCTTGTGAAACTTTAACAGCATTTTTTCTCCTTTGCAACATCTTTTTTTGCAATTTCCTGCTCAATTTTCTTGGTCGGTGAGTCAGAAATCGAATCTGAGACCCTCGCCTCCCAAAGGCGATGCTCTACCTGGCTGAGCTACACACCGACAAAAAAAACTGAGATGCACACAAAACAACAACAACAAAAAACGGCACTGAATTTCAGCGCCGTTTCAATTTTTTGAGGCTTTCTGCCTCGGGTCAAGTCTGCTTAGATTTGGATTTCTCCGCTTCCGGCGCGCGCAGCTGACCCTTGCCCTGGGGGCAAAGGAAGCAGTGGCAGCGGAGCGACAAAACGGAACATGGCAAATCCTTTTGGTGAAAAACATGGCTCCCTGTGGAACCGATACAATGATCATAGCTGGTTCGAAAACGAGTTGTCAACACTTTTTTTAAAAAATCTTCGATGGCTCACAATCTCCTCTCACAGCCCTTCCGTGGCTTCCGGCCCTCCATCGGCCAACGGGAGCGGGTGAAGTCTTTCTGTTTGACGTTGGGCCTGCGCCGCCAAAATATGATTTTTGATGCTCTCATACTGATCAAGGACTTTTTTCTTCCCGCCCTCAGTCCTCACTGAGTGCCATCTCAACCTCAACACCATCCACCCCTGCCCGTGCAGAAACGAGTCTTTTCTTTTATCTCGTTCTTTGTTCTTTGGTTCGTCATGTTGTTTTCCATCCACCTCAAAAGCAATTTTTAGCTCAGGGAATGCGATATCAATGGAGTATCCTCCTGCCGCTCGCTCGCGCTCAAACTTTATACCATCTTGTCGCAACAGCTCATAAACGAAAGACTCTGGGAATGAGGGCTCACCACGGTCGTTCCATGAACGCCATCGCCCCTGCTCCATCTGAATGACAATATTCCGCCGGCCTCGAACGCGACGAACTTCCCTTTCAGCCTCGGACATGTTAAGGCCCTTCTCGGCATTTGCACGGAATAAACAGGCATGACTGCAATATATGCTCGTGTTTCGTCTTTGTTTGGGCGAAAAAAAACTCCCCACAACGCAAGCATGCTTTTTCTAATACAGTTTTTCCTTGCGCGACTTTTTCTAATAAATTTTTTCGCCCATTTTTTTCAAGCGTCGCACGAATTTTCTTTTTTGTTTCCTCGGAATGGTATTCACCAGATGCGACTCTTTTTGCGTTTGCTGTTCTAGCTGAACAAGCTCTGCTGCAAAATTTCGCTTTTTGCAAGATGACTCTGTCATATGGCAATGCCACTCCGCATCCGGCGCATAGCTTCGGATTTTTTTCATACGCAGAGATCCTTTCCAACCGAGACTGCCGTATCGCTTCGCTTCCTTTTTTGAAAGCTGATCGGCAATTTTTGATGTGATCTTTTGAGCCAAGATAAACAGTCATGAGACCTCCGTGGGATACTGACATCTTACATTGATCCGCTTGGCTTTTTAAAAAATTTTGAATTTACACTGGCGTTAAAATGTTCAACGCCGGCGCGATTTTCAATGCAAACTCTGGCAAGGCTCCCCAAACAACAACTCCCGCAACTCGCTCGCGCTCAGCCGGCCCTTTTACTCCAGCGCCGATGCAGCGGTTTCGATGCCATGAATCCCTTGCCGCGCTGATTTTATGGCGATTTCCCAGGCATCTAATATTGCGCGCTCAATTGTCCATTTCGTGGCCCCATCGTCGTCATGCAGGCCCTGCGCGCTTTCTTTCAGCGTTGTCCGCCCAACAGCCCCGCTGTTCACCAGTGAGGTCGCCAGCCGCACGGCTCGTTTTCGGTCCTCTTCGCCCAGCAAAGCCAAGGCGTCCATCGCCTGAATATTGGCGCCCGAACGCGCGTTGCGCATCGCAGCGACTTGGCGCCCAGCCGCGGCCGCCAGCACACAATGCAGGTCGCCCATGATGTCCGCGGCAGTGGTGTGCGCAGGAACAGACGCCGATGACAGCTCCACGCGCCCCAAGTCGACCAAACCGGGCTCCAACGAAACCCCCTGAATTTCCGTCGCCTCCTCGCGCGCGATCCACAACATGCGCGCCTGGGCGCATAGCCCAATAGACATCGGATGTTTGAGCCGGCTCCAGTCGCGCCCTGCGAGCAGGCGGGCGGTGGCTTGCGCGAATGCTTCGTCGATGTCCTGTTTTTCGCAAATCGCGAGCCCGCGTTCTTTTGCGAACTCTTTGGCCTCCTCGGACAACGCTTTTAGCTTGGCTGGGCTGCATTGCCCAGTTCGGCGCGCCATGGATCCAAAATCAATCGCCGCCCCCTCAAACAATTGGCGAAGAATCGCCGCGCGGCCGTCTTGATCCGGCTCGCGCACTTCAATCCAATCCCCCAGCCGACCTGGCCGAGTCAAAGCCTCGTCGATGGTCGTCGGATAATTTGTCGCACAAATTATCGCCACATTGGCTCTTAAAGAATCTTGCACAAGCTCGAGCATCGCGTTCACGACCACATTGTTGTAACTGTCGTTGCGGCTGCCGGAATTTCGACGCCCAATGCTGTCAATTTCGTCAATAAACAGCACTGATGGAGCGCTTTTCACGGCCTCCTCGAAAGTCTCTCTCATTGCGCTCAAATGGTCATCCAAAGCCCCAGCCGACTGCCAGGCGGCGTAAGATCCGTGGACAAACTCTCGCTCGCTTTCTTGGGCCAATATTTTCGCGAGCATGGTTTTGCCTGTTCCAGGCGCGCCCCAGAGAAGAGCGCCCTGCGACATTGGCTCTGTTCTTTTGAGCTTGCGCAACAGCCTGCGCAGATCAAGAGCTGCGAGCGGATTCAGCCCCACCACCTCGTCGAGCGTTTTTGGCGCTGTTTCCTCGCTTTCGGGTTTATTGTTGAGCCGCGTGTTGATAATTTTACGCAACCGCTCCATGCTTTTTTCCGTGCATGGCTCTTCGCTCGCGCAAATCTTTTTCATCCAGTTTAAGGCGCCAGAAACCTTTTCCTGCGGAATCGACAATGAAGACAAATACTCCGCCATAGGGCGTCCATCTGGAATGGGCTTGCCGAATCCTTCTGCTTCCAATTTGGCAGCGACAAAATTCAGTCGAGAATTGGCGTTTTTGAAAGAAATGACGCGCGTGGCATTATTTTTGACAAATGCCGAACTTTTTCCTGGCGCAATAATCACCACCACGGAGCGTCCGGCGTTTAGCAGCGTTTTCAGTGTCTTCTTTCGGTCAATTTCATTTCCCAGGTCAACGCTCTCCAAAACATTGCCGACCGAGTCGGGGTCTGCCGTCTTTGAATTGGATAGCCCCAAGGCTTGCGCGACCTCAGAATCGTCTTCCGAGCAGTGTTCCAACATCCATAGGGTCATGGGCTCTTGGAGCTCGTCGAGATCAGCTTGTTTTTTTATTTCAGGCAGCAGCGAGTCGCGCCAGGTCGTTTGAATAATTTCTGAAACTTTTGTCAACCGCTCTTTTTGCTTTTCCTTTTGTTTGCGCTCAGTCTCTTTTCTGGCCTCTTCGGCATCTAGCGCCTCTTGCTCTGGCGTTTTTTTCTCATCTGGGGCGATCGCCGTGCAGGCTTCGGTCTTTTTCGCTTCTTGCTGTTGTCCTTCTGACTCAATCGTTGGCGCCGTTTCTTTCTGTTTTTCGACTTCAATTTTTTCGTCTTTTTCGGCGCCATTTCCCCCCGGAGCCTCGACGTTCGCTGGCGTGGAGATGACGCTCTCAGAACGGCCTTCGTCCGCAGTCGCTTCCTTCGCCGCATTGGCGGCATAGTTCGAGGTGGATTGGGCATCGCCAGAAGCTTCCGCGGCGAGTTTCGCAGCCTCAGGCGCCTGCGGCTGTCGCGGCTCAACAATTTGCTCTGAACGGTCCTTGCCGTGCGCTGACAGTATTTGGGCCAGCGCATCGACGGCTTCTCGCTGATTGGAGTACAGCCCTCCCAACGTAGAAAAAAGCTTTTTCGCCAGCTTTTTAGCTTTTTTTGCCTTTTTCTCTTTGGATCGCTCTTTTTTTGATTTTGACGGCTGATCGCCCCCCATGCTGGCGTCGCTTTCTGGGGCGTGGCCCTCGGATGCCGTGTTTTTTGTTTCTATGGACAAGGCTCTGCCTCGTGCCTTGGACACGGCATCCGGAGAGTTTTCGTCTCTTTTTTCTTGGACATCAAGAGCGCTCTTTTCTTCGCGCTCGATCAGCTCTTTTTCTCGGCTCGACAAGCTCAAATACAGCGGGGATCCATCGGCTGCCCGCGACGGGGCGTCGACATAGATGCACCAATCATCAAAAGGAACCGTCTCTTGCCCTTGGATGGTTAATGGCTTGGTTTCCGCCTTGACGAATTCCAGCGCTAAATCCATATAATGTGTCCACTTTTTTTTCTCTTCGGCATTTGCTTTGACAAGAGCCACATAGCCAAAATAAGTGTCTTCTTCTTCATCTGGGATTGAGATGAATTGGCATGGGAGGGTTTCCCCATTCTTTTTTGCCAGCCGCGCGGCTAAACCCACAAATTGCGGCAGCATGCCGATTCTCCAAGCCATTTCCTTGGCCATCATTGTGTCATTGGCGTAGCTGAAAGCCACTTTTTTCTCAGTGATCCAAGCGTGAACTCGATTGGATAGAAAACGCGTGATGTCGACGCGAGGCGAGGGTTCCGGATCGACTCGTTGATTCAGCGCCTCATTGGCCTCTTCGCGGAGGCTCAGCGGTTCTGGCGCACGAATGTTTGCGTCCGGCTCAGCGTCGCGGACGGGGTTGTCGGCCGCGACGAGCTCCGCCGGCATGTCTGCCTGGCGTTGCTCGGGCATTTTCACGAACGAAGCCGGTGTCCCTTCAATCGCCTCAATTCCCTCAGCAGGGACGCGGTTTTCTTTCTGCGGTTCTTTTTGGCTTTCTTTTTGCGTCCCTTTGTTGTCGACCCGATGGTCTTTTGGCGATAAATTTGACGAGACGGTCATCCGCGACTCCTTGAAAGATAGTCAAAACGATCTGGCGCGGATTCTCGCGCCATAAACGACTCTTTTTGCCGGGTTTCGCAAGCTTTTTTCGCCGCGTGGGGGCCGTCTTTATTGATTGGCATTGCCGCCTAATCATAATATGTTTCCAACGCAGGCTTTTAGCAAACCACTGCAAAGAGTCAAGCAAAAAGCCGATCTCTGGCGACAATTTCTTTTGCTGGCGTTTTCGTTTTTTCTGGAGGTAAGCGCAGAGCTAAGGCCATAAAAAGCCCAAAGCCCCGCGCGGGCAGGGCTTTGGGCTTTTTGGATCTTAAACACGCTGAAAAGAGTAAGCTCCCGCTTAACTCGCCGTTTGTCGGGGCGACGCATGCGCTCAACAAATAGCGCCCCCAGCTCGAGTTTTGCAAGTGCCTGACGTGTGCCAATCGATTCGCCCATTGAAAAAGCTTGGAACAAAAACCACGGTTTCTCCGTGAAGGCCAAAATTTTGGACGGCCGTCGCGGTGACGCTGCCATCTTGGTTGGCAGCGGCTGTCGCGAGATACTTGGTCGGCGGCGTGCAGAGCAAAGAAGTGCCCACGCAAGGAATATTGATCGCCCAAGCCGCGTAGTAAGAGTTGAAGACGTCGGAGGGCACCGTCATCACCCCGCAAATTCCGCCTTGGGACATGCACACATTGCCTGGCCGCGACGGATCAGGCATCGCGGACCAGCCTTCTTGGGAAAAGTTGGTCGCGTCGTTGTTCAACTCCGCGTCCGAGTCCCCCAAAGATTGGGCCAGCGTTTGCGTTGGGTCTGATGGGTCGGGCGTCGTTTTGTAGAACGCGGTCTCGATAGCCGCGAGGGCCGCGATCGAGGCGGACCCGTTGGCGGGCGTGACGGAGGGAAGCACCAGCGTCCCGCCGGAGACGCAATCTCCGGTCTGGGCGCAAGTTCCGACGGCCGCGAGCGTGGGCAAAGCGCCCGACACCACCGCCGAGAAGGTCGTCTTGACGGTGTAGTTCTGATAGACCGGGATGCCGATCGCCGCAAGAACCGAAATAATGATGACGAGCATCAGCACTTCGAGCAAGGTGAAACCTTTTTCTTGGGCCACGTTGAATCTGTTTTTCATGGAGTGTGTCCGTGGGCGAACATTGTTGCTCCGGGGCGTCCGGAATTTAGGGCCAGGATCGCCGTCCTTTCAAAGCGAGGCAAGGCCGCTTGTCGTCGCTTTTCGTTATTTAGACGGTTTTCCATCTTTTCCCTGACTTTTCCGCGGGTTCCCGCGAAGGCGCTCGTGGCGGCCCTCTCCGTTTGCTTAGATATTATTGGAATGCCGGAGCTTGATTTCAAGCATTGCGTTTTGATGCGTTGAAATCACTGGCTTTCTGTCATTTGTAAGCCATGGTTTGTTTGTCTCTATTTGCGCCCGTCGTTTTTTTCGCCCGATCGCCACGATTCGCGCCCAAGCCAAAAATTTGCGGGCATTGCGGGCGGACGCGTCCGGTCAAACACCGAAAATCGACCCGCGAACGCCCAGCGTCATCACGGGCGGCTCTTTCTCCTTGCTTCTGGCGCAGCGTGATGGGAGAATGAAAGAGCGCTGCTGCTGGTGCGGACACGCGGACACACAACGCCACTTTCACGCTTTTGGGTTAGGGAATGCCAGAAAATCAGAATCAGACTGGCGAAAACGCCATGGGAGGCCCCGACCAAGAGGCGGTCCTCGCCGAACACGCGCGGCAGGCGCAAGCGCTGGCGCAAGCAGTGGCGCAAAACGACCCGGTCCGGCTCAGGGCGCTGTTGTCTGAATGCGATCTTTTTTCGCCAGAACGTCTTCGCCAAACGCCGACTTTGGGCGAGCGAGCGCTCTTCCAAGAAAGCCCTTTGCTGAAAAATCTGGAAGACGGCCTTCGCACTATTTTTTACGAAGCCATCACGAAAGGCCCCGCATGCCTTCCCGTGTTGCTTGAAACTTATCGGCCATTGCCCTACATGATTTTTTACCACACCTTTCGCGATGGAGACCATTTTGGGCATCTCGAATCCTTGCGGATGTTGGTTGAAGAGGCGCGTCGCCAACCCGAGCTTTTGCCAGAGCCCTCTCGATTGACTCCGAAAACGCCAGAGGAGCTTCGGCAAGAACTTCCCATGGCTTACTTCTTCCGAGACAGCAAATTCGCCGAGCGCACGGATTGGATGGATTTGCTCACAGAGTTTGTTCCGCTTGAGGACGCGCAAGAAGTCCTTGCGGAACATGGCGCCGAAAAGTTGCCGCGGACGGCGGCGATGATTGAAGCGATAGAACTTGCGGCGGTGGTCCAAAACACCCGGACCGCGTTGTTGGGCGCTAATCAAACGGCGACCCTCGCATCCGGCGCCGCGGCGTCCAACATAGATCCAACGGGCCAGGAAGCGCCTCCGCCCCCATTCAAAATTCGCAGCCTTTGACGCGCTCTTGACGGGGTTTTGCCGATTCACCGTCAAAGACTTCGTCACCAGCGCGAAAGGATATTCGATTGGCCCGACGCGCAAAAGGGTTGCCAAAAAGCGGAACGGCCAATCATCGGTCTCGCAAAATTCACGCGCCGCGCGTATAATAAGCACATGATTCAAGCGTTTTTTTCTTCGTGTTCCGTTTTCAACGGCTTAGGGCGTCCACCTACATCCGTTTTTTCTTTTTCTTGGCCTGCCATGCCCAAAACGCCAAAAACCACCGCGCTGAGCCCCGCTGCTTTGCAAAAGGCATGGCTTGCGTTCGACGAGTTGATCGCTTTGACCAGCCAGGCGACGCAGGCGGCCGCCATGGGCGACTTGACTCTTTTGAGCTCGCGAATTCAGAGCATGGCGCAGGAAGCCGTGAAGGCGTCGGTTTTCCCCGCAGTCAGCGACAGCGAAAGCATCGGGGACAAGCTGCCTGCGGGTTGGAGTTTTGAGGACGCGAAACGGATTCAAGGCAAAACCCGCATCATCACATATCGGCTCGAGGAACTGTGGCTGTCGCTTCCAGAAGGCCAATCAGACGCCTTGGCTCGCGACCTTGTCAACACGCAATCCATCCTGCGGGGGAAATGCCGTCCGCTTTTCAAGGCCGCGATGCACGACCGAGTCGATTTGTTGGCCGCGGCCTCCATCTGTTGCGATCTTCATGAGACTGACGAGCGCGGCCGCGGCCTCCTGGCGAACGCGGCGCATTGGGGCGCGAAAAAATGCGTGGCGTATTTGATTTTTCGCCTGAATCCGCAGTCCCCTTCCAAAGAAGGCCTCACGCCCTTGATGGACGCGGCGCGCAATGGGCATGACGAATGCGTGGCGCTTCTGCTTCCGGTTTCTCGCACGCGGCGAGCGGACGGCAAGGGGCACACCGCCTTGATGCATGCGGCGGGCTCCGGCAACTCCGCGACAATCGCTCTTTTGATTCCCGCGTCTGAGCCCAAGGCGAAAGACAAAGACGGCGACACCGCGCTGACCATCGCAGCCGCCCGCGGAGCGCCAGGGGCGTTGAACGCGCTGATTCCCGTCTCCGACCTTAATGCGCAAAACAGCGCTGGATTCACCGCTCTCATGATTGCGGCGCGGAATGCGAACTTTTCATGCGCCCAAGCGCTTTTGCAAGCAGGGGCGGACGCTTCGATCCAAATCGCAGGGCGAGAGACGGCTTTGAGCTTGGCGATGGATTTTCGCGAATCCGACAACGACGCTCTTCAACTGATTCGCGCGCTGATTCAGGCCACGCCAGGCATCGCCGAGCTTCGCTGCGCGGGCGTCACGCTTTTGACCCACGCGCGCATCAAGGAGCGCTGGCAACTGTTTGATTGGCTTGCCCCGTTTTTCCCTCTGGTAGCCGTTCAGTCGGCGTTGGACCTTTCGCCCGACGCCGTGGCGCCGGTGGCTCGCGCCCTGTGCGAACAGGCCGCGATCCAGGACACTGTGGGCGCCGTGGAGAAAACAATCGTTGAGGGCGCAAGCCCCAATGGCGTCGTGGCGGACGGGGGTGCGCCCGCCGTCAAACCGCATCGCCCGAGCGTTCGGCTTTGAATTTTTCGGCGCCCGTCCTTCGCTCTTCCCTTTTTTTGTTCCTCTCGCAGGCTTTCATGCAACCCACGCCAGACTCCCGCCCCTCTTTCGCCCCTCCCGTCGTCGAGGGCCACGACGCGGCTCCGGCGCCGTGGCTTGCCTCCGCGATGGCCGTCGTGGGCCAGAAGCCACAAGCTCGCGAGACGGTCCTTGACTGCTTCGATGACGCGTGCTTGGCGTTTGACTCGGCCCTTGATTTGGCGGAGGCCGCCTGGTCCATCGCGCTCCAACAAAACAATCGCAAAGCCATTCAAACCATCACCCAACAATTCATCATGGCCGCCCAACCCTTCAACGCGCTCTGCGCGATGGTCGGTGATCCGTTTGAAGCGACCGAGCGCGGGTGGGGGGAAGAGGACCTTGACCGCGTCTGCGATCGCGAAATGCGCTCTCGCACGGCCCTCGATTCGTATTTTGTGAGCCTTCCGGACACCGAGGCGGATCTCGCGCGCGATTTGTTTCGCACTCAGTGGGCACTGCGCCGCCCCGACGCCAGCGGCCGCACAACCCTTTCGCGCATGGCGTTCAGAAACAAAGCGTCCATTTTGCCATTTTGTTTGGAGAGCGACGACCCGAACGCGAGCGACAAAGACGACATGACCGCTCTTCACTGGGCCGCCCAAGCGGGCGCGCTCGAAGCGGTTCGCGTCCTCGCGCCCCTTTCGGACATGACGCTTTCCAACCGATTTTTGGAAACGGCTTTGATGCGGGCGATCAACATGCGCCAATCCGAATGCGCTAAATTTTTGGCTCCTCTGTCCGACCTTGGCGCGCGCGACGGACTGGGTCAAACCCCGTTTCTTTTGGCGTGCGCGAGAGGAGACGCGGCCTTGATTGATTTCTTGGCCCCTCTTTCGGACACGCGCGCAACCAACCAAGACGGAGAGGATGGGCTGATGCTCGCAAGCGCGGCTGGCGCCGTCGAGTGCCTCCCGGCTCTATTGGCCCTTTGCGACACCGAGCGCGAAGACAACACCGGCGACAACGCCCTTCACGCCGCGGCGCGAGCCGGCGCGCCGGGAAGCCCCGCGTGCATCGCCGCGCTGATTGCGGCTGGATTCAATCCGTCGCAGAGAACGCGCTCGGCCAGCTGGACCCCGACTTTCATGCTGACGCCGCTAACCCTAGCGGTGGAGTCGGCCAACCTTGCCACGGTCGAAGCCTTGACGCCCCACATCACGGCCGCCGAATGGGATTTCAAGCCGGAAGGCAACTTTCAGGCCCCCGCCACGGCTTTGGCCACCGCCGCCACCCTGGGGGCGTGGCCGCAGTTTGACGCATTGGCGCCCTGGTTCCCCAAGGAGCAGGTGTTTGAATGGCTTCAAAAGGCGCCGCCTGGCGCGGCCCCGATGGCGCTTGCGCTTTATGAGGAAGACGCTCTGCGCCAAACCCTGCAAAGCGGCGGCGCGGGACACAACGCCGAAAATGACTCGAAAAAACAACGCGCCGGCTCTGCGCCCTCCAAAATTCCTTCGCGGCGGGTTTGAGCCGGGATTGCCGTGCTATCATGGGCTTTGAACCCGGAATTGCTCCGGCCTTGCGATTTTGCGCGCCAGAAAAGCCTTTCTCCCATGAGCTCGATCCGTTCTCTTTTCGTTTTTTTCGCCGGTTTCTTCGCGACCTTTTCAAGGGCTTTTGCGCGAGGCCGCACGCCATCCCAAAGCCTGCTGCGGAGCGAAGCCCGCGCCCACAAAAAAATGTTTGGGTCAGCCGTTCGCTCTCAGCCAGAGTGGGGGCACGGAGTCGCGACGATCAAGTTCTTTGGCTTTTCCGCGGCCCTCGGCGCAACCCTTCTCCTCTCGTCGGCTCAACGGTCCCCGGAATTTTCCTCGCCTGGTTTTTTGCCGAATTTTTTGTCGATCGCTCCGAGCTCTCGCGTGAAGACCGCGATTCTTTTTGGCAGCCTGCTCTTCATATTGGGAATGAAGGCCATTGAGGCCTTTCACAGCGCTCGCCAACGGGTTCGCGCATGGGAAGAAACACCGACGCGCTCGACGTGGTCGCAAGCGCTCCTCGATAGCTGCGCCAGCGCCGAAGCCCAAGCGTTTCGGGCCGCGCGCAAAAATCGGGCGGAGGCGATTCGGCGCGCGAAAGACGCCGTGGCGATCGAACGGGCGGCCAATGCGGGCCGCAAGGCCTTCCGGGTGAAAAAAGGCGCAGAAAAAGCAGCGCGCCACGCCACGCTCAGGAGCGCGGGCGCCTCAGCCGGCCAGGGCGCGGCTTGCGCTCCTCGAAAGACCCGGCGACTCTGACGCTCATTGGCGTGCTCAGGCGAATGCGTTGACCCAAAGAAACGGCTTCACAGCCGCGACGCGCGCCCCTTGCCGTTTCCTTGCGCCCCCTTCTCGCTCTGCTCGGCGCCCGCTCCTTCTTGTTGGCTTTCCGGCGGGGGCTCGCTGACGCACCGCGCCAGCGCCAGTTTTTCATGCCGGGCCAACGCCCACTGGCCCTCTCGGGGGCCGAATGCGCCCTCAAAGCGCTCGGCGACGGACAAAGCGCCGAATGACTTCCCGCGCGCGGGCCAGTTGCCTTCGGGCAGCATGTCGAAGGAATCCACGCCATTCTCGACCAGCCAATGGAACGCGAACACTTGATTGGGGCCGCCAGAGCGGATGAACCAGCGCAAATCCTGGTCATGCGCGACGCTTTGCGCCCCAAGCTTCTTGGCGTTTATCTCCGAGCGCGAAAAAAGCCCCTCCAATGCGCGCTCCAAAAGGGGCTCCGGTTGCCCAACCATCGCGTTCTGTTGCCCTTCGCCAAACGAGCGAATGGCCAGCCACACTGGATTCGCGCTCTTTTCCCACTCGGGGCGCCAATCGAGTTGCGTCTCCAGGCGCAACGCGTCCTGGGCCAGCGCCAGCAAATCCTCGGCGACGAGAATGGGATCAGAACGGGGAGCGGGCTCCTCCTGCGGAGCCTCCTCAAAGCGCGAGCGGCGGCGCACGGCGCCCGCGTGCGCCATGGCCTCGCCCCACAGCGGAGGCTCCGTCAGCAGCGATGGAAAGGGCGCTGGCCACTGGGCGCAAACGGTCCCAAGGGATTGGATCGCCTCGCGCAATGGCGTTTGGTCCCCGTCCGCCCACGCTTGCGCGGCCCACATTTCTCGCGGGCGCCCCAGCCACTTTTCGATTCGATAGCCATTCGGCCGCGCGCCGCCGCGCAAATTTCCCGCTCGCGCGTGGACGCGAGACCATATCCACTCCAACGGATGCTCCGCCACTGCGCGCCAAGCCTCTTGCAGCAAGGGGCTCGCGAGCCCCGCCCCCGATGAGTCGCGATCGCCCAACACGCCTTCCAGCCGAGCGAAATGGATCAGGACCGGATCCGACTCATACAGCGCTCGCGAGGCGTTTCCCCCGATTTCGGCGAACCGATCCAGAAAATTGGCAGAAGGCGGGCGACGTTCTTGCGGGCGCGGCATTGACGCGGCTCCTTGCGGGTTTCAAGGGCGTGATTGGGCTGAATTTTCGCGCAGAAAACCGCCCGAAAAACGGAAGCCCCCTGTCATACATCCGCGTTTCTGTTCGCGCAAGGGGCGCCGCGCGCTCCAGGCAAGCCCGCGACTCGCTCGCCAACGGCTCACAGCCGCCGAGCGCGGGAAGCCGAACGAATTGGCGGTTCTTCGCGGCCAGGGCTCTTCGCGAAATCAAAATTCTCGGCGGCCGGCTCCTCACGCCGCGCAACGCGCTCCATCTCATGGCGCAGCGCTTGGGCCTCGATTTGGGCCCGGTGCTGCGCCAGGGTGGCCTGCGTGGCGGCCTCTTTCTTTTGCAATGCCGGGGCGAGCGTCCCCAGGCCTTTGGAGCACGCCAGAAACATGAAACAAACCACCATGAACAGAGAGCACGCAAGCAACCAAACCATGGGAGCGAGCCCCGCCCAGGTTGAATCGCACCGCATGGCCGCTCGCATCCAAGAGAACCCAGGCGTGGCGCTCGCAAACTGCACAATGCTGTCCAGATGAAAGGGCGTGGGCTCGCACGGCGCCTTGGTTCCGAATTGGGTGAATTTAACCACCATCAAGCCCATGCCCACTCCAAAGCCCCCAAGCATCACGATCAACGCCAAGAAACCGATGACGGCGAACATCGTGGAGGCCGCGCGCAGGCCGACCACGCGAACCATCAACAGCCCAAAGGCCTGCGCTTGTATGCCCGCGATGGCAAGCCACGGCCGCGCCGCTCGGGGAATGCCCCGAGACGCCGTCGTTCGAATTGCGGCGCCGATTTTCATCACTTCCGCAGCGGAATGATGTTGACGATGATCACGCTTTCGATCCGTTTTGGATCTTGTTTGACCAAACTGTCTTGCAAGTCGCGCAGGCCTTGTTCGGTGTCAAAGACGCTTGGATCTGCGCAAATGATGGTGGTCTCCGTCCAAGCCCCTTGCGACGATGGGCGTGTCTGATAGACGACGCTGGCCTTCATCTTGTCGCTCGGGCAAGCCAGGACCGGTTTGCGAGCGGGAGCCGCGGGCTGCTCCGCGCGGGCCATGAGCGGCGCGGAAACCAAAACGATCGCGAGCGACGCGCAGGCAACCGCCAGGCGGCGAGAAAAAAGCATCGAAACGGACAAGGAGGAGCGCGTCATGGGCAATGTCTCTGAAAATGGACTCCGCTTGGGAATCCGCGAACGAAAGGGGCGAAAAGGGCGCATGGCTGCAAATCCCGCGCCAAAATCCAGCCCGGCCAACTCATGCATCCATCATGTTACCGGAAAAACGATGGGCTTTTCACGCTTTCGATCAAATCGTTGCTTTTCCCCAAAAGGCTTGAAATCAAAAGGCTTGAAATGCCCCGCGCGCCATCGCTCAATGTGGTTTTCCGGCGACTGCCCCGCCCCGACGACCCGTCATGGCGCAAAAAACTCCGCGTTTCAACGAGGGAGTCTTGCGCCCGACAGCCACGTCGCTCAAAGGCGCATCGCAGAACGCGCGGCAGGCGCCGGCTCGCCCTGGTTTGGCGAGAGGATTAATTCAGGGGCCCGAATCCCCTCGGCCATGAGCCTCAATCGCTCAACGTGGGCGTTGAGGGCGCTTTGCGCCTCAGGCTTTTCGCCATCGGCGTGAATGGCGGCCATCGCCTCCGCCCACCCCTCGACGAACTTGGTCCATCGGGTCGCGACGGCGGCGCTTGCGGCCCATGCGCCCAAATTTTTGATTTCGGCGATCTCGTCTGGCGTCTTCGAAATTTTCACGCCCCATTTGCTTTGCAGCCTCGCGAGTTGCTGGGCGGCGTTCTCCGAGAGAAAATTGCCGGCGCGGCTCAGCGTGTCCGACGAAAGCGTTTCCGGGGCCTGAATTTTCTCCCAATGCTCCGACAACACGCGGAAGGGTCCGAAATTGCCGGCCATGGCGCATGCGGCCGCCAACTCTTTCGGATCGCGCTCAGGCCATTTGGATTGAATGCTCGCGCCGGCGTCCAAAAGCGTTTGCAGCATCTCGCGCCCGTCCCACATGGGCGACGCCTGGCGTCCGCCCGCGAACTTGCGTTGGCACATCAAGAACCCCACGATTCCCGCGCCGTCTTTTCCCTCGGGAGCCAGGCTCCAATCGATTGCGGTCGCCGCGGCGCTCCACAAATGCTGACCCAGGCTTCGGCTGTCGCCAAAGGCGCGGCTTGCGTTGGCGATCAAATCGCGCGCGATGTCCCAGTCCTTTTCCAGCACGCGCTCCGGCCACTCGCCGCGGCGAAGGCGCTCGATGGTGTCGGACAAGTTTTCTTGCGCCATTTTTTTTGCCCAAAGCGCTTTTGTCTGCGTTTTCAGTTGTTGCTCTTTGTCGGACGAAAGCCAACCCTCGCCTGCGCGGTGCTCGCCCCAGGTTTCTTTCTGCGCCGCGGCGAACAGCTCTGACTCTTGGTTTTTCAGCGTCGCGTAGCTCACCCACTGCGCGGCGCGCGCGGCCGCGGCTTCTCTTTCTGGCGCGGAAAACCACGCGTCTCCCAACTCCAACAATGGATTCACGAAAGATTGGCTCCAACGCCCCAAGCCCGCGTCCTTCCCGAAGCTTTTCGCCTGCTCATGTTCGCAGCGCTCGCCGATCGCATTTTTCTTGAAGGGGTTCGCGCCCGCCTCCAGCAGCGCTCTGGCCACGGCGCCCGTTTGGGCTTTGTGATCCGGATATTGCAGGATCGCCCAAAGCGCGCCATCGAGGCTCTCTTGGTCTGCCTTCACGCGCGGATTGGCCAGGAGGGCCTTGAAGGATCCTGCTCGCTCATTGTTGTCCTGCGCGTTGAGGGCGGCCCAGGCGAGCCATTTGCGGGATCCGAAAGACGAAACCAGCGTGGCGTTGCGCGTCGGGCGCAAAGGGTCGAAGTCGCCCGAGTCCATGAGCGCCTGGACGGCCTCTCCGCGGGTGGAGCGCATCAATTCCTGCCCCAGGTTGCGGGCATAATTGGAATAGGGCGCTTGCGCCTCGTGCCAATCGATGCCCATTTTCGCCAGAGCCACCGCCGCCGGCCCGTTGTCGGCCTCGACCGTCCAAAGGGCCCAGGCCAACAAGGCCGCCTCTTGCTCGGCTTCGGGCGTCAGGCTTTGCGCCTGCTCAAAGAGTTTGCGCGCCAAAAACGGATCGCCGCTCGCGATCGCCCCCAGCGCCACCATGGCCGCCGCGTTCGCGACACTGGTCGCGCCCACGCGCTCAAAAACGCGCACCGCGTTTTCGCTGACAATGCGCAGCGCTTGCTGCTCGCGGGATTCTGGCTCGGACATGGCGGGGGCCTGCAAAAGTGAATGGAAGGGGCGTGGGCACGCATGCGAATGCCTTATTTTACGCCGCGGCCGGCGCGGTGTCCATCGGATGACGCCCCACGCGGCGGCCAAGGTTCTCGCGCTTGACGATTGCCAGTCTTTTTCGTTTTTTTCACCGAGCGTCTGGCATTGCCCTTTTTTCGGCTCGCCTCATTGACGCGGCGGGGCGCGCCGCCTACCTTTTCAAACAACTTACGGCGATTTTCGCCCTCTGCGCGTGGCGCATTCCTGTCGCGGCTCGCGAGCAAATCAGCTTGCGCGGCAAACGCCGCTTTTCACAACAAACACAATCGGGGCACACATGAACCATTGGACACTCGCGCTTGGGGCTTTGGTCCTTTCTATGGGCTCTGCTTCGGCTTGGGCTGACGACCCAACGTTGGATTGCCTGAGCCAGGTCGCCCAGAGCAAAGACTTTGGGCATTTGGGCTCCAAGCTTGTGTTGCCTCTTGGGGGCCAACCCAGCATGCGCATGCTCGCGGACCAGAGCCGGCCCTCGGCGGACGAAAAAATCGTGATCGACGCGTGGGAGTCGGCTTCGGAGCGCTGTTATGAGCTCGGATCGTCTTACCGGGTCTCTCACCATGGCGCCGCTGTCGCGCGCGTCATGGACCAAAGCATTTACGTTGAAAAGGAATTGGTCGCCCAACTCTATTCGGGCCAACTCTCCTATGGGGATTTCAACAAAACGCGCTGGGCCAAAATGAAGGAATACGATCAGGCCATCGCGGCCCTTGATAGCGTTTCGCCCTCAACGCCCCCGCTCGCCGACACCGCTCCCGCCGCTGACGCGCTGGGCGCTTGGGCTTCCCAGCATTCGGGCGCCCGGCCAAATCAGCCATCGCAAGATCCGCAAATGGCGGAGGCTGCCGATGGGCAATCGAGCGCGTATTTTGATCCCAACGCATCGTTCATGGGCCCCGACAGCCAGCCCTCGCGCCCCCAATGGAACGGGCTTGACGCCGCGGGGCGGTCTGCGCAACGCGCGCCTGATCCAATGTCAGATATGGCGCCGAGCAGCGACCTGCGAGCGCGCCAAGGCGCCGCAGTCGCGGCCGTCATCATTCAAGCGATCGTCACGGGCATTTGCGACTCGCGCCGCCACGGTTGCTGAGCCCGCAGACGGCGTTGGGTTGGCCGAGCGCTCTCTCATCGCCTCACAGACGCCGAGGGCGAGCGGGCGAGCCGAGGGCTTCCCCGCGGTCCTCGGCTGCCGCTTCGCTCAACAAAATTTGCTCGACGGCGGAAACCCACTGATGCGGCAACGGACGCTGGCATAATCCCCAGGTTTCGGCTTTTTGGGCCAACTCTTTGCGCTCGCTCGCCGTCAAAAGCTTGCTCCACGGCTCCATGGCGCTGGCCCAGAGGGCCCACGCGACCGGATCGGCGTCATAGGGCCAGGCCTCGCGGGCGGCGTTCAAAAGCCCGTGCGCCCATTCGCGCTCGCGGCCTGCGGGCGGTTCGCCCAAACAACGCGCCCAATCGGCCACTCGGTCCGCCGGGTGCATGGAGCCTGAGTCTCGGGCGACTGCGGCGAGCAATTTTGAAACATGCGGGGCGATCAGCTCCAAGGCCTTTTTTCGCGCCCGTTGGTCAATGGCCTCAAAATCGGAATCGGGGCCTTTCTGCGAACGCCGGCTCGCGCGCTCCCAAATCGCCACGCTCTCCGCTGCGCGCTCGGGGCTCTCAGGGTTCATTCTTTGGGCCGCGAGGCGAACTTCGGGCGCCGCGATCGCCCGCGCCATCACCCGCAGCAAAAAGGGCCCGCTCGAGGTCATGTGCCCGGCGAGCAACGGGAAAACAACGCGCTCCAACCCTGACACCGCGCGCTGCTCTGCGAGCGACGGCAGATTGGCCGACCATTGGGCCTGCGCGAGCATGCGGCCTTCTTCGCCTTGTCGCGCGGCTCCGCGCAAAGGCTCCGCCAGCAGCGCCATTCCGCGTTCGACGCCCGTCTGCTCAAACCACTCGCTCAAAAAATCGCTCCATATTTCCCACACGCTCGCCCCAAAAAAAGGAAGGCTCGGCATCGTGTTGTCCGGCGTGAATTGGCGCGCGCGCCCGCTCGCCACGTGGCTCATGAGATCCGCGATGAATTCAGGGTCGTCGCTCCAAAGCCCCGAGCGAATCAACCCGCGCAAGCCCCACTCTTTGCCGCCCACCGCCGTGGGTTGCCCGAACACGCCAGGATTTTGCGCGAGCGCGCGCTCGATGGCGCGTTTGGGCGCGTCTTTTCCGTCCAACTGGGCCCAGGCGCGCAACGCGTGGCTCAACCCGCCCTCGCGCTCAAGTCCCGCACGGACCAGGACGCGGCGCGCCATGGCGTCCTCTTCGGCGGCGCAGGAGCACGCGCGGATGCCTTTGCGGGCCAATTCCTGGATCACCCGAAAAATCGTCGCGGGCTCGCCGCCCCATTCCCCCGAGGCCTTCACCTCCATCGCCGGCCAATGCGCGATCAAGAGCGCGGCGGGATTCCGAGCCTGGACGCGAGGCCACTGTCGCTCTTCGTCAGCGTCCCTGCGCGCAAAAGCCGCAGGCCGGTTTTCCCTCTCCGTCTCGGCGCTCGCGCCGGCCGCGGCCTCTTGTTGCGTCATCCACAAGGGCTTTTTGTCTCCCATGTCGATCCAAGGGCCCTCGGGATGCTCTCCGGGGTCCAATTGCGCTCCAAAAGCCGAGGTTTGGGCCCTCAGGCACTCAAAAGCGCGGCCCATGCGCAAGGGCTCGGAAAAGGGCTTCGCATCCAATGAGCGATCCGGGAAGACGCCGAACGCGCCGCGCCCGAAAGCCTCCACGGGCTCTCGCTCCAGCATCCACAACATCAAATGCCAGCGTCCTTGGCTTAGGGCGTCGCCCCAAAGCTCAATGCCGCTTTGCCGGGCTTTTCGCATCCATTCGGGATTCTCCTTCATGTCGGCGCGAGGGCGCCAAGCGGTCCATGGCAGCCCCTTGGCGATCCACTGCTCGATCACGACGGGAGTCGTCTGCGAATTGTCCATGATCCAGGAGGCGCTATACGCGGTGAAGGCCCCAATTCCCGCTGCGTCGAACAGCCTTTGCGCACGCGGCAAATCGCGGGCCAACGCCCGATCGAGCTCGGCGGGATCCGGCGGCCCGGAATGCGCCTCCCACTCGGCCCAGTGCGCCTGCTCGGATTGCGGGCGCTCCGCTCTTAAGGGTTCTGGCGCTCCCGGCCACACGCTGGCTCGCGCCCAGCCCTCGAGCAAGTTTTGGGCGAATTGCGTGTTGAGCGCGCCGCTGTCGTCCACGGCGATCTGCGCCAAAATTGGCCAATTGGCCAACCCCAGGGGCCAGCCCTTTTTTGAGCTCGCGCCCGCGGCCAGCCAATCGCGAGCGAATTGCTCAAACGTGGCCGCGGACGGTGCCGCGGCCACGGTTTCTTGATTTTCCGTGGCGTCGCGCCACGCAATGAACATGGCTTCCCACGCCAAAGCCAGCGTTTGGTCGGCTTTCATCACGTGGCTGAGCGCCGCGCGCTCCAACAACGCGAAGCCCTCGGCGACGCATGCGCGGCCAGGGCCTTGCAAACCCCACTGCCCGGCTTGCGCCGCCCACGCCTTGAACGCCGCCACTTCGGACGCC
>Ga0105859_1000093_pt1 | contig 37446 bp, 39 predicted proteins | sample OrgsoiDNA_201063_FD_89684 | JGI IMG/M metagenome (GOLD analysis project Ga0105859, IMG submission 89684) | Permafrost soil microbial communities from the Arctic, to analyse light accelerated degradation of dissolved organic matter (DOM) -... | ecosystem: Environmental > Terrestrial > Soil >...
AACCATCAAGGCCGCGCGGGCATCCAGGGCCTCGCCGCTCGCGAGCTTATGCTTCAACGCCCAAGAGGAATGCTCCATTGAGACGGCGAGCCACACCGCGGTTTCCCCAATGGTCGACTGCGCGTCCGCGTCCGAGAGCGGCAGCAAAGCGCGAACGCACAGCAAAGCATCTGGCTCCGGGCAACGCGCCGCGTGCATCAAAGCGGTGTGGCCAACGCTGTCGCGAGCGCGCGGATCGGCTCCAGCCGCGAGCAACGCCCGCATAATGTCGAAGTGCCCGTGGCGCGCCGCGGTCATCAACAACGTCATGCCCCGGCGAAACCCGCCGTCGCCCGCGAGCGCCTTGGGATTGGCGCCCAAAACCAAAAGCTCGCGCGTGTCCGCAAGACTTCCGGCTTCAATGGCTATGCGCAAATCCAGGTTTCGGTTCATTTTCGGTTCATGTTGGGCGCTCTGTCTTGTTGCCTCGGCGCTGATGACGATGTTGAGGCACAGCCACGGACTTGCTTTGCGAGCCAATGAAAAAGGACCAGGCTTTTGAGCCGGGTCCATCAGCTTAACACGCAGTCGGGATGCCCTGCGCGTTTTTCGAGCGCATTGGCGTCCTTCGACGCGCGCAGTCTTTTTCGCTCTCCCTTGCGGGGCCTACGTTCCTCCCTGGCGGCCCGATTTCACGCATCAGCGCTATCCTCGGGGAAGAACAAAACGTCATCCGGCGCGAGTTTCTGGCTTGTCGGCGCGACGGCGTCGCCCGAGACGCGATATTCTTCGTCGAGCAGGTCCGACTCTGTCGCGCGCACGGGCTTGATGAGGCTTTCGTCGGCTTTTTCCTTCATGCGGCTCTCGCGCGCATGCGCCGCCAGGAAGAGCTCCCGATCAGCCAAGCCGACCGCGAACTCAATGGATTCTGTCGCGTCGCTCGGATCGAACACCGCGTCAAAACCCGCGGAGTTCGCGTTCAGGGCAGGAATCGCGCTCAGCGCGGGACGAATGGCGTGGATGTGGCTCATTGCTCTGTCTCCATTGGAAGATCGGGAAAACCCTATTTTACGCCTCTCCTTTTTGCCGCGCAACACCCGTGAATCGCCTTCAATGCCGTGTCTCTTTTTTGTGAAAATGTCGCGCAAATTGTTTGCGAACGCTCTTGCTTTGGCCTGCGCGGCTCGGCGGTGTTGTGCGACCCGCCCGCGTGGCGTAAAATAGAGGCTTGTGATGGCGGTTCTTTTTTTGAGGATTCGCCACCGCGCCGCGGCGCTTTATTTTTTTTGCCGCGTGGCCCTTTTTTCGTTCCCCTTCACGCGGCATTCCGCGACACTGAGCTTATCTCATGGCGACGTCTTCAAAACCCGCAAACCGATCAGCCCGTTCCGCGGCCAAACGTTCTTCCATGGCGGATCGCGACCCCAACGCGTTGACTGAGCGCGAACGCGAAACAGTGGATGCGTATTCGGCCCATTTGGGAGTTCCCGTTCATTCTGGACGCCCTCCCAATGAAGCAAACTTTGTCCGAGAATCCGGCCCGCGCAGCCCTGAGGACTTTTTAAGGATACTCGCCCAGGCAGAAAAGCGCGCCGAAAAGGATGAAAAACCCGGCGTTTTCGCCATTGTTTCATCCATGGGCGCCATCAATTCGCTTTTCTCCGCAGAAAGCTTCAACGACGAAGGCACCGCGAGTCTTTTGAACCGATTGGCCGATGCGGGAAAACTGGATTTGCGAGCTCAAATTCGCCTTGAAAGCCTTTTTGTGGGCCGAGAAGGGCGACAATACACTCCCTCTTTCAGCGGGTTGAGCCTTGCCGATCAGCTGATCGCGGCGGACATGGACGACGCTGGGCAGTGGGGCCGCCTGATCGCCGAGCCGCCCCGCGTGCTCCCCGTCCCCATGTGTCGCGCGTTCGTCAAATTGGGCGCTCCTTTTTTGATCCAGACTGATTTTGAGGCCGCCGCGCAAACGCTTCCGGCGGCGATTGATTCGGCGTTGAAGTCCATGAGCGCCACGGCGCTTCCCAAGGCCAGCGCTCCAACCCCGATCACCGCCCAGCAACGCGCATTGGAGCGTTTGGTCGAGCGATGCGAGCAATTGGCCAAACTGTGCGCAAAAACAGAAGCGGCGCTGCCGACTGTTTCCGGCGCCAAAAGCACAACTCGCCCGCTCGTCGAATGGCGCCCAGAGTCTTTGAAGCGCGCCAGCGAGGCTTTCGCCGCCAAACATGCGGCTCTTTTGAAAAAATCAGAAGCCGGTTTGGCGTCTAACGAAGCCTCGCCTGAGAATGGCCATGGCTCGGGCTCGGCGAACTCGGGCGCGAAAGCCCCCGCCAAAAAGACAGCGCGCGGCGCGCCGGAGCCTTTTTTCACACCCAGCCCCCAAGGCGCTCTGCGCAGACAGGCGATGCTTGAGGCTGCGAACAATGTGGACTCCGAGCACTTCGAGTGGCTGTTGCAAAGCTTGCCCGGCGCGGCTTGGGTTCAATATTTGGACAAAAAAGCGGACTCGGCGGGGAATGTTTTGGATCGACTGTCCTTTCCCTGCGCGCATCCCCAGGAGCCTCACGAGGTTCAAGGCGTTCAATTTCCCGCGCGCTCGCGGCGCGAGTCGTCCGCTTTCGCGGGGCGCATGTTGCGCCGCCTGGTCGACACAGGGCTTGATCTGGTGGCGGAAGCGACCCTTTCGCACTGGAAAGCGGACAATCCCTTTTGGCGAGCTCGCGCCGTCCTCGCCCCGAGGGACCCGGCCGGAGAACTGACCGGCGCTTGGCTTGAAGAGCTGACCAAACAAATGCGCCATCAAGGCATCAGCTTGCCGGACGCCACGGCTCTTTTGGAGGAGGCGCTAGCGCGCTCTCCGCAGTATCTTTACAAAAACCACCCGGACGGAGCTCCCTTCGCCCAGGTCGCGCGTTCGCAGCTTGAAGCGTGGCATTTGCGGGCCGAAATGGAATCCGTCAAAACCGCCCCGCGCGTGTCTGTTGAAAATGACACAAGCTCCGACGCCAAGGCCGGCCTTGGCTCGAATGACCAACCCGGCTCACCGGCAAGCCGCCCAGTGCGCCAGGCTTCAAATGATCCTTCTGGCACGACGGACCTGTTCGCCCCCGTTGAGCCGGAAATGGCGCCTTCGCCGCAATCCTCCACGCCTCCGCGTCGCTCTCGCCTCTGATGGAGAATCTCTGATGGCTCGCCGCCCTGAAACAACTCCTCACCCCATGGCTTTGCGCGCGCAAAAACGCCGCGAAGCGAGCATTCGCTTGGTGGACGGCATCAAGGCCGACATGGATCCTCGCGATTTTCGCATTCTTGTGGAAGCAGGAGGCGACGACGCACCGGATTTCAGCTTTCGAGTGCCGGGCCTGACGCCATTGATGCACGCAGCCAGCCATGGTCGGCTCAAATTGATCGAAATTTTGTTGCCGCTGTCCAACCTGCGCGACATGGGCGCCGCGGGGCTCAATCCCTTGATGTGGGCCGCGCACGAGGGGCATGTGGATTGCGTGCGCCTGTTGGCCCAGCACTTTGACGCGGCCGCGACGACGCAATCGGGCGACTTGACCGCGTTGTGCCTGGCAGCCGAGGAGGGCCGGCTTGAATGCGTGAAGGAGCTGCTCTTGATTCAGCCTCCCGCCGCAGATTCGCTTTTCGCGCACCTGGCCATCACGAGAGCTCGAATGCATGGACATTCCGATTGCGCCGCGGCGATTTTAGCCTATGCTCCAGCGTCTTTCGTTATTGATTCGCATGGGTTCATTGTCAAGGGCCAACAAGTGGACTCTTCCCAACTGGGAGCGGCGACACGAGAAGCTCTTCGGGTGGAGGGCGCGGCCTTCGCCGAGCGCTTGGGAGGGCGCGGATACGCGCCGCTTTTTTCGCTCATCAACCAAGGCATTCCCGCGCATGGCGACGTCGGCGAGGCTTATGACGCCTTGATCGCCCACAGCCATGCTTTGGACTTGCACCGCGGCTCAGGCCGCACGGCCATCATGGAGGCCGCGAGCATGCTCAATTGGACGGCCGTCGAGGCATTGTCCGCGGCTCCCGGCATGACCATCGATCTTTTGCGAGAAGTCGTTCATTTCGCCCAGCACGGCGACCCAGTCCATGGCGACGCCACCGATCAAACTCCTTTGGCTATTGGCAGGCTGCGCGCCATGGAAGAGTCCCTGGCGCTTTCAGGCGTTTTGGCGGAATTCGGCGAGCGAAGCGCCGCGACGAGATCCGACGAAGAAAGCGAAGCCCCGGAATCCATGTCGCGAAGCGGTCGCCGCGCTCCGCGCGCGTTGTGAACGGCGACGGCAGCTCCCCGCCACTTTTTGAACAAAAAGTCACAGACGCATTGGCTTTGAGCTTTCGGCGCTAAGCATCGCGAGATCGGCTCCATTTTTCTCGGCTGAATCATCCACGCCGGATTTGCCGCTTGCGGATTTTCGCAGCGCGCGTCGCTCTGCCACGGCCCTGGCCCATCCCTCGTTTTGCCGATCCGTGTCGTCGTGAAGGTGAAGGCCGTATTCGACAATCCGCGAATCAAGAACGACTCCTTTTCCCAACACTGCCTCCGCTCGTTCGCGCAAGACCGACAAGACGGCGCAAGCCATCTTTTTTGCGGACGCCTCTCGGCCTTCTTGCGAGGAAATCGTGTGTCGGGGGAACATTGACTCCACGGTTCGGCCGTCTCCAAAATCAGTGGCCCAAGCCCGCCAGCGATGGCCTGGCCCTTCGGCGTCCAATTCTTCGATTGCCGCCCAGCTTCGGCTCACGGCCTGCGCCCAACCCGGCAGAGCGGTCTCGGCTGTTTTCCCGGGAGGCCCAAACCCCAGCGTGGGCTCCGCTTTTTCAATGCCCAAACAATTCAAAGCCTCTTGCAGAACGATTTGCGCCGTGTCGGGCTTGCACAGCCCCGCGGCGATCATTTGGCATGGCCCGACCGCGGGAAAGGCCGCGCAAGCCGCCATGACCGCGGGGGATCGATCCGGATCCAGCAGAAGAACCGCCACTTTGATTTCTTTGTCCGCAAAGCAGTCGAAGCCCATGCTCCACTGAAACAAGGGCGAGGCCGATGGAGCCACGGCTGAAATTGGAGCGGACACAGGCACGGAGGGCTCCTGTGGCTCTAAAGACGTGGAAGCAGAGATAGGCGAATCGGGGAGGGTCATGGCGCGGCTCAAAAACGCAATTGAGCTTCATTCTACGCCGGCCACGGAGTCTTTTTCGTGTTTTTCGCGCCACCCAGCGAACTCAATGGAGTTGAACTCGACTTTTTTTGGCCGAGGGCGGTCAATCGGCGTACAATGTGGCATTGACACACCACAACCCATTCGCCGCGACTCGTTTCTTGGAGACCTCCATGCGCCGCTTTTTCACCGCCGCCACTCGATTTGTCCGCGCGCGGCTGCGCGCGCTGGCCGCTGAACTTTCTGCGACACCAGCCAAGCCTGCCGAGCCCAGGGAGCGCGCGCCTGTCGCCCCTCAAATTCCGGTGTCGCTGCGCGAACGCGCAGAGCCCGAGATATTCGCGGCCGCCCGCGTCGGAGACACCGAGCGCGTTCGCGAGCTTTCTCGCCACGGAGGCGCGGGCGTGCGCAACGCGATGCAAGCGACGCCCCTGATGCTCGCCGCCATGGGTGGCCACGCCGACTGCGTGGAGCTTTTGGCTCCTTTGAGTTTTGTGTGCGCCCGGGACGGCTGTGGCCTGACCGCCCTGATGTATGCGGCCGGGGCCGGCAGCGTTCGTTGCGCTGAAATCCTCGCGCCCCGAAGCGACGTCGAAGCGCTCACGCCGTCCGGAAAAACGGCTCGGAGACTAGCGCAAGATCGCGGGCATGACGAATGCGCGGCGTTGTTGGATCCGGAGAATATTCTCAACGCCCGCCTGTTTGCTGCTGTTTAGCCCCCCCCCCCTCCGTCGCCCGAGCCAGAGGCCCAGGGCCGACCGCGTGAAACGTGGCGGGACGGAGGCCTTTGACCCGCCGTTCCGTTTCTCCTAAGCTGTTTGCTTCTGCCCACATCGCTCGCCAGGCAATCTCGCGCCCTGCGCGTGGCCATCCGCTCTGCCCACAATGAAAAAATCCGACTGGATTCCGCCCTTTCCCGCCTTGCGGGCTTTGATTGACGCCGGTGACGCGCAGGGGATTTCTCGCGCGTTGCATGAAGAGGCGGTCGGCGATGAATCAGAACACGGCATGACGGCCTTGATGATTGCGGCGCGCGAAGGCTATTCCGATTGCGTTCGCATTTTGGCTCGTGATTTGGCCACCGAAGACATTGTGCTTTCGAATCATCATGGCGAGGACGCCCTCGCCATCGCGGCCTATGCCGGCGACTCCGAGAGCCTTGAAATCCTTTTGCCTCATTTTGTGGCCTTGGGCGAGCCCGCGCGATTGCAAATTGCGATCCAAACCGCGGTTTTGAGCGGCGACGGCCCTTCGGTGTCGGCCATGTTGTCGTGCAACGACCCCAACCAATATCATGACATCCACAAGAGCCGAAACGCCACGCTGGGCGTGCCTTTGCTCCACTTCGCCGCAGAGCGCGACGCTCACGAAGCGGTTTTGGCTCTTTTGGTAGACACGCGTTGTCAACCCGACCTCCTCAGCCGCGGAGGCGCCACGGCGCTGATGCTTGCCGCGCGCAGAAACGCCGTCCAAGCCATCCGCGCGCTCGCGCCCCGAAGCAACGCGGACTTGATGGCGCATGAAGGGCGCACGGCGCTCATGACCGCCGCATTTTTGGGCCACGCGCAAGCGGTGGAGGCGTTGCTTCCCGTGAGCGACCCGCACCTTCTTTCCAACGAAAAATCCAGGCATCCGTTTGTGAACGCTTTTGAAATGGCCTTGCGTGAGAAAAAATGGCCGGCCATGGACATTTTGGCCCCATTCGAACCCTTGGCGGACATCCAGCGGCTCGTGGCTGAGGCGCCCGCGGAGCGTTTTCCTCGCGCCCGCGCTTGGGTTGAGGCCCAAGCCATTCAGGCTGCGATGCGGGAGGGGGCTGAAAAAGCGCGGGAAATCAGAGCGCTGTCTGCGCCAAATTCGATTGAGTCGCCCCCTGCCGCCGCGCTCGGCCCTGGCCCTTTGGCCGACTCCAGCTCGAACTCCTTCGCGGCTCCACGCCGCCCCCCTCGCTCGTTGTGACCTTTTGCGGCCAGCGACCGGCTTTGAACGACGCGACTGCGCGATTGCCAAAATGAAAAAGAGCCGCCGTCTGGCAGCTCTTTCGCTTCTCCCGCCTTTTTTGCGGCGTTTCGCTCTTTTCGTTCTTTTCGCGGCAGGCGCCAAGGCTCCCGGGCGATCGGGTTCTCCATTTTCCTCAATCCGCAGCCGATCTCTGCGTGGACAACTGAGCCAAAGCATCCCGCTGCTTTTCGGCTTGGGCCAGGGCCTCGACCAGCAAGCGGGCCGATTGGCGCGAATCCGCCAACGGGTCGTGAACGGGCAATTCATCGGGCAGGCGTTTGCGCGGGGCCAGCGAATCCTCGCCCACCGTCCCGATGATGTTGGCTATGTCCCACAACGGATGCGGACCCGGCCATTCGCGCTCTTCGGGCGAATCATCGACGCAGGCGCACAAGAATCGAGCTTCAACCGGCCAGCAACATTCGCCGGCGAGCTCCGCGCCCTTGGCTTTCCATTCGAGCCACTTGGCCCAAAAAGCGTCTCGCAGTTCACGCGGCGTTTCGAACTGAGCCGGGATGGCGTGGATGTTTTGGGCGACCCACGCGCGGTTTTTGTCCGCTCCGCGCGCTTTTTCTGGCAAGCAGGCAAGGACAGCTTCCTCCAAGCGTTCGCCCGCGCGGTTGACGACCACGAAGGCCACAGCGAAACCCTCGCCATGCAGGCCGATCGATTCGACGTCAAAAACCATGAACGTGTGTTGCTTTAACAAGACTTTTTTCATTTTAATCCCTTTCCGCCAAATATTGGTTTTGCGATGAACACTTCGCGTGAACGCCAATTGTCGCATGGGCCGACGCTGCGCGCAAACGCTGTTTTGGTCCTTTTCGGTGGAAACGACACAGAAAAAACCATCCCCAAGCCCTCTTTTCTTCCTCAAAAAATCCTCAAAACCGACATGCGAAGTCTCCGGTGGTTCAGGGAGTGGAACGCGAGGCCATTTTTGTGTCTTTTTTGCCTCTTTATTTCCCCCAAAAATGGCCTTTTTATCCATCAAAGCCTTGATTGGCCTATCTGCTCTTTATCCCGTCTTTGATTTTTTACTGATTTTTCCGTTTTTTCTTTGTCCATGAAGAGCCAAGGCCCAAGGGCGCGCTCCCGACAATGGAGCGAATTGCCCAGGCGGTCGCATCGCGACGCCATGCAATCGCGTGGCCCTTAATGGCGCCCGTTTGAGTCTCACAGCTGAGTCTCACAGCGCTTTCGGCGGCCTGCGACCTTTGGCGGGAGCAAGAGAGTTTTCTGGGTCGCCGTCCGAAATGCCGCTCCTTTGCGCGGCGCTTTCGCCGCCAAATATTTGCTCACCCAGCGCCATCGACTCCAGTTTTGCGAACAATTTGGGCGCGGAATTTCTTTTTTCGATGATTTTTTTTGCATTTGCGCGCAATGCGGTTGCCACGTCTTTTTCTTCAGTCTTGTCCACCAAAACTTCCGCGACGCCCCACGACTGCAAAAACAACGCCATTTCAAACGCCGTCATCCCTTGCGTGTCTCGCAAATGAATGTCTTCAATGTCTTCTGGCGCCCGCGCGTCCACGTCGCAAACCGCGGCCAACATCTCCGCCGCCCTTCGGCCGCCGTCCCGAGCCACATACATCAGCGGCGTCAGCCCGTGGTTGTCTCGCGCGTCTGGGTTTGACCACGGCAACAGGGGCTCCAAAGCCCGCCAATTGGAATCTTGCGCTGCGTGCATCAAGGCGGTGCAGCCAAAATGATCCCGAGCGTTCGCGTCCGACACCGGCAGCAAAAGGCGCGCGCACTCTTCGTGCACGCCGTCAAAACTGTTCATCATGGCGGCGATCATCAGGGGCGTGAATCCGTGCCGTCCAGCGAGCTTTGCGTCTGCGTTTTTCAACAGCTCCGCCACACAATCTGCTTCGCCTTGGCGAACGGCCACCATCAGGGCATTTTCTCCGTCATTGTCAAAGTGATTCACGTCTGAAACGGGCGAGAGCAGCTTCGCGCACTCCGAATGCCCGTCGTCCAGCGCGCGCAACAAAGCAGTCAGCCCTTTTTCGTTCACGGCCAATGGGTTTGAGACGGGGATCAGCGCCCGTGTCATTTCTAGGCGGCCACGGCCCGCGGCGAGCATCAGCGGCGTCTCCCGGCCGGGCTCTTGATCGTCCATGCGCTCGCCGCTCGCGATCAACCCGCGCAACGCGGCGAGGTCGTTGTCTGCGATGATGTTTTCCAGGCGAAGGGCCTCTTTTTCATTCATGTAAAATCCTTGGAATTTTGGCGATAGGGCGCCATTGCGCGCAGCTCCTGTTGGCGGTTTTGGTTTTTGGCGACGCTTCGCTAACGGAGACGCTCACAATGGCTTTCGCGCACGGCGATGGTTTTCTTGCTGATCGCGGGTTGGCGCCGGCGCGCTCGGAGCTCCGGCTCGAATGCTCTGGCGGATGGCTTCCGCCTCCAAAATAGCCTCGATGCGCCGGGCGGGTTGGCGCCCATTGCGGGCGATCCGGGCCACGCGCTCCAACGAGGCGGGCGCGTCGTCTTCTCGCGCCAGGACGTCCGCGCACGTGTGCCAATCGCGCTCCGCCACGATGTCAAAAGCGGTTTGGCGCTGCCCGGACGGGCCCACGGCGACCGACAAATCAGAACCGGGAACCAAGGCCTCAAGCACTTCGACGTTTCCGCTAAACGCGGCAATAATCAGGGCGGTTTCGCCTGCGTTGTTTTTTGCCCTCAAATCGCTTTTCTGGATCAATGCTCTTGTTGTTTTGGCGTCAGAGCCCATCGCGGCCAGCATCAACAGCGTGTCGCCGTTTGTTGTCTTGGCCGACCAATCGGAAACAGGGGCCAGCAACGCCGCCATTGAGCCTTTGCCACCGCGCAAAGCCAACCCCAAGGGCGTCATTCCCGTTCCCGGGCACGCGGAGTTGACGTCCGAGAACGGCAAGAGGGCCTCGGCGCATTTCACATGCCCCAAACGAGCGGAGACTTCCAACGCGGTCAAGCCACTCACCGGATCGCGCGCCGCGCAATCGAAAAAAGGCACCAGAATCGCCAATGCTTTATGCGCGTTGATTTCTGCCGCGAAGGCCAGGATAGAGCGATTTTCAGCGCCGCCAACCGGGTCGCTGATCGGCGCCAGAATGGCCACCGCATCGAGCTCTTGGCGGGAAACGCAGCTCATCAAGGGCGTCATCCCCTTCCCCCACGTGTTTTGCGTTTCGATTTCGCGCGCCCATTCGCGAGCGTCCGGCTCTTGGGCGAGCAAACGCAAAGCCCCAATGCTTCCGGAGGTTTCGTCCAATCGATACAAATTGGCCCAAAGCGGATTTTTCATGAATTTAAGTCCGAATGCCGGTTTTTCCCAATGCGAGGTTCCCGAGCCACCGGCGCGTCCCCCTTTTCGCTTGCGCGGCAATGGCTTGCCGAGGGCTCATTTTCGCACGCGCGCTGGATCGGCGCAATTGCTTCATGGCCTGAGCCCGGCCTTTTTCTGGGCAAGGACAGCCGAACGGGAGTTGCCCGTCGCCGTCCGCCATGAGAAAATGACGGATTGGGGGCTTTGCCGTTTCTTCTTGTTTGTGGCTTTCGCCTTCCAGCGCTTTCCTTTTTCACTTTCGCCCCACCATTTTCCATTCCCCATGATCCCCAAACACGCCGCGCCGCAGAGCCCCTATATCGCCCGTCAGCGCCTGCGCGACTTGGAGGACGACGACTATTACGAATACGACGACAGCGAGCCGGCGGCAAGCGATGGCCCGGGCCCGGAGCTCAGCGCCCAATCCTTGTTTTTCGAAGCCGCGAGCGTGGGCGACATCCCCGCTCTGGAGCGGCTTCTTCCTTTGTGCGATCCGCAAGCGATTCACGCGCCCGGCGGCAGCTATTTGCACGAACATTCTCACTTGGACGCGTTGATGATGGCCGCCGCCCAAGGGCGCGCGCAAGCCGTTGAGTGGCTTTTGCCGCATTGCGACCCGACCGTGGTTCATTCCAGCTATGGCGACGCCCTGATGATGGCTGTTTGCGGCGGACACGTCGAATGCGTGAAAATCCTGGCTCCGGTTTCCAATCCCAACGCCCGGCATCATGGGCTGGACGATTCAACGGCGCTGATGATCGCGGCCCTTGGCGACAAGCCGGAGCATGAGGCCTGCGTGGAAATATTGGCTAGCCGTTGGCATTTCAACGCCAAGGACAAAGACGGCAACACGCTGATTTCGCGGGCGGTCCGCGAGCCCAACATTCCCGCTGTCGCTCGCTGGGCCTCGCGCGTCGATTTGAGCTCGCGCAACGAGCAAGGAGAAACGGCGCTGTATTTGTGCTCCCTTTTGGGCGAGCCCGAAGCCGCGAAGATCTTGATTCCTTTGATGAGCGCGCATGAAGTTCGGTTGTCCACCAAACGCCAGGGCCGCTCTCCTCTCATGGCGGCGGTCATTCATCAACACCCCGACTTGATTCCTCTTTTGCTGGACAAAAGCGACTTGGCCGCCGATTGCGACAAGGGCTGGACCGCGCTCGATTGGGCCTTTGAAAAGGCCGAAACCTCGGAGCAACTCTCGGCCTGGCGCGCGTTGGATGCTTTTTGCGAGGTCGCGGCTCCCCAGGACCTCCAAGAAGCTTTGAGACTGTGCCCCGAAGGCGCCCGCCAAGAGCGCTTGCCGCGGTTTTTCGCCAAAAACGAAGCCCAGGCCCTGCGCCAAGCCATGGCGGACGCAGCGCGCGCCGCGGGGCAGGCCCTCTCAGCCGACACCGAGGGCGTCTTTGCCTCCCCGCAATCCGCGCCGCGCGCCCGGCGAGTTTGATTGCCGGAACGACCAAATGCGCCGCCCATGCTTCTTTCTCCGATGCTTTCCGACTGGCGGGCCTGCTTTTTCGGAGGCGCGGCCTCGTCAAAAGGCCGCTGTTGCGGGAAAATCAAAGACTCATCCTCGTGAGGTCTCCGCCGAGCGAGCAAACCCAGATGGCGCGCCATTTGCCTCACGATTTTGCCCTCATTGCTTGAAAAACCATGACAGAACTTTCGCGCTCACCCTTCGCCGCCGATCAGAACGCTCGACGCATGCAAACCATGGGCCTCGCAAGCGACTCACAAGCTCGCTTGACGAAAATGCTCGCAACCAACTTGTTGTTGGCCGCTTACAACTACGAAGAGACGCCCGCTCCGTATTTTGTTGCTCAAAACACAAAGATTCGCGAGAAGTGGACCGAGTGGACCGGCTCCGAATGGGCCGACGACCAAGATCCAATTTTCCCCGCCCATATCGTTTCTGAATTGGGCAAAGACGCGCGCCCTTTGTTCATCGCCGCAGCTCAACAAGTGGCTGACGCTTTGGGCTTGCCGCTTTACGGAGATTCTGTCCCGCGTCCCGCCAACACAATCAGCCGCGCATGGGGTCGTGGATTTGTGGCGGTGGGATTTTTGGACTTTTCGGCGCAAAATTCCGAAGACAAGGCGGCGCGCCAACACAACCACCACGCCTTGGAGCGCGCCAGCGAGTCCTCGGCGGGTTTTTTAGTCTGCGAAAATCCGACACAGTGGATGTTGGCTGATTTGGCTGCAGTGGCTCACAAAGCCAGCCTGGCGTGTTCGACGCTGATTGAGTTTTCAACGACGCTGCCCACTCTTTCGCAACACGATGTCCGTGGGTTCGCAGACGCCAACCGGACAATGAACATTGAGGCGGCTTTGTTTTATGCGCGGGATTTGCCAATGGCGCTGAAGCCCATCACCCACAGAGCTCCGGTTGAGCCCATTCGCTCGGAGGCGCGCTTTGAAGACGTCTCTTTTTATCGCATCCATGAAACGCAGCAGGACACGCCTGCTGACATTGCGGCGCGTGCCGCGCGACAAGCTCAAATTGAACAAGAAGCGCTGGACCTTCGGGAGGTTCTGAGGACAACTGCCGCAAACGCTCGACCGAATGACGACCTTTCGGCTGCATCGGGTATTTCCATGGGGGGGAAACTGGGCCCCTTGGGCGATCAATTGCAAAAACGATTCATTGACGACCAAATGGCCCATTTGGACATTATCGAGAGCGACGAGGCAACCCAAGTCAAAAGACTTGTGGATGGAGCCACCGCGCGCGTCGCCGAGTCCGCCATGCGTGAGGGCGGCGTCCGAAATTCCATCGAGCAGCCTATGGCGGCAGAGCCGCCGCAAAAGTCCTTTCTGCAGCGCCTTCTTTCGCGTCGCCCCGCGCAACGCGCTTCTGCGGATGCGCCGACCGCGCAAACCCAAGCAAAAACCAAGCGTTGAACCAATTCCATCGACTGATCCGCCGACGGCCCCCACGGATGGGCGATTGCAGCAGAAGACACTTTCGAGTGTCTTTATGTCTATGCGGCCGGGGCTCCCGCGCAAATAAAAAATTCGCGGAATCCGCATGCGGGGCGCCATGTCAGTCGTTGTTTTTCTGTCACGCCGTTGGAAAACAGACGTTAATTTTTACGCAAGGTTTGCGAAAGGAAGCGGTTTTGTGAGACACTCCTTCTGTCGCGTCGAAAGACGTTTACTAAGAGTCGATGAAATGTCGCATGAAACAGAAGCAACAGAAGGCAATGGCGTCAAGACCGTTCTGCTCGCTTTGGGCGCGAACTCCGGCATCGCGCTGATCAAATTCGCGGCGGCCTTTTTCACGGGGTCCGGCGCGATGTTGGCCGAAGCCATTCACTCCTCCGCCGACTGCGCGAACCAAATTCTTTTGCTTTTGGGCATGAAAAGCGCTGAGCGCAAGGCCACGGCCGAGCACCCGATGGGTTATGGGCGCGATTTGTTCGTGGCGAGCTTCATGGTGTCGGTGCTGCTCTTCACCGTGGGTGGCCTGGCCGCGGTTTGGCACGGATTCGCGTCGATTTCCCATCCGGAGCCGATTTCTCATGGCATCTGGGCTCTTGGGGTCTTGGTCGTGGGCGCAATCCTTGAAAGCCTGTCGCTCGCGGGCTGCATCAAGGAAGTCCGCCGAGAATCACGTGGCATGAGCCTGTGGAAGTATTTCAAGGAATCGCGCTCTTCGGAGATCATCGTTGTGCTGGGCGAAGACTGCGCGGCCCTGGCGGGCTTGGCGATCGCGGCGGTGGCTTTGGGCGCGACCATGATCACCGGCAATCCGCTCTATGACGCGATGGGCTCGGTGGTGGTTGGCGCGATTTTATTGGTCGTGGCGATTGTCTTGGCCATTGAAATGCGGGCCCTCCTTATCGGCCAATCCGCCGACAACGCGACGCACTACGGCATTCGCGTGTTTTTGACCGCGCATGCTCAAATCGACTCGATCGAGAGCTACATGACCATCCAAAACGGCGACGATGTGATGGTGGCCCTCAAAGCCCGCTTGAAAGGAGCGGAAACCATGACCGCCGATCAAGCCGCGGACATCGCCGACGCCATCCAAAAAGAAATCCACGCGCAGTGGCCGCAAGTGCGCTGGATCTTCTTTGAACAGGCCGCCAAGGCCTGATTTCGGCTCGGCGGGATGCCGAGGGGGTTGAGCGCGCCAAGCGGCAAGCGCAACCTGTTTTTTTCTTTTTGCCGCGCCGCCTGGCGCGCGAAGGCCTCTCAAGAGAGGCCTTTTTGTTTTGCGCAGCCACGCGCTTTTTTATTCACGCCGGATTTGCCTGTGCTTGCTCGCGCGCCGTCTTCGGACACCTCGCGCCGGGCGCTTGCTGCATTCTTTCTCCCGGAGCTCCATCCCCGCATCAGGGCCGGCGTCTTCTGGCCTTCCGGCTCTGGTCCTTGCTCTGGCGCCCTTCGCGTGAGAGAATTAGGCATCGGCGTCCAAAAGGCATCTTTCGGTTTGCGCTTTTCTGGCTCTCTGCCGCTCTTTTCATGCATTTGAGGCCTGTGGAGCCTTTCGCCGCGAACCCCTCCGATTTCCCTTCCTTTTTGCCGTCAAGCGGCCGCTCCCATGAATCTCAACGCCCTCGTCGAACGCTGGTCCAAGTCCGCGAGCATGCCGCGCGCTCCGCGCAGCGATGGCGAACGATTTGGCTTTTTCGCGGGCGGTCCCTTTCGCTGGATTCCTTTCACGGTTCTCGCGCTCGGCTCTCACCTTGTCCTCGGCGGCTCTCTCGCTGGGGTTTTTGGCTCCGCTTTGATCGTGGCGGCCGATGTCGCCCTTCCCGCCGCCGCCATGACCACGGTTTCGGTCGTGGGGCGCTCCTTGGCCGCCGCCATTCGCGAACGCAAATGGGCGACCTTTCCAAAAGCCGCGGCCGCTCTTTCCAAATGCTTCATGGCCGACCTCATCGGCATAACCGTGATGTTCGCGCACGCGGCGGTCTTCATTCACGCGAAAATCGCTGAAATCCGACACGTCAAAGCAGTCCGCGCGCCGGGCGGGAAAAGCCAAAAAACCTTGACAAAACTGACCGGCCGACATGCGCGAGCGCAATTGCGCAAGGCGAAGTTCAACGATTTCGGCGGCTCCGTGATTCACGCTCGACAAGATTTGGCGGACACCGCCTCCGCCATTTTGGGCGAACGCGAAGCCTGGCGTCGCGCGCGCATGTGGATCTTGGCGGGACAACCGGAACGCGCCATGAAAATCTTCCAGGCGCGCCCCTTTGACCCGCGCTGGCCATGCCCGTTGCCGCGGTTGGACGAAGAAGACGATCCAGGCGTTGGCCGCCGCGCCTTGGTTGACCGGCTTCTTTTCAGAAAACCGCATCAATTGTCGTTCGCGGACGCCTTGCGCGTGTCGGGTTTGCATCCCGAGGCCGTTCCTATGGCGTTTGATCCGGACCGATTGCGCGTCTTTCTGGATTTTGTGGCTTCCATGGCGGCCACGGTGGAGGCCATCGAATTGAAAAAAATGGTGGCTTCGGATTCCCAAGGCCGGCGCCGCGCCCGCCCGGCGTCAGGAGAATCCGATTCGGCGCATTCGGCGACGCGTTCACGCAGCGCCATGGCCGCATCCGCGACGAGACGGCCTTCCGCCTCCGCGAGGCCGCAAACCAGCCAGAGCGCGCGGTCGGGGCTCCCAGCGGCCTCAGGCTCCGAAAAGGCGCCGCTCCCGGAAAGCGCGGCGGCCGAGGCTCTCGCAGACACATCCAAGCCCATTCGCCCTGTTGGCGCGCGACGGCTCTGAGGGCTCTGGCTCCCCCGCTTATCGCTTTTTTTTGCCGCGCCGCGTCGCTCTGGCCCTCCGCCTTGCTCGTTCGGCGCGCTCCCCGTATAATTGCTTCATCGGGTCGGCCTATCCGCTCCGCATTTTTAACGAGATCAAACACATGAACACTTTCGCGCCGGTTGTCGGCGACCTGCACCCGACTTCAAAAACCCTCATTAAATTTTTGAATCAGGACGCTTCGCGCGCCGAAAATCGCGTGATCTCCAATCACCATTGGATGACGGCTGGTTTGGCCACGGCGATTGCGGCGACGCCCGCGGCTTCGCTTTTGATGCTCTCGTTGCCTGTTTCCCTGGGCGCTGTCGCTCTCGGAGGCGTCGCTCTTCCGGCCATGGCTGTGGTCGCCATGGGCGTGGTCGCGGCCAGCGCGATCACCACGATGGTCGCCGCCGCCAAGGCCAGCAAAAGCTCAAAGATCGGCAGCTATTTGAGCGAATTCGCGGCTCATCTTGAAGACGGGCATTCGCCGAAGTCTTTTGACGCCAAAATCAACGACGGCGCTGGATTTTTCCAACGCCTGAGCAACCGCCGGTTGGCCAAAGAAGCCCAAAAAACCAATCCGGTTCTCAAATCAGCCATCAAGAACGCTCTGTGAGCGCATGATTCGCGAAAAAAAACCGGCCTCGCGCCGGTTTTCATTTTTTGTGATTCCCCCCGCTTGGGGAGTTCGCCTCGTTCGCATCGCCGTTTGCGCCCAGACGGCTGCGCGCCGGGTGCTCGGACTCAAAGGGCGCGAGGGGGCCTTCTGGGCGAGGCTTTCGCCGCGTCGGCCTGCCCATCGCCTTGCGCTTGCGCGCGAGCGTGCCCCGTGCTCATGGCGGCGGAGACAAACAAGCCCTCCAGCCGAGCCGCGGTGACGGGGCCCACTTCGCGCGCGAGGGCGATCGCGATGTGCTCCAGCATGGCCTCGCTCGCGGTTTCGCTCACGGCCTCAAGCATGCCCCACTGCTGGCGCTTCACGATCCAGTCCAAAGCGCTTTCTCCTTCTTCGCTTTGAATCGTGGCGTCGGAAACTCGCGCGAGCATCGCGGCGCATTTTGCCTCGTGCCCCTCCACAGCCAAATAAAAGGCTGTTTTCCCCTCGGCGTCGCGCGCGTTCGCCTCCGAGCTCTGAATGAGCGCGGCCACTTTGGACTCATCGCCCATCGAGGCCGCCATCATCAGCGGGGTTTGCCCGTCGTTGTTGCGCGCCTTCGCGTCCGCTCCAGCAGCCAGCAACAAGGGGACGGCGCTTGCGGCCGCCAAAGCCAACACGCCATTGCCCTCCTGCGCCTCCTTGGCGTTCACGTCGGAATGGGGCAGCAACGCCGCCACCTGAGACGCGTGCCCCGCGTTGCTCGCGATGAGCAGCGCGCTTTCGCCTTGCTTGTTGGTCGCGCGCGCGTCGGAGACGGCCAATAGCCTTTTGAACGCGGCCATCGGGAAATCGCAGCGCGCGGCGTGCATCAGGGCGGTGTTTCCGATCTGATCCCGATCCTCCGGATTGGACAGCGGCAGCAGCAAGTCGACCACGCGCTCCGCTTCATTTTCGGATATGCCTCTTCTGTCGACCGCCTTCATCAACAGCGTTTGCCCATTGGCGGCGCGCTCGGCGGGGTCCGAGAACGGCAGCAACGCCAAGAGAGCCGAAAACGGCGCGCAACATTCCGCGGCATGCATCAAGGCCGTTCTCCCATATTTGTCTTTGTCGCGCGCGTCGCTCGCGGGGATCAGCAACGGAAGCAGTTTCAAATGCCCTCCCCGCGCCGCCATCATCAAGAGCGTCTGCTTTTCGCGGGCCCGGTGCCGCGGGTCCGGCGCGCCATGGGACAAAGCCTGCGCCGCGGCTTCCGTGTCGCCCTCTTCAATCGCGTCCCGAACTCGATTGAACAACTCTTTGTCGCGCATGCCCGCTTCCTTTCGGGCCTGGCGAGCCGCGTGTTGCGCGATGATCTCCGCTTTTTCGGCGCTCGTCGCGTTCTCCGGGATCACCGGCAGACCCGCGAAACGGAGGCTAAAATGGAGAGCTTGGTAGGTTGCGCCTCTGGAATCGTTTGATTTTTTGCTTTGCATGGCTGCGTTTTCACTGAATGAAGAATGGCTCCATTCTAGCACAGCGGACATCTTTTTCATTCGAATGCGCACCCGCGCTTCGCGCCTTGCGCGCGGCGCTTGCGCAAAAACAACAGAATCAACGCCTTGCGCGCAGGCAAAGGCCGCCAGGAGTATAATTTCTTCATTGAATCTCACTCGGCAAGAGGCCTGGCATGAACATTCTGAAAGCATTGTTTATTGATCAAATCCGCGACAAGCTCACGGCGATTTTCCCTGGCGCGAACAGTTCGTCGCATGCAGACGCACGCATCAGCGTCAGCAGCGTCACGATCAATGGACAGGACATGAGCGGCATGGCCGGCGGCGCCACGCAAAGCGCCACTCAAGCGCGCGGCGAGATGATCGAACAAAAACGACCCCAAGACTCTTTCGCGGGCCTTGTGGTCAGCCTTCCCGCGACGATCACCGTCAAGCGCGGCGCCACGCCCTCGGCCACAGTGCTCGCGCAGTCCGACATTCAGGACCAAATCACGACAACGCTGCGCGGCGGCAACCTCGTGATCTCCGCCAAAGGCTCTTTCTCCACCCGCAAGGGCATTTTCATCTCGGTGATCACCGACCAGCCGCTGCGCTTTGCCGATATTTCGGGCGCAGCGGACGTTGACCTGGGCGAGCTCGCCGGAGACGTGGCGCTCCAAGTCTCCGGCACCGCCACCGTCAAAGGCCATGGCGCGATGAAGGAAGTGAACATCGAGCACGCCGGCGTCGCCACGCTGACCCTCAAAGGCACGGCGACGCGCGTTCTTTTGGAAAAATCGGGCGCGGGAAGCGCAAACCTTGGCGAACTGAAAGCCACCCGCGCTCGACTGGACATCAGCGGCGTGGGCGACACCGAGGTCTACGCCAACGAAGTTTTGGCGGCGGATGTCAGCGGGGCGGCCAGCCTGCGCGTGCTGGGCAATCCCGCTCAACGCAGCGTCGACAAAAGCGGCGTCGCGAGCGTCTTTTTTGGCTGAACAACCCTGATCTTCATTGAGGCCAATGTGCCGACCAATCCGTCTTTTTTCAGCCGCTTTCTGTTGGGTCTTTCCCGAGTGATTCCGGCGCTTTTTTTGCCGGACGCCCTCCGGCTTCCTTATGCGCAAGCGGCCCTTGACGGCAATTTGGACGACTTGCGCGCGGCGTGCCCTTTTTTCGGCGTCGATCGCAACGTCGGCCTCAAAGACAAACGCACCGCTTTGCTTTTGGCGACGCTCGCTCGGCGCGCGGATTGCGTGGTTTTTTTGTTGTCCAAGGGCGCCGACGCGCGCAAAGTCGGCCCCGACGGGCGCACGGCGTTGGTCATCGCGGCGGCAAATGGCGACCTAGATTGCTTGCGCCTGCTTTTGCCGGTGTCGGATCCCATGGAGCTCTCTTTGGGCGGCTATTCGGCGTTGATTCACGCGGTGGTGGCGGGCTCGGCTCCGTGCGTCGCGGCTCTTTTGCCCGCGCTCCAAAAGGCGGCGCCTCAGCAATTTGCCGCCAGCAAACGCCGAGCCCTCTTGATGGCCATGCACGTGAAAGTGCCAGAGTGCGCGGCGCTTTTGGCTGACCGCGAGGCCTGCCGCGAGTTGGGGCTCTCGCCGCGTCCGGAGTCTTCTGCCGACGAAACGGCGCTGATGACCGCCGCGGGGAACGGCTCCATCGATTGGATTCGGCTCCTTCTTCCCTTTTCCGACACTCTGCAAACCAATTCGCGCGGCGACACCGCGCTCATGCTGGCGGCCGCCGGAGGCCACTCGGTTTGCGTGGCGGAGCTTTTGCCCAAAAGCGATCCCGCGCAGCTCAATGTGGACCTAAAAAACGCTTTGGACCTGGCGTTTTCGCGCAATTCAGCTCCGTGCGTGGATTTATTGGTCGGCGACAACGCAATTGCCGCAGACAAAGCCGTCCGGCAATTCGGGGCTCAACGAACTCCGCGAGCCCATGCGCTTGTGGAAGCCACAGCGTTGCGCGCGATAATTGACGCTTCGCCGTCGTCCCGGTCGTCCGCAAAGGTCGCTGACGCGCAGCCTGACGCGAGCTCGCGCTCAGCGCCTTCTTCCCGGAGGACCGCGAGGGCGCTGTGATTCCGGGCGGCAGTCGGACGCGGGCTCATTCGCGCCGACTATCTTTGCGCCGTCTCTTCATCGCCTAGCCTGGGCTTGCTCCCTTTTCTGCGCGATTTGCGAAAATCGCGCGCACGGTGTAAAATCAGCCATTGCCCGCGCGGGCCGTGGCTGTCATTTTTTGCAAAACTATTTTAATTTCGCCCTTTTCGAATCCGCGCGCGCCTCTTTTTAACGCCAAGGCTTGCCATGACCAAATCGCTTCATGTCGACACAAACTCCAACGAGTTTTATCGCCGATTTCCGGATTGCAAATTCAACAACTCGCAAGGCCCCGAGGGCCCGGCGCAGGTGATTGGCCTTTTTGGCGCGTCATGGGAAACCCGTTGCGTTGAATGGGCTCCTGTTTTGATTGATTGGTCGATCACGGGCGAATACGAAAGCTCTGTTTACATTCTGCTGAAAAATGCCGCCAACGAGTTCGCGGAGGTCCATGGATCGACCAGCTCGATGTGGGCTTTTGAGGGCTGCTGGACGCCCGAGCCTGTTTCCAAGGCCGAAATTCGCGCCGCTTTGGACCATGGCTGGCTGCGCGACGACCCAGACAATCCCTTGGCGCGCGTGCGCAAGCACGTGGCGGAGGCGATTGGCGTCGACTTGGAGCCGAAAAAACTCAGCGCCAAAGAACAGTGGGAAGCGTCGCGCGCGCAAAAGTCCGCCACGGCGAACGCTCCGCGCAAAGCGAAAAAATCGACGCCATGACCGTCCTTGCGCCCCAAGCGACGGCGCGGGCGGGGGAATCGCTCTCGGGCGACACCCAGGGCGCGGCCCCCGTCGACTCATGGACGCAACCAGTGTTCAACGGAGCCCTGTTGGACGCGGCCCGTGGCGGCGACGCGGCTTTTGTCCAGCAAATGTTGGATTTGGCCCAGGAGCCTGGACGAGGGCTCAACGTTCATGAAGCCGCGCGCAAACGAGACTCTGAAACCGGGCTCACCGCGCTGGAATCTTGCATTGTGGCGGGCTGCGTTGCGGGATTCGATCTTCTGCTTCCGTTTTCTGATCTCTCGGAAAGCTCTCGGCCGCGCCGCGGGCGCCCGCCCTTGACCATCGCCGCATTTTTTGGACACGCCGCCCTTGTGGAGCGACTGCTGCCCCTCTCCAACCCGGCCGATCTGGATCATATTGGCGCGACATCTCTTCTTTGGGCGGCTCACAACCACGCCAATCACGCGTTGGAGGTTTGCCGGATGCTCCTGCCGGTGTCGGACGCCAATTTCTCGTGCCCTGCCCTCAGCCATGGAGAGACGCCGTTTCAGCTTGCGATTTCCCGCAATGACCCCGAATGGGTGGAGGCCTTCCTCCCCTATGTCGATTTGAACGCGAAACGGTTGAGCCACAGAAGCGACATGACACCGCTCATGTGGGCGGCACACAAGGAGGCGGACCAAAGCCTGAAGGCCTTGCTTGCGGCCGGCGCGGATTCTCGGGCGCAAGGCAGCGCCGCGCTTTCGGCCATTTCCGCGATGATGATCGCCGCCGCCCAGGAAAAGCCGGAGTGCGCTTTGGCGCTGGTTCCCGTGAGCGACCTGGCCCAGCGCGACAAGGATGGCTTGACCGCCCTGCACTACGCCTTGGACGCCGGACGCGAAGAGGCTGCGCGCGCTTTGTTGGGCGCCATGGCGCCCCCCTGCGCGGCGGCGGATCGTTTGATGGCTATCGCCGATGAAGTGAAATTTCGTGATTCGGCCAGGATGCCGCGTTTGTTAGCCCTTCGCGACCAAACGGACGCCTTTTTGGAATCTTGCGCCTTGGCTTGGGAGATTCGCGCTCAGGCGGTGAGCGGCGCGGGCCCAAACAGCGCCGAAAACGAAAATTCGCTCCCCGCCGCGCGACGCTGGCCCCGAAGCCTTTGAGGCCGAGAACGCCTGGATTTGCCGGCCGCGCCCTCGCGGAGCGCCAATCTGTCGACTTCCGACTGGCCTTGCGTTACACTTGAAGGGGAGTCCGTTTTTCGCGTTCTTCGCCGTTTTCGCTCAACCCTTTTCCTCCTTCGCAAATCATGCCGCGCACGCACTATTCGCTTGCCCATCCTCCCGTTGGCCCGTTGGCCCAACAAGCCTTGACGGCCGCCGCGGAGGGAGATCTCGCGAAGCTTCACGCGCTTTTTGGGCCCGACATTGCGCCCAACCCCACAGGCTCTCCGCACTTCGCGCTGGCCGAGACAAACGCAAATGGGCAAACGGCCCTGATGCGCGCGGCTGAAAATGGGCGCGCTGATTGCGTGGCTTTTTTGGCTCCTCTGTCGGACACCAACGCCCAAACGCCAGGCGGCCGCACCGCCCTGATGTTCGCGACGCGAAACGGACACTCCGATTGCGTCAAGATTTTGGCGCCGATTTCACGCGTCTACGCCACCGACCACAATGGGAGCAGCGCTCTTTTATTTTCGCTTGTGGAAAAACATCCGAATTGTTTGCGCGAATTGCTGCCCTTTGTCGACACCACGGTTAACTTTGAAAAAAGGGAAACGCTTTTGATGCTTGCGGCCAAAACGGGTGTGCCCGAGGCCGTGAGGCTGCTGATCCCCCTGAATGATCCGAAAGCGGTCGACGCGAGTGGCCAAACGCCCCTTATTCGAGCGGCGCTGTCAGGGGACCTGGGCAGCGTTTTGGCGTTGATCCCTGTTTCGGATGCGCGCGCAATGGATATTTCTGAACGCACGGCGCTCGATTATGCCGCCGCTCACAATGAGGCGCCCTTGATCGAGGCCTTGATGACGGTGTCCGACGTTGACCGGCTGGACGCCTACGAACGAACGCTTTTGATGCACGCGGCTTGGCAAGGCCGCGAAAATGTCGTTCACGCGCTGTTGGCGAAAGCGGACCCCAAGCGCGTCGATTTTGAGGGGCAATGCGCATTGCATTTCGCGGCGTCTGCGGGCCATGACGCCATTGTGGCGGAGCTCATTCCGCTGAGCGATCTGAATCAGCGTTCTGCCGAGCTTTGCTTGCCCTTGCACGAAGCGGTCGCTGGACGGCGCGAGGGCGCCACGCGATTGCTCCTGGACGCCATGGGCGTGCGCTCAGTGTCGGCCGAGGACTTGATGGAGTTGGCCGAGCGCAATCGCCAAGCGCACGTGGAGCGGAACAAGGTTTTCATTCGAGCCGAGGTGGATTCGTTGCTGGAAGCTGAGGCTTTGCGAGACGAAGTGGCCACTGTCGCCGCCAACACGGCCAGCGAGGGCATTGATGTGTCAGCAAGCGCTATTTTCCGCAGGCCGCCCCGCGCGCTTTGACGCTCGCCCATTTGCGCGACGCTTAGTCCGGCAACGGCGCTTGGCTCAAAATCAAGCGCACGCGGCGATTGCCCACAGTGTCCCCGGGGCCGATGAGTCGGGCTTCTTGGGCGTGGACGAGCCCGCAGTGGAAATCCAGGCTCAACTTGCGCCACAGCCCGTTGCTGGCAAAAGACTGGCACGGCGCGGAACGAAACACCAAGCCTTCGCTCAATAGCCAGCGATAGACGCCTTCAACCAACCCGCGTCCTCGATAGTTTTTCACCACATAGGCGTGCGGCTCGTAAACCGCCCCGAATTTTTCTCTTAAAGCCTTGTTGCGCAACTGCCGCAGACTCACCGCGCCCACCGCTTTGCGGCCGTCCTTGATAAGAATCACCGTTTGCTCACTAATCCGCGCCACCGTCAGCGAAATGCCGGCGGCGTCCGTGGGCACCTCGACCACCCGCGCGCCTGGATGGCGAACGAAATAGCGCGCGAAGCTCATAAAATTAGTGGCTTTTTCGTGAAAATGGGCGACGCGCATGGAAAACTCGACAGGGGCGGCAAGCGAAAAATGAACAAAAAAAGTTGGAACGGCACAATAATTGTTGCACGTTTTGTTTTTCCAATTCACTTTTTTCTTCTTTTCGCGAAAAAACAATGCCCAAGGAGCGGAACTGGGGCAAAATGGGTCAATCGCTTATGGTCATGAATTTTCAGCGCTCACGTCATTTCATTTTTTGGGGTTTTATGGGCCTTTTCTCCATCGCCAACGCCGCCGTGTCTTCTGTCCGCGAAGCCTCTCGCGCGGGCCGCTCGATGACGCGCTCCACGCCCTCCGTGGAAAGCCGGATCCGGGCGGCCATCGCCTGCGGCGACAAAACGGCTCTGGAATTGGCTCTTCGCGAATGGGCGGCGCTTGAAGCGCCCTTGGCGAGCAGCCGAAATTTGGGCGGCGAAGGCCTTGTCCATCAAAAAACACCGTTGATGCTTGCCGCGGAATCAGGCCGAACGGAGATCGTCCGATCCTTGCTCCCATTTTCGGACGCCGCGGCGGTCTTCTCGCCTCCCCATGCGTCCCGCCCGGATCAAGTGACGCGATCGACGAGAGCGCCAGGAAAAAACGGCCTTTCGTTTGACGACGCGCTCGATGAGCTTGCCGCATGGGTGGGCGATCGCGAAAATGGAGTGCCGGACGAGGAGAGCGGCCCGGTTTATGAGGTGGCGCGATCGGAAAATATCATTAAAATCCGCCAAAACGCCACAGGCGGACGCACGGCTTTGATGTTAGCCGCAAGCCACGGGCATGCAGAATGTGTTCGCGTTTTGGCTCCGGCCAGCCCCGTCAACTTCGTCAACGTTCATGGCGAGACCGCGTTGTGGCTTGCGTTGAGAGAAGGGCTTTCCCAAGATTGCGCGGACGCGCTTCGGCCGTTCTTGCTCTTTTCAGATGAAACGGCCGCCAGCGACCAATCCCTCTGGGACGCGGCCAATCTTCTCCGGACGCTTCAAAGCTCGCGGTCCTCGCCCTTGCGGCACACCCAAAACGCTTTTTTGTGGTTGGCCGAAAAAGCGCAAACGCCCCCTCCCGCCCCTGAATGGGCCCGCATGCTTGCGTTTTGCGCTTGCGAGCGGGACGCCGCCGGCGTCGAGCGCGCGCTCGAGCGCTGCTCATGGATGGACGCGCACGCCGCGAGACCCCACCTTTTGCGCAGTGTTCTGCTCAGCAGCCAGGGCGACGCTCGATTTTTGTCTCAAATGCTCGCGGCTGGCGTTCCAGGGGCCAAGCTTGACCCGAACAATATCGGCGAGGGCGACCAAAGATACAGAGACGGCAGTTACACGCTCCTGATGAGCGCCGCCCTTCGCGGCTTCGCCGATTGCGTTCAGGCTCTTCTTCCCCATAGCGACGCGACGGCCCGCAACGGGGCGGGGCTGAATGCTTTGGACATCGCCGCGGCCCATGGGCAAGCGCCCTCGGCGGCCGCTCTTCTGTCGGCGTGCGACCCTGACGAGTTGGATGCTTCGTCGGCGATCACGCCGTTGATGCGGGCGATCGAGGCGGCCTTGGCGTCCGACAATGATTCTTGGTTGCCCGTGATCGCTCTTCTTGCGAATGCGTCTGACTTGTCGCGACGCTCGGCGTCCGGCCTCACCGCGCTCGACATCGCGCTCGCGGCGAACGACCCGGAAGGCGTCTCGTCCCAGTGGCGCATTCTGGACATTCTTTCTCAATATCTGTCGGACGAAAAAATGGACGGCGTTTTCGTTCAATGCATTCGCGCTCGCCTTCCGCAGCTTGCTGCGCGCGCGGAATCGCGTCTTTTGTCCCAGGCCGCCGAAATCGTGGCTTTGCGCGCGCGGGTTGCGTTGTTCGAATCAGGCTCTGTGGTTTGTGAGCGGGAATCCGATGGGCGCGAAATGGAAATCGCCTCTTCGCTGACGCGCGCGAGCGACCGTCCGCTCCCCCATCGGCTTTGATCGGGGATCGTGATGGGATAGCGCAATCATCGCGGGAATCAAACCCGCCTTTTTTTGTTCAAATCCGCCGATTCCCGCCCCGTGATGTTTTGGGCGCCGTTTCTCTGCTCGCGGCCTCGTCATTTCGATTTTTTTCGAATCCATTGGATTCAACGCGCGTTTCGCCCGCCCCTTCGTCCGCAAGCGGCGTTCCGCTTTGCGCCACGCTTTTCTTGGCGGCGGCTCCCAGGCCATTTTTGACGATCGAGGAAAGTTCTCTGGCCTCCAAAGCGGCCGTGGCGCCCAGCAATTGAACGCCTTGCTTTTTCGCGTTTTCCAGCACCTGGCGCAAGTCCTCCACCGGGCACAATTGCGCCAACACGTCCACAAACGCCCACTCCTTTGCAGACACGGCCTTGTCGAGCAATCCGCTTTTTATGGCGGTGTCGCGGGGCGACGGATCGTTTTCGAGCAGAACCGCCAAAATTGCGGGCGTCCCGTGCTTCACGGCGTGAGCGGCGAGACTTTTTCCTTGGTGCTTGAAAGTCATGTCCACCCAGGGCGCAAGCAGGCGCGCATGCGCGATTTGGCCGGCGCTCATCCTCTCAGCCAATGGCTTTCCAAGCCGTTTCGCGAACATCGAGCGCTCTTGGGCGGTGTGCTCTTTGTCGTGGAAAATGGCTTTTGCCGCATCCAGCAGCAACTTCACGCATTCGACAGACGCCGCAGCTCCCTCTTGTCCACGGGAATCTGACGCGGCGCAAGCCGCACCAATCGCCCGCGCAATCGAGCCGACGCGGACATCCGCCAACGCCCTTCTTTGCGTCAGTTCCCGCACTGTGTCCACCGACAACTTTTCCGCCGCCAATTCCAGAGGAAATTTGCCGTTCGTGTCTCGACAGGGTCGCTCGCCATGTTCGACCAACACTTTCGCGCATTGAGGGCGATTCAGCTCTGCGGCGACATGCAATGGGGTCTTTCCTTGCTGCTCAACGGGCTTGCGCTCGCGCTCATGCAACAACTCGGCGAGAGCCTCCGGCCGATCGGCCTCCACCGCCAAGAGCAAATATTCAAGACGCAGGTCAAACTTTTCAAACAATCCAGCCAGAAAAGAAGAGTCATGCCGGATCGCGAAGCTCACCGCGTTGCGCCCCGCTTCATCTCGCCAGCCGGTGTCGGCAATTGCCAGCCGTTCTTCGAAGCGCGTCGCGTTGAACGATCCCATGACCGCTTTGCCCTGAATCGCAATGCACAACGCGCGCGCGGCCTCTTCGGGCGTGAGCTCCGTTCGGCGCGGGGAGCCGTCTGCCGTGGCGTGTCGGGAACGAAAACGAGAAGGGGTGTCGGACATGGAGGCGCGAAAATGAGGGCAAGGAGGTGAATGGGCGGGAACCGAACAGAAAGTCTCGAATGGCCTGGCGGCCGACCCGCTTCGGGGCTTGCTGCGTTTCTCCCTCGCTCAATCAGTTTACGGCGGGCGTCGTGTTGGCGCAATCTGCCAGGTTGCCGCAACGGCCGACGCAATCTGTTGTTCCGGGCGCTCGCCATCGTCGCAAGCGGCCCTCATGATTGCGCCCTTGCGCCCTCAATGAGCTGGCTTTGGGTCAAAACGCTCGCGGCGAGCGCTTCTTTTTCCGCTTCCGCTGAAACCAGCCCCGCGCTGATGGGCTGGGGTTTCCACTTGGCCCATAGGCTGATCCAAAGCGCATCGGCGAAACTCTCCAACAGGCTGCTGCCGTCTTCCCGCCACAGGGCTGCCGTTTGAGGAGCCGTGCCGTGCTCTGTTGCCTCTTCCAGGACATTTCCCCCAATTTTTCTCGCCATTTCGCGGCCCATTCGGGCAAGTCCCGGTCGGAGATGGTGTCTTTCTGCATCAGGATGAACCACAACGTATGGGCTTCTGGTTCTCCGAGCGGCCTCGACCACCGAATATTCAATCCATCATGCACGGTCGCTATCCACTTTGGATCATCGGCTCCTCTCTGGCCCCATAACGGTGGATGAAACGAGAGACCGTGTCGCAAAAAATCAACAAATCGCCGTCTTTTTGCGCAAACGCTCAACGCGCTCAAAATTTCTGGGCGCGACTCCCTATTGTGAGATACTCACTGGACGCAAATTCGTTGTTTCTTCATCAGGAAAATCATGAGATCTGTTCAAACCGCTTGGCGATCGTTGGGCCCTCGAATCGTTCGCGACTCTCAAGCGCCGGCAGGGCTTGCGTTGAACAAAGCCCCCTCTGCGGCGTCTCGCAAAGCCACAACTCGGCTCTTCGAAGCCGTTTCGAATCGGCGCGCCGAACAGATATCTGGATTGTTGGCGTCGGGCGCGGATCCCTTGTTCGTCCATGGCGACTTGACTGCGCTGATGCAGGCGGCGAATTTGGGCGACGCTGACAGCGTGCGGGCGTTGTTGCCAGCGTCTGATCCCAATCAGCTTTCGGTGAGCACCGGGAGCACTGCGTTGATGTGCGCGGCCCACGTTGGCAACCTTGAATGCGTGAAAATTCTGGCGCCGGTTTCTGACCTCGGGCGCGAAAACAAAAACGGGACCACCGCGTTGGCTTTTGCTTTGGCCCCCTCGGATGACGCAAACCTCCTTTTTGGTCGCCGTCAATGCCATCGCTTTTTGTCGGGCGTTCCGCTCATATCGAATGAGACGCAAAATTTGTTGCACCAGGCCGCGACTGGCGTCAGCGCTGGCTTTTCGTCCTTGGTGGCCCAAGGAGCTGATCTGAGGAATTTGGGCGACCACGATCTCACGGCTCTCATGTGGGCCGCTGGCAATGGCCATGAAGAATGCGTTCGTGAGCTGCTTGCCCTTGGGGCAGATCCTTGCCAGCAAGCCGCCAATGGCAGCACGGCTCTCATGTGGGCCGCGGAGAATGGCCAACTCGATTGCGTGAAGGCTTTGGCTCCTCTGTCTGATTTGCGCGCCGCCAACTCATTGGGCTACACCGCTCTTTTTTACGCCATTGACGCAGACACCAGCGCGGCTCATCAGCTCACGCTCGGAAACCTTGAATGCGCTCGCTTCTTGATGCCCTTGAGCGACTTGGAGCATCGCGACAACGAAGGCCGCACAGCGCTGATTTTGGCGGCGCAAACGGGCAATGTTGACGCCATTGAGCGGTTGATTCCTCTTGTGGATGTTCGCCGGGTCGACAACAAGGAGAAATCGGCTTTGGATTGGGCGTTGGAGCAGGAGCGTTGGGACTCTGTGGATTTGTTGTGCGAGGGGCTTTCGCGCGAGGAAACCGCCATTGCTTTGCGCCGAGCGCTCTCGACTCTCTCCCCCAACCTTGGCAATCGATTTTCGCGTGTTTTTGTGGCCGCGGAACAAACGGCAACGGCGCTTGATGGCCGATAAGCCATCGGCTTCGGAGGGGGCGCAACGGGAAGGCTCCGCCGGGCGGAAAGTCCCTATTGCGCGAAAACGCCGAACGAACTAGGATTCGTTCAGTTCATTTCTGGAGTTTTCCATGAAGCCCATTCACGAAAAAGAGGCGAGCGCCGCGCGTCTGGGCGCTGCGGCCTCCGTTGGCGTCCTCGCTCCCGTCGCCAACGCCTATCAACGCCAAGGCTCCTTCTTCGATCCTTTCCTTGGATTTGTCCCTGACGCCGCAAGTTCTTTTCTGGGACCGGCGATTCCTTTCCCGGCGGCGCTGATCGATCGAATTCAAGCCCTTGTCGCAGGCGTGGACATTGGCGACATCAACGCGCCTTTGCCGCCCGACGACGATTTTTGAAACGCAGCAGGCTTTCCGTGAACCTTTTCGGCCGACCGCTTCTTTTGATCCGGGTTTTCTGATCACGCAATCCGCCGGCCCCTCCCGCCCTCCCTCAAAGTCTTTTTTGCCGGCTCTCAATGGGGAGCGAGGCGCCATGCAATTTGGCGCAGGGCTTCGAAGTTGGAATTTCAGCTCGGTTTTTCTCGCTCTCGGCATCGACGACCCGTTTCAGCTCCAACTCTTCGGCGACGGCGAACGTGCGCGGCAACGCCGCCCCAGCCGCGCGAGCGGCGCGCGCCAAGCGCTCAATCGCTTCCGCCCCGGAAATCCGCAAATCGGCGATGGCGTCCAAGCCCGTTGCCCGCGCCGCGGCCAACAGGAGGTTTTGCTGCGGCCCCTTCGACTCATACGCGCTGGCCAAATCGCTCATTTTCTTCTCGACGAGCGCCCGGGCTTTCGCTGGATTTTGTGCCTGCATTTCTGCCGCCACGATGCGCGCGGCAGCCGAAAGATTCGCTGCGCAATTGAAGAACACCGTTTCGAGCAAATCGCGCTCCCTCAATTCGATGAACATGTCCATTTTTGGAGCCATCACCTTCATCGCGGCCAGCGCTTGCGGCGACTCCGGACGCATGAGCCTCAGAAACGCCGTCGCGCAAAAGACATTGAGTGCCTCTTCTTCTGTCGCCCCCTCTTCAACGCCGTAGGTGTCCAACAGGCTTAGGCGTATTTTTGCTTCTTGATATTCATCCCTTTCTCGGTTTTTCCACTGCTCCATCGACGGAATCAAGCGGTTGATCCAGGGCAACATGGTCTCTGCGTTTTGGCAGGCCAGGCTCAGGGCGGAGCCCGCCCCCATATCCCGAGCCGCGATGTCGCTCACAGGCAGCAAAACGGTGATCAGCGCCGCGCGATTTCCCCCCTGCATCACCCGGATCAGAGGACTCGCCCCGCTGATGAAGGTTTTCGACCGCGCGTTCCAGCCGGCGTCGATGAGCGCCCGAAGGGCTGGGACGTCTGTCGTTTCGATGATGGAATTGACCAGGAACTCCACGTCTCCGGCTTTTATAGCGCTTAAAACCTCCGCGCCTTTGTCCGGCAACAATCGAAAGCGGGCGATGGATTGCATCGCCACCGACGGGAGTCGCCGAAGCCGCGCTTGCGCGATCATCTGAGCTTCGGCTTTTGTTTGGGCCGCCAAGGGGTCTTCCCCGCTTTGCGCGATTGTGCTTGCCAAGTGCCCCCATGGTCCAAGGGGGTCGATTTTGAAGCCTTTTTCTGCCGTCTCTTTTTCTTGGCGCGCGGCGTCCGCGAAGCTTGCCGCAGTTTCTCCTGACGGCATGTCTCGCGAATCGGACGGAATTGGCGGAGGCGTGCTGGATTTCATGCGTCAAATCCTGCGGGCGCTGGCGCGCGACGAGACGGCGGTCGGCTCTGCGCTCTTCGATGGCGCGCCCGCTTCATTCAGGCTGGCCGACGAGGCTTCTTTGACGACTTCTCGCAGCTTGTCAGCCTCCACGGCCGCCGTGATCTTTGGCAAATGCTCGCCGGCCTTTTCCCATGCGTTCTCTCGCCACAATTCGCCGCCCGGCAAGATTCCTAACTCATCGACCGCTTCCCAAGCCTGGTTTTTCACGCCCCACTCCCATGCGAGCATGTCTCTTGCGCCATCCAGCGAATCGGCGCGAATGGTTTGCGTGAGGTCGGCGAGGGGGGCGATGATTTTCACCGCGCGGACGATGTCGCGGCCCACAGCTTTCCCCAAGGCCGTCAATCCGGAGCGGTCTTTGATGTTCAAATCGCTCAACGGAACCAGCAAGTTCAGCATTTCTTGCGACACATGCTTGTTATCCAGCGCCCAATTCAAGGCGTCTCGCCCGTTTTGGTCCCTTTCTTTCGGGTCAACCACCGTCAGCAAGACTTTCACGCAGTCCAGCCGATCGAACGCCGCGGCGGACATCAACGCCGTTTGCCCGTTCGGGTCCCTTGTGGGCTTTGCGCCCACCGCCAACAGCCACTCCAAAATCTCGGTTTTCCCCCACGCCGCGGCAACCGACACCGAAGACTCGTTGGAGTATCCCGTCGCATCCAGGACCCACGAGCCAAGGCTCTCGAATTCAGCGATCACGTCTTCTTTCTCGCCGTCCTCGATTTCCTCGTGGAAATCGTTGACGAACCGAGCGCGCGCAGCTTTTTCTTTTTCGAGCTGACGCGCCTTGGCGGCTCGGCCACCGAAAACTTTTTGTATCCAGCCCATGTTTTTCCCTTTGCCGGTTGCCGGTTCTATTGCAGTGAAGCGCCAGTGTTTTCCAAAGATTTTCTCTCTGGTCGTTATTATACCCGCTTGGCGCGGTTAGGCAAACAGGAACCGGTTCGCTCCGAAGCCGCTTGATTTTTTCTCTCGGTTCTACACCCGCCCGCCATGCAAAAAACATTGCAGGCATCCTCCGCGTCGGCGCAGACCGCGTTGTTTTCAGGCAATAAATGCTTGCGATGCCGCGTCGACCTTCAAATTCTGCGGATAGAACTTTTCGAAGGCGCGACCGGCAGACACTGGTCTGCGCTTGTCAGCGGATCGAGCGTGGCTCCTCCAAGCGAAGTGGTGTCTTCGACCACCTTTCTCAGCATCTCGGCCTCCACCACGGCGGTGATTCTGGGTAAATGCTTTCCCGCGACTCGCCATGCGCTTTCACGCCAAAGCTCGCCCCCAGGCAGCAATCCGAGCTCGTCGACCGATTCCCAACGTTCGCTTTCAACGCCCACTTGCCAAGGCAAAAGCCGTGAAACGTCTGGGAAAAACTTTGCCATGGCGGGGTTCGCCGCAACGGTTTGCGTTAAATCCGAGATCGGAGCAAACGTTTTCACAGCAGCGACACTGTTCGTTTCCATGGCCAGCATCAGCGCGGTTTTTCCCGATTGGTCCCGACTTGTCAGGTCGCTCAGAGGTGTCAGCAGAGCGAGCATCTCCACGGACGCGAAAGAGCGGTAGATGGCCCACATCAGCGCATCTCGCCCAAAATCGTCTGTTTCGCGGGCGTCCGAAAATGGCAGAAGAAGGCGCGCGCAATCAAAATGTCCGCCCTCGGCTGCCACCATGAGGGCCGTTTTCCCGCCGGCTCCCTTTGTGGGCTTTGCGCCCATGGACAACAGCCACTCCAGCATATCGGGCTCCGGCCAAGCCGCGGCGATCGACACCGAGGACCCGCTGCTCCCCCCAAGAGCATCTAACGCCCAAGCCCCGAGAGGGGCTGAGGCAGGAGATGCTGCGCCGCCCCAAGCGCGCCCTGCATGAGGTACGAATGCCATTGCTCCAAGAACTCGGCGCGCTGAACGGCGGCGAGCGCGCTCTGCTGCTTCTTTTTGGAGTTGTTGAAAGCTTTTTTGAGGAAATTTTTCATCCAGCCCATGCTTTTTTCCTTTCTCTGGCGCCCGCCTCTGCGGCTGTCGCCTTGAAGCGTTGCGTTGTCCTTGGCGGATGCCGTTTTCCAATTGTACGGCAAGAACGCCCCATGCCGTCAAAAAATGAGCGTCGCGCGAGACCGTCGGCTCGCCCCCTCGCCACGCGTCCATTTTTCTCTTTTTGCCGATCCTTCTTTCGCATTTTTGGTGATAAAATATTCACTTCTTCACGCCTTGCTTCGCCGCCTCCTCATGAACAAATCCACCGCCACCGACTGGACCGCCGAAGACATCAACCAATTGGTTTCAATTGGCGCCGACGAGACGGCGGAACGATTGCAGGCGCTCATCGACGCTCACAAAACCCCCTTCCCCGCTGGCGTTGTGGATGTTTTGGGGCACACCCCGCTTTTTTACGCCGCCAGCAAAGGCAACGCGCCCTGCGTTGAAATCCTGCTTTCGCTTTGCGACCCCAAAGCCTCGGGAGCCAAAGGGCAGACACCCCTGATGGCGGCGGTGGGCGCTTTTGGCAATTTCTGGAACAACGGCGACCGCGCAGAAACCATTCGGCTTTTGCTTCCCGCCTCGGACCCATTGGCGCAAGACGTCGCGGGACGCACGGCTTTGCTCGCCGCCGCGGCCGCCGGCTCTGACGACGAACTGATTCGCCTTCTCTTGCCCGTGTCCGACGCCGCGCGCGTCGATGGTTCGGGGCAAAACGCTTTGATGCTCCGAGCTGGACGGCGCCACCTCGCGACCGCCAACAGCGACATTGTCGCTGAGTTGGCCGCAGTCTGCGATCCGCGCCAGGCGGACGAGCATGGCCAAACGGCCTTGATGTTCGCCGCGTCGGTTGGAAACGCGGGAGCTGTCGAAATTCTGGCCCCTCTGTCGGACATCAACCATGTTGACGGCGAAGGCTGCACGGCTCTCATGCGGGCCGCCATGTGGAAAAGCGACGGAAACTTGAAGTGTTGTCAAATTCTCGCGCCACTTTCCGATCCTCACATCCCGGATAAAGAGGGGCTCACGGCATTCTCTTTGGCGTTGCAAAACACCGCGGGCGCAAATGCAGACGCCTTGTCTCACTTGATGCCCTTGGACACTCTTCGCGACGCCTTGAGCCGTTTGGCTGAGTTTTGGCTTGAGCCAGCGGCGCTCCCGCGAGCCTTCGCGCGCGTGGAGGCAGCCGACTTGGCGCAAGCGGTGGTTGACGCGAACACGAATGCATCTGTCAGCGAGGCCGGAGCCGATCCGCTTGGCGCGTCGACGCCTGACTGGCATAGGGAAAGCAAAAAACGCACGCCTCCGACGCGGGTGTAGCTGGCCACGGACTCATTCACGCGCTCAATTCAAGAACGTGGTTTTCGCGCGAAAACGCACCGAATTCTTTGTGATTTTCCTTTTTTCGCCCCCAAACGGCGTTTCTCTCACCGATTGTCCGACCAAATTGCAGAGAATCGGCCCGAAAGCTTGCCCCGGCCTTTCTCGAGGCTTAAAATGAATGCATGCGAGATCGGTTTTGTCAGAACGGTTGGAAGCACAACGGCTCTTTTCTCGCGCAACCCTGACTTTTCGCCCTTAGGCTCGCCATGACCACCGCTTTTCGCTCCGCAGTCGGCTCGTTGTCCCCCGCTCTGTCCGCCCGCACGCTTGTGCGCCTGCAAAAGCAAAGCAACGCCGCCGAGGACAAAGCATCCTTTTGGCACAGCTTGACGGCGAAGGCGGTTGTGGGCGGGTTGACCACGGCCCCGGTCGGCGGCTTTCTGATGATGGCGATGCCGCTTGCGATGGGCGCCTTCCCCATTCTTCCCGTGGCGCTTTTGGGCGCAGCCGCCGTGATGGCGACGACCAGCCTGATTGGCAGCCTTCGGGCTTCGGCGCTGATTCGCAAGGCTGATCGCTTGAATGACAAAATCGAATATATTCGAGAAAGCGGCGCGCTGAACGGGTCAATGGCTCCCGTCAAAATCAATCCGCAAGGCTTGGCGAGCCGCCTTTTCAGTCGCCGCGAGCAAACGCTGTTGCCCGCCCCCGTCGCGGCCCAGGCCGCCCGGATTGAACGCAAAATCGCGCTTTGACCCTGGGCGCAAGCCCCAACCTTGATTCTGTTTTTTCGCATGAGGCCCTTTTGGGGGCCTTTTGTCTGGCCGCGAGTGATCGCGGATGTTTCCGATTGGGACAAAACCGGCGCAGAAAACGAGCTCCTGCGCCCCGCTGGCGCGTGGCCTCACAAACGCCTTGCTGTTTTTGGCGGCCTTGTTGACGCCTTTTCTCGGCCCGCGGTTGGCTTTTTCGCCAATCGGTCTTGAAATTCGGCTTCGGCTTGCTCCACGGTTTGCCGCAGCGTCTCCGCTTCGACCACCGCCGCGAGAGCCGGCAAGTTTTGCGGGCCGCCCATGTCCCACAGCTCGCGCGCGAACGGCCATTCTGGATTGTTGGCCGCCAGCCGGTCAGCCAGCGTCCAGTCCACGGAGAACCCTAACTTCACGCGGTCGACGAGGCGTCGATGCTCGATCGCCAACAAGGGCGCGGCGCTGATGTCCGTTTTTTCACAATGGGCAAGAATTTCATCCACGCACTCCATGGCGCGATCGGATTCATACTCTCGCAGAGCTCCAAACAAACAATCGCTGGCCGCCGAATATCGATCGTTGGGCCAAAATGGATCGGATTTCGCGAGCACCAGGCTGAACATCTTTTTTATTTTCTCTCGGTTTTTCGCGCTTTCGCCTTCCACGCTTTTTCGCGCGGCGATGGACAATGCCGTCTGATGCTGCTCAGAGACTGCGTTTGCGTCTGAAACAGGCAGAAGCGCCGCCACGCAAGCCATCTTGGAAAACCGGACCGCGCGCATCAACGCGGTCCGGCCGCCGGCGTCCGTCGCGCGGGGATTCGCTCCCGCCTTCAACAACGCCGCCACGACAATGGCGTCTCCTCGTTGCGCGGCATGCATCAGCGGCGTCGATCGCTCCATGTCCGACTCATTCGCGTCGCAAAAACTCAGCAACGCGCGAATCACGCCGATTTTTGCGCGCGATTTCACCGCGTGGCACAAAGGCAGGGCTTCGTCGGACTCCACGAACAAGGGCTGGTTTTTGAAATCGATTGCGCCCGCCATCTTTTTCACGGCCGCGGCGTCCCCTTTCTCGATGGCCCCAAACAGCGCTTTGAGGGCACGCTCCTCTTTGGCGGACGCCAGGCGCGGGAGCGCTTTCTTGACCGACTTGCTGGCGGTCTTCTGCGTTGGTTTTCTGATCCGCTTTTTCACGCCACCCTTGGGGGGCAAGCGAGGCATGAGCGCGGGCAGCGGCAAAAGCGGCAAGGACGTTTTTTTGCGAAGTGGCATGGGCAACCCTAGCGTGGGGTCTTTGCGGACCAAGGGATTTCGACGATTTGCTCATTCTACACGGGCCGGCCCAAAACCCAAGCGCCACGCCCTCAAAATCAAAAAAAACAACGCATTCACAACGCTCGGGGCGCGCGTCGGGCGATCGCGGCAGGCATCGCCTCTGGCGGCTCTCCCGGCGTTGTTTTTCGCGCTTGCGCGAGCAAATCCTGCCGGATTTCCCAGGCCTCCGCCACAGAGCGAATTTTTTCGCCATGGGTGGCGAATTGCGGCGCGTATTCGAAGGCTATCTGCCTCACAAAAGCGGCGTGTTGATCGCCGAATTGGCCCTTTTGCGCCAACGCCTCAACGACATGCTCGACCACCGCGAACATTGCGGGCGGCGCGTGGCCGCTCCAACGCGCGTTGTCCAGCGTCACCGACAAAGCGTCTTGCCCCTTTTCGTTTGTCGCCAGGCAGTCGGAAACGGGGGCCAAAATCTTCACCGCTTTTTGGTTCAATTGAAAAGCCGCCATCATCAACGCGGTGTATCCTCGCTGGGTTTTTGCGGTCGGATCGCATAGGTCCGCGAGGACCTTGAACACCAACGGATCGCCTTCCCACCGTTTGGCGGCTTCGTGCAAAGCGGTGAATCCGTCGAGGTCTGAAACCGCGCCGTTTGTGTGCGGCAACAGCAACCGCACATGCCCTTGCCGGTGATTTTGGCTATCCGGATTATCGTGTGAAAAATCAAAGTCAATCCCCACGCATCGAACAGTTCTTTGTTTTAGGCTCCTGCCCGCCAAGAGGCCCCGCCGTGGTCGGCGAACGATCTGCTGTTCGCCCAATCCACATCAATCCCCTTGCTCGCCAAGGCCG